>ERZ1035027.250-NODE-250-length-33439-cov-7.751138_pt1 | contig 33439 bp, 53 predicted proteins | sample MGYA00520604_ERZ1035027 | MGnify/ENA primary metagenome ERZ1035027 (study PRJEB33766, sample SAMN09781743) | gut metagenome | biome: gut microbiome | host: Homo sapiens | place: Madagascar | study: EMG produced TPA metagenomics assembly of the PRJNA485056 data set...
ATAGATTCAATAAGAAGTGAATTTTCAGAAAGCCTGATATCATTCATGAGATCATTGAAATAATAGAGATTGAAATCCTTTTCAAATTCAATGCACTTATCTTCAAAACCTTCAATATTCTTTTTCACGTTGTGAGGAATATCAGAAAGTTCAATCTCATGAATGTCATGAATCAAAGCCTTTTCAATAATGAATCGTCTGAGATCTTCTCTAATCTCTAGAATATCACAAATTTCCATTGCGTAAACTGCAACATAAAAACTGTGTTCAGCAACGTTTTCATTATGAATGTGAACTTCATTGTTGTATCGGATCATGTTAGACATTCGCTGAAGTTTATCTCGATTTTCTTGAAGAAGAAATTTACTCATGCTGAACTTCTGCCTTTCTATCGAATCGATACATCTTGCATGCATCTTCTAACTTCTTTTGATCAGTATAAATTCCGATACCAGATTCAGAAAGCATGATATTGAAAGGATTATCTCCGAGAGTTTCCGCATAGTAAACAATCGGAATTCCCTTTCCATAAGCGTATCCAGCTTCCCAAATTGTTCCCATGTCCTTCCCATCTGTAATCGCCAGAACCTTCTTTGAATCGTTGATAGCTTCAACATTCGAATTGAAAGTTTCCTGGACGGAAATAGAATCAGAAAGATTTCCAACTACTCCGTGTTCACGAGGAGAATAAACTTTGTAGCCGTAAGTTCTCAAAAGACTCTTGATTCTTTCCTCGCGTTCGATTTGATCATCATTGAAGAAAGGAGAAGCGAGATAGAAATCATACTTCTTACTTGAAGCAATAATCTCATCTACGATATTCTCTTCGTTTTCCCAATCACTTAAATCATACACTTCCTTATCCTCAATGTAAGATTTATCGATTCTGTATTCGAATTCCTTTTGAAGCATTCTAATAGAAGCATCAAATACAGCCTCCGGATAATCCTTGATATACTGTTCATCTATCTTACGAGTGAGATAAATTAACTTTGTATTAAGATGAGAGAGTACTTCATCGATGTACCAAATATGTTTAAAAAGTGAAGTATCGTTTTCTCTCTTAATTGTGCTGTAAACGTATTCCGAAATATGAAATCGATCAAGCACGATATTGATTCCATTTTTATCCAAAGCGATCAAAGTAGAAAGTGTAGAATCAAGTCGTTCTGCGATATTTTCAACTGAGAAATTCCTCAAGTGGTTGTGGTCCTTGAAGTTAATGAATCCGCGTTCCTCAAAAATCTTAGCCAAAGTAGTTTTTCCAGTTCTCTCAAGTCCTTCAAGAATAACGATCATTTTGTTTCCTCACTTTCTGGATTCTTGAAACGTTTAATATTTGTGTCGATCTTTCGATCAATGGCATTCAACAAATGAAATGCAGAGATGTCAGAGTAAATGCACACATTCAACAGAAAGATAAAGCAATCAGCTACTTCATCAAGTTTTTCTGCATAGTTGAAATGCTGATTTCTTCTGTTCTTCTTCCACCTCTTATCAGCTTGAGCCACCTCACCAATTTCGGTAACCAAGCCAAGTAAATGGTGCGCCATCTCATTAGGATCATCTCGAGGAATATCAGTGTTTCCAATTAACTTCTGGAATTCCAACTGCTTAGAATAAAGAGTTCCGATCGTGGGAGATAATCCATCAATCATCGTCTTCGTCCTCGTCTTCCTCTTCATCCTCGAGATTCTCAAGGAGCTCAGCAAGATCATCCTCTTCGTAGTTGTCGAACAACTCATCGAGAACTTCCTCTTCATCGTCGAATGCCTTGAATTCCTTCTTAGACATGCCGATCTCCAAACAAATGGACTTAAGTTCATCCATGTCGAGCTTTTCAAACTTCTCACGAAGTGTAGGTCCCTTCTTCTTAGACTTCTTCTCAGTTTTCTTCGACTTCTTAGAAGTAGTTTCCTCTTCTTCATCCTCATCGGAATCAGTGTTTTCGTAAGCCTTCATAATGATCTCACGAAGCTTCTTTTCAGAGTAAGCCTTCGCCTTATTGTTGCGGAAACGAGACTTATCAAGAGGAGTGATAACAAAAGAAGAACCAGTTCCTTTGCCGACCTTCTTAATCTTGTAATCACGATCCATGATGGTTCCGAATTCCTCGAACATCTCGATCAGACCAGGAATGGGAGAAACCCCAGAAGCCTTGAACATCAACAGACGAACCGCATTGGAATCGTAATCCCAGACTGACCAAACGTACTGATCCTGAAGTGCGATACCATCTTCACAGAGCTTGCAATCCTCGTGGTTTTCAGGATCCTTACAAGGCTCAAAGATCTGAGGATCCCAGTTGTTGTGGAATTCAACCGTAGAGCCAGAATCGAGTTCCTGCAGAAAACGAATACGATGTGTAGAATCTGCTCCGAAGTAAAGGATCTCCTTCTTTGAAGTGCCGGACTTAGCGACGGCTTCCTTCATCTCTTTGATAAGATTTTTTGCCATTGTTTTGAACCTCAACTTTCATATTTTGTTCCATGTGAATATTATAACACATGAATTTGAATTTGTAAACCCCTAATTTTAATTTTTCTTTTCAATGCTGATTGATTCTGGAGCGACGTTCATGAATGTTTTTAAGACCTTTTTAATGAATCGCTTCACCAATGTATCAGTTACATCGTTTTCAACAGCACACATGAATTTTACTTCGTAAACGTTGAACATTCTATTTTCCTCCAAACTGTTTGATTTGTTTCAAGATTTGAGGAGCTGTTTCTGGAGTGAGATCCCCCATATCTTTCATTTTCTTTGGGTAACGAATTCTTACAACAGAGATTTGTGTTCCCTTACAAATTCGTTTTAAGTATTTGTAGCCTTTCCTTCCACATTCGTCATTATCCAATGCACAGATTATCTTCTTCACTTTACAACGTTTTATTTTGTTGAATTGTTCTGAAGTAACTTTCCAACCGAGAAAAACAGCTACGTATTTGATTCCGTATTGCTTAGCTTTCAACATATCAAGAAATCCTTCAACAACAACTATCGTGTCGTTTTTGTAATCTCCTGGAAGTGTGATTCGTCGTTGGAAATACTTGTTGTACATGTATTTTCTTTGGTCTTCAACAAAAGGATCATCAGTCCTCATTACGTAACCTCTGAAAATACCGTTATCGTACATTGGGAAAACGATTGGATAATTTGGATTGTATGTCGCTTTGGCTTCGTATTTTTTTAATGTAGTAGCTGTAAAACCACGGTGTTTCATGTAACGAAGTATTGGGATTATTTCTTCATCCGGCTTATACCAATTTGTAACAGGTAAATTGTAATAGTAGTCTTTAGCTAATTTAATTCCTTGTTTATAAGTATCTTTAGTATTATCTTTATCTAAAGCTAAAGCTTTATATCTCTCTCCCCCTATAATCCCCCTCCCTCCTATACACGCGAGTGTCGAGAAAACTTGAATGGGCTTGAGATCGGGATTAAATTTTGCGACTAATTCTGCAGCTCCTCCGTGGGCCCCACAACCATAACAATAGAAAAATTCTTTTCCTAAGTTAATTTGCATAGAGGGATTTTTATCGCCGTGGAATGGACAGACAACTTTGTAAATTGGCTCTTCTTTGTAGAGATTATAATATTTTAGTACTTTTATGAATTGTGATTCATCATGTGATATTGATCTCCTGCTTTGCATTTTTCAACCTCAAAACAACAGATTTAGTGATTTTAGCCGTATAACAGCCTTCGATATCTTTGATTGAGAGCTTCTTTCTTTCGTAAAGGGCAGATAAGTTTTCTTTATTGATAGTTTTGGTAACAGAAATATGTGGACGAACCTGTGAACCAGAAATTCCATGAGTTTTTAGGAACTTAACGAATTTATCCCAATCAACGATTTCATATCGCTTTTCGATAATCTTGGACAGGATTTCGTCAGGAAGCTTTTCAGACAAAGCATCAATATCATAATCGACTGTGGTTCGTTCTTGTACAGATACGATACAATCATCATTAGAGATCTGTCGCTTTCCTGTAGCTTCAAAATATTTAGCAAGTGTTTGTTTCTTATTCACGAGGAGAAGGTTCAGTCCGTTAATCTGATTCTGGATAGCAACACATTCATCCATTACGTGATCAATATCTACTTTTGGCATCATTCCACCTCCTGCATCCAGAACTCACGACGACAGTTTGTGCACTTAAGTGTTGTACAATCGCAGTGTTTATTTCGTTTATCAGCGGAAACTGTTAACGGGCATAGCATCAAGTACCCATTTTCGTCAATTTCCGCCTCTGGCCATTGTTCAAGAAACACACTCTGTCGAGTCTTTGCAGGATGTTCCTTAGACAACTTCTCAATGATAGCAAAGATACGATTATCATCAACCATATATTCTAATGTGCTACATTCACAATCTTTTGCAGGGCATTGATAACAGTTATCAGCGTACCCATAAAAACGACACATTCTTTGCCGCTCTTTAACAAATTTAATAGCGTCCATTTTGTTTTATCCTTTCTTAGAAATGTCGTCGTTTATTGTTTTCTTATGGGATTTGAATTAGACCACTTTTCAACGATAGAAAGTTTCTTTTCTACGCTACATTCGTCATTAAAACAAATTATACAGCTTAACAAATCATAATCATAAGCTGGGCATTTATCGCAACGACCGATTGTACTACACATTCTTCTTGCTTCATTCATAAAATTAGTTTTATCCATTTTAATTTATCCTTTCATATAACATATAACATATAAATGGGAAGGGGTATCGTTGGGACAGAGTTTAGGCGTGTGATTAGGTAAGGCCTTAGGTGGTATAAAGTTAGGGGTAAGGGGTAAAATTAAGCAGAGGGTGGTTAGATTAGGTTTTCCTATTTTTGGTAGCTTTGAGGGCATTGAAGATTCCGATGGGCCATCGAGACCCGTTCTTTATCCAGACGATATCGCATCTATTTCGATAAAAGACTGAGCCGTTCTTTGTCTTTATCGTAATTGTATCTTCACTGATTTCCTCTACCTTACCTGAGTACATATCTTCATTGGACTTAAAAGCAACGATGTTTCCAACAGATAACGTTCTTAGATATTCTTCACGAGTTTTCATATATTCATCTCCTTAATATCCAATCGTATTTTTCTTATCGAAGAACTCTTTGCCAAGTTCGTAGGCGGAACTGAAGCTTACCGTATCTTTCTGGAAATGTCTGTAACCAGAACTGAAAGAAGCCGTGAAGTACCAATAGAAATCAGCTTCAGAATAACCGTACAGCTTCTTCGTCTTGTAATAAACCGAAACGAACTTCTTATAGAACTTCTTGAATTCGTCCACATTGATCTTGACGTAAGAAGTGAAGTGTACCCTCTTCTTTCCGATCTGGTACCATTCCATAATGCCGAAGTATCTGAGGAGAAAGCTAACGAACTTCTTATTGAAGCAATTAAGATCAAATTCGTAAATGAACCATTCAGCAGCGGGACGAGTGGAAGTTTCCTGAGAATGCTGAGAAGGAGTGCCACGCTGAATCTTGAACGAGAACTTTGAAGCCAGCTTATTGGCCATATCCAAAGCAGTTTCACGTTCGGATTCCGTAGCACCCTTATCATTAGCAAGGCGGAGAAGCTTATTGATTTTTTCCTTAGCCTGAATTCTATCCATTTTAGTTTCCTTTCTATTTGGGGAGGTTGTTTTCCTCTATGGTTACATTATAACATGAATTCTTTGATTGTACATAGGAAATCTTAAATTTTTTCAAGAAATTTCAGAGTGTTATACAGCAGTTTAGCTTGCCATATTCTATCGACGTCTGAAACACGTGAATCTAAGATTCCTTTTTCAATTAGAATATCTTGGAAATCTTTATTCATTTGAGCTTCATATTTTTCTTTGATATTTAACTTGAAGGATTCCCAGTTATCTTGTCCATCATTTTCGTGTTCACGGTAAGGGACAAAATAAGCGGGACAGATCTTTCCTGTAACATCAAAATGTCGATAGATTCTTTCAAGTGGGATATTGTATTTCAACATTAGATCAACAACAAGATCTTCAGTATTTTTACGTGTCTTTTCGGTGAGTGAGATTCTTCCATCCTTAGGAGAGTTATCACACATTTCAATATTGATTGAATTAGTATTTTTGATTATGCCGTGCATTGTTCCGCCGCCCGTCCATGAACAGGATTCATATTTGTCTCCACCCACAGAATAAGCTGTGTGGGTTAGGGGGACAGATGAATAAATATCCTTATCATCAACAAAGAAATGAGCAGACGTTTTCGGAGTGTCGCGGTGATAATATGTAGCATTATTGAGGGCTGTATCTCCATCATTGCCCGTGTAATGGATTATAATGTAAAGGTTATCTAATGAACGTTTGGAGCCGTAGTTAGCTTTATTGCATGGGAGTGTTTTTATTTCCATTGTCGGTTCCTTTCTTAATTGACTGAGTGCCAAAGTAGAAAGCAATGATAATACCGAAGATTGTCATGAACTGCTCAGCGTTAATAGTATTTGTGATGAACCCATAAACAAAAGCAGCAGTGATGAGAATTGTGATGATTGATTTCACATCAATCAGCTTAGCAAGTCTGTCTTTCATAACGTCCTCCTTATTCAAATTTAATTGCATAGTATTGGATTAACTTTGTATTGATTTTATTACATTCAGCGTTGATAGCAGCTACGTGTCCGCCGTCCAACATAATAGCGAAGTCGAACTTAAATTTGTTCTTACATGCCGTATTGATTTGCTGAGCAGTCATGTTCTTAAAATAAACTCCGTAGAACATTCCATTATGGAAACCAAGAACAGTGTGATTCGTTTTTCTTATAACATCTGAATATTTTCCAGTAAATCCTTCGCCCTTAGGATCCCACATATCCAACAAACCGAAGCCGCCAACAGCAATTTCAAGTTCATTCAGATTAAATTCATCTGTAATACAAATGACTTTCTTAACTCCAACAGTTCCATCTTTCAATTTATAAAGAACTGTTTCGGGATGTTTGGATTCAAAATGGCAAGAACACCAACGTTTGATCCCTTGCGTTCTGCTTACAAGAATGCTGCAAGGATATGTTCCACCGTTAAAGCTTCCACTGATAGAATTTTTAGGAAGTGAATCAACAGGAGAAATTGGATCTATTTCTTTTGCAATGATCGTGGGCTGCCCGTAAAGTGTAACATTCAGAGGAAAACAATCTGCTTTAAGATTGATTGCAATATCTGAAAGTGTTTGACAACCGATATAACCATTGTCGAGTGTACCGACTTTTCTTTGAATTGACTTAATCAGCCTAATTTCTTCTTTTGTGGATCCAACTACATCATGCATTTTAACTAATCACTTCCCATTCTTTTATTTCGTTGTTTATATGATCAGCAAACGAATTTCCTTTTAACGATTTATATGCTTTGTAACAAAATGTAAAATTTTCATATTCGTATTGTCTAATTGTTTTTTGTTCTCGATTTTTATAGTATATATGGAGGATTTCAGATCTCAATAAGCACTTTAGTCCTTCTATTATGAGACTTAATCCAAGAATTTTTTCCCTTAATGGCTTAACAAAAAGAACTAAAGTCGTGAATATTACAGTTAGTACTGAACAAAATGATGAGATCTGACTCAATACCTCCATTTCTTTTGTCTCCTTTTACAAATATGGAATTTCTCTTTTAAGCAATGGCAACGTAGTTATAAACCACGCCCACCTCATTCATTTGTGCGCGGGCGCTAGCACCGTGATACCAACTCAACGTTTTTCCGTCGCTTGATTTTTTTGCGTACAGATAATAATCATCCCCTGAACGCATGCTGTATATATTGAAAAGGCTTTTACTATATGTAGTAGTCATTCCAATTGTCGTTCCATAAACAGGATGTGTCGTTTGGGAACTTACATTCCTGGTTAGAGGGAACGCGCCTTCGAACATAAATACCATCTTCGGCTCAAACTCAAACGTCAGACTATTGGGATTGCTCTCCCCATACTTCCCTGTTCCTGAGTACGTTCCCGTCATTATTTTTGACGCAGTCACGGCGTTGTCAAAAGGAACGCCAAGATACTCGTACTCATACCCGTCTTGGGTCCCACTGTCGGGGTAGGCGTTGCGGTTGGATGATTGGACGTATTGCCAGTCACTTATTTGGATGCTACTCTTAACCAATTGCGCCGGAACTTTTGGATCAGACAATGAGTCGTTGCTTAATACCATATAAAAGGTCTTAGAGCTATACCTATAAAGGCCAAACGTAAAATAACCAGAGTTTCCAGAATTATATCCAATGTCGCTTCCAGTCGGTACATAATAAATTTCCCCATCTACTATGTCGCTGCTGATGTAATATGGAACATCGTCTAAGTATGGTTTTAATGAATCACTAAGAGTGTTCGCCGAAGTAGTAGAACTTGCAACACCATCTAAAGTAACCGGTGAAACCAATGAAACACCGCCATTTGGATCAAGCGAAACAGTTTTAGAATAGTAAAACTTACGACCTGGAGATGAATCTCTTGTTACCTGCACTTCCCCTGTAATGTCAGTTCTTTTTTCTACGACTGTTTTTGCTCTCCTCCTCCACCAATACTGCTTATACTTTCCAAGCTCAGCCAGTACATCATTAGGTACAGCGTCCGCTCCTAATCCATACAAAGTTTTTGTTTCATTTGAAAGAATATTAGATGATTTAGCAGCAAGAATATCGATTGCAGCTTTTGTAAGCGCGGGAGTCATCCACTTCGTATTATTAACTCCATTTTGAGCTTCAACAGAAGTAGCTTTGTCAAGAACTTTTTGAAGAAGTGAATTTGACATATTTGAAACAAAAGCTGAAACTGAAGCAGAATCTTTAGCATCAAATCCGTTCTGCATCATAATCTGAGCAAGTGAATAAGCAACGAGAGAAGTTTGATATAATGTCTTATTCTGCAACCGAGAAGAAGCGATACCAGCCTGAACACCGTTGAGACGCTGAGTATTGATATTATACTCAGTATCAGACATCATATTAGCTTTATTTTCGTCGAATAACTTAAAATTAGTAGAAGCCATTTATACCACCTCACTTATTGGCGATAATATACGAATACTCTCCAATATTGTAATAAGCGGGAGCATCTTTCTGCTGAATATCAACGAGTTCTTTGTTCGTAAATGTATCAAGAGTTCTTTCAGTAGCCTCTCCTCCCATAGCAAACTGAATGACTCTGATATAACCAAGTTCTTTTTCAGAAATATTATTCAAACATTCAGAAACTTTCATTTCGTCCTCCTTAATTATTCGACCATTTGCCCTTGTCCCAACCATCAATAAACTGAGTTTCACTATCCCAACCAAACAAAGTAGTATCGAGTATAGTGTAATTAACTCTTACACCAGCAGGCTTGGGAAGAATAAATCCTTCTGTAATCAATGCAAGGAATTCATTCGTAATTTCAGGATTGATAATTGTAACAGTATAACTCATGTCCTGATTGTCAACGATATCATACGGGAGATTAGGAAAAAATTGTTTGAAGATCTTTTCCATTCCACCTCGAGTTCCATCCCAATGATTCTTATAAATCTTAGCCTTGATAACCAATCGATAAGAATCATCAGATAACTTAGAAGGAATATTCAAATTGTCTGTGGGAAGTTCTCTTCCAATTCCAACTAATTCACCGATTATATCAAGCTGATCTCCTGAAGCAGTTTCAAGACCGAAGAGGATGTTATATTCATTATAATTATCTACATTAGAAGAAATCATCTTAAGAAATGATTCAACATAAGAATTGAATTTTTCACTTTGTGCATACTCTGATGTAATCAACTTAAGATATGGAACATTCGAATCAGGCATTTAACTCACCTCCACGGTTATCTTATCCGCATCAGTAAGAGCTGCATTGTAAAAATCAAGCTCAATATCTGCCTGACTGTAAGTTGTTCCGTTAACTGAAAGCTGAATATCTGTAATTGAATATTGAGGATTTAAGATTGACCCCATCTGACCGATAGCAACAGACCAAATAACAGACCTGTAAACTGTTTCGGCAATTTGAAGATTATTCACATATTTCGTAATTGCATCCTTGATATTCTGAACATAAACATCATTATATCCCTGAAGCTTTTTAAGAGAAACTTTTACGTAGACAGGTTTATAAGTCGGACGATAGAATCTAATGATTGTAATATTTCCGGCTGCAGATTCTATATTAACTGCCGTCGTTCCGTTTGTATAACATCCAGGAGTTTTCTTACTATAGATTTGATAAGCTACAGATTCATCATCTCCTCCCTCAACCACATAAGTAACCGAATGGGCAGGAAGGCCAAGCGAATCAGCTGTTCCTGTATCATTTTCGTATCCCTTTACCCTCGAAACTCCTTCAACAGTCTGAATAGAAGCAGTCATCGAATCGAAAGCGCAGAGTTCAGGAAGCTGAGTTGATTGAGAATATCTTCCTCGGAGATGAGCATCAGTTTCTTCATCAATTCCGGGTGTAGACTGATATGTGTTTGTAACCCCTAACCAACCATACACCGGAGTTTTAATTGTATTCACGGTATTAGGAAGAGCAAGGAAATATCCTTTTTCATGTGATTTACATTCAACAATAATCTGACCAGTATCAGGAATCGTAACTTCAGCAGGAAGATCCCATACCGAATCTCCATCTGAAGCTTGTCCGTTCTTAATTACAGTGTTTGGTGTTCCCGTAATAGTTAACTGAATTGTTGAATATGTAGCAGGATTTCTCTGAATTCCAACTAAAGCACAGAGATTGTCAAGTCCAACCCCTATCGCTGTATTAGCCGTTCGATTGTTATAAACCATAACAGCCAAAGAATTCGTATCGTAGATCTTTTTAGCGAAAATTGAAATCTGCTGATAATCCATCGAATCTTCATCAATGTAGATATCAGTTCCGAAGATTTGTTTCATTTGTGAGATGAGTTCATCTCTGATATCATTGTACGTAGGAACATGAATTCCAGTTCCGTCGATGTAAGGATTGAAATATGCCATTATAAACTCACCTCTACAGTTACAGAAGTTTTATTTGAAGTAACTACATCTATTATCAATTCCATTGTTCGTTTCATTTTGTTAATTACAACATCAACATTTGAAACAGAAACAACTCCTTGAATATTTTCTATCCTCTGCTCTATTACGTTCGCTAAAGAGACTTTTATCGTTTCTGGATTTACTTGACCGACAAATGATTGAAACATCGGAATTCCTAAACCGAGATCTTCCCACCATTCACCGTAGAATAGAAGAATCTTTGTTTTGATAGCCTGTCCGATTGCTTCATCGTCTGAAATATAATCGTAAGATCCAGATCCAAAAGTATAGTCTCCATTTTGATCAAGCTTTCTATATTTCATATCAAACACCTTTTGGAGAACTCGTCGAAAATTCACTTCCGTCTATGTTAACAGTATGATAATGTTCATGAATCATATTATAAAGTTCACGACCTGTAAATGAACCATAAGTTCCCGTAAATTTAATGTCATTTCCTTCGACAGAGATCTTTAGAGCTGGCTTTTTAGAAGCAAGACTCAAATTACAAGGAATAGCAATTCCATCTGATAGATCATGCCTTCTAATCTCTACAGGATTTTGAACTTTTCCTTTTAACCAGAAATTATCAATAGAAAGATCAGAAAATAGAACCAAACATTCATCTCCCGATGAAATAGGAAGTTCTACTTCAAATGAACCACATGACGGAAATGCAACAGGAACATTCACGAGCATCGGGAGATTCACGTATTGAACAGATCCGTCCTCGTTGATGATCTTCTCACGGATAGCCGGTTGACATTCAACAGTTCTATTTGCTTTGTTGTAACTTTGAATTATGCAAGGAATACAACAACGAGTCCTGAACATTGCTTCATTTATTAAGTTTTCATATATCTGATTGCCATTTCCTGTCCAACCAGAGATTCTTACAAGACCCATTAAAATTCCCCTTTATACGAGATATGCTCCCTTTTCGGGGAGCGATACCTTTTACTCTTCGCTGATATAAAGAACTTTTCCTCTATTATCAGTCCTAATTACATCGAGCTCATTAAGAGAATCCTTTTGTTCTGAACTCATATATTGAAGATCAATCTTCAAAATAGTTCTATCAGAAAATACCAACTTGTCCCAGCTCTTAAAATCCTTGACTTTCATATTTACCTCCTGTTTTTGAAGGAAGCTTTGTGCCTCCTTTATTATGATTCCATTATATCAGGTTTTCGGCAAATGTACATACCCTATTTGAAAATTTTTTCACTTAGTAGATGTACACGTTCTCTCCCGTGATCATTCCAGGAAGAATTCCTGCCTGACTTATGGCATCGACCTCAGTCTCCCAAGTATCTCCCCTTGTGTCTCCTCTATGTGTGATTTTAATCACCCTATAAATTCCTGAAGAATCAAGTGGACGAATAGGAGTTCCTAACTTATATTTCTTATTTGTGATCCTTGAGTTATCGATTCTAAACAAAGAATTGATTCTCATTCTTGGATTCAACAAACATCTACAAGTTATACCGTATTCGTTTTGAGCAGGAATTCCAATCAAACCTGTTTCAGGACTAAGGTCAAATATCTCGTTATCAGCAAGTTCCTTAGGAGATATAATATTGACCGAACCATCTTCATTGTAGTAAGTTGCATTCATCGATTTGGCTATTTGATTTAGATATTGAGTAGGAGATCCGAACATGACCTTTCCACGAGGATAATTGATTCTTTGATCAGCAAGAACTCCAACTTGCATTCCGAAATTATTTCCTGTAATATCTCCAGCTCTGTTTACACAAGCCTCAATAGCAGACCGAGCTGTTTCCTGAGCCGTAAGAGAAACTCCAATTAAACCATAAGCAATATATCTGTCAGAGTCCATTGAAACAAGAGTTAATTTATAATCAACTCCGTTTTCTTTTGAACGAATCGGCTGAATCACGTTTCCTTCGAAGATCTTTCCGTATTGACCTCCATTATATCCCGCTTCGATAATGATTCGTTGCCCAGATTTAATAAGCTTATTTTCATCATTCGGAGACAAATTGTAAATTACAACAGAAGATTGATTCGCTTCAAAATAAGCAGATTTAACAATTTCAAAAGAACATCTAAGTTCAGAAACATCGAAGGCTTTATTTGATCCGATATCAACTATGCACCTGTATCTTCTTCCGTATAACCAATCAGTTGTAACTCCTTTTATGTCAGTGATTTCATAATATTTATCTGAAGGAACAACATCAAGAAGTCCATCGTAAGATGAAATCATAGAAGAAGAATTATCTGAATCAACTGAAGAATTAGTAGTGAGTTGACCAGAAGCAAGACCTGTTATCATACCTGACCCATCGAAGATCTTTCCTTTTAAATCTCCGTAATTCTGTATTCCCCAGAATATGGCAGGATTAAACTGTCCTCCATTGAGAATCAATCCATTGAATGAAGTTTGAGTTGTTACCTCGAAGTGAAGATGTTTACCAGAAACATTTCCAGTGGATCCCATAATGCCTAAGACAGATTTACAAGAAACGCCTTGTCCCTTTGATACTAAAATTTTATCTAAGTGTTGGTATAAACATCCTCCACCATCGTTATTCTTGACGAATACGTAGTTTCCGCGATATTTTGTATAACCTGTACTTTCAACAATTCCATCAGTACAAGATACAACATAATCATGATCAGTATCTTTCAGAACATCGAGGTCAACTCCTTTGTGATTAGATGAAGAATATCCTTCACTTGTTTTTATTCTAGTTCTGAAACTGAATGGAGAAGTGATAGCAAATTTAACAAGAACAGGATAGCATACATTCATTCGTTATCACCCCAGATCATAATATACCCAGATCCAAGATTCTTGTCATTTGGCATACTTCTTCTGTCGTTAATAACAGGAACGATCATACACATTCCAATCCTTTTATAATCCAACTGATGAAGGATATCGTGAAAATAAATTCCAGAAGAAAGAAGAGGAATGTTATCAAATATCAAAGTTTCTGTATCTACATCAGTCAAAGAAAGAAGCCAATAACCAGCTTGCTCATTATACCAAAGTCCGAATTCGAAATTCTTGTTAATTCCGTTCACCGGAACTCTGCATTGGAACTTCTGATTAGGATATGGATTGAGAGGAATTTTAACCATTATTGACCACCTCCGAAAACATATCCAAGCATCATGCTCAAGTAAGACTCAAGTTCCTGTGTTGTTTTGAAAGATTCTACCTTACCAAGCTCAGTTTCCTGAGTTGTCTGAGGAGCTTGACTGATTTTAACAGTTTTCACTCTTGCAACAGGAATCTCTCTCAATGTGACATCTGCCTGCAATCCTCTAAAAGTTTCAGAAGTATCAGTAGATTTAATTTCTGTAATTAACATATTCGAATAAAGTCCAAGACGAGTAAGAACACTCATCGGAATTCTATCTTCTTGAAGCTTTTTAAGAACGTTCCAAGCATTCACTGATCTCGAATACCCATTTCCAAATTGCCCAGGAATGAGACTTTGATGAACATCACTCATCAGGACAGTGATAGTTATTTCAGACGGTTTTACGTAAGCATGATCAACGATTGAAGCTCCAGTTTCAACAGGATTCTCAGTTACTTCAACTCTTCTTGAATGTGACACTTGAGTAAAACCATCGAAGAAATAACCACCAATATTTGTCTTGCAATAAAGCATGGCGTCATAAGACAGACCAGACGTATTTGTTCCATTTGGAGAAAGATAACCAGTTGCCATGCTTCACACTCCCTTAAAATACCTTAGGATTCCATTGCCTTGTTCTAAGCAAAGCATCCTTCATAGTTTCAGCAACGTCATTAGGATCTTTATTTGTGCTGAAGTTAAACGTCATTTTATTTTCTTGGTTGAATGTTTTCGAATTGCTTGTATTTCCGCCGTAAGTAACCATTCCTGTATCAGCAGGATTGCTTGTAAGCAGACCGGCAATACGTTCAAAGAGATTTTCTTGTCCTGTATAATCTCCTCTTCCGAACAACCATCCCATTGCTTTATTGTCGAAGAATCCTGTATTCTTTTCAATCCAATCAAATATAGGAGACTTCTGTCCGAGGAAATTTTCATCCTTATTTTTGCCTGTGATTAAATCGATCCAATGACTAATCTCACTTAATGCAGAAGAAATTAGATCAAGACCACTTGCGATTCCGTCAATAAACTTCTGCAAAGTTTGAGTTACAGTCATTCCTCCTGTGATCTTTGTGAATATCTGATCAAGAAGATCTTTCACAGGTTTAAGATTAGCTTTTAAATCGTCGAAACTTGAAGAAAGATCAGAAATAACCTGTTCAAAGTTGCTCCAATCAATAGCAGATTTGCCGCCCTTCTTCCACACGAGATAATCATCTATCAGGAGAAGAAGTGCCATCAAAGCCCCGATGAACCACGTAATCGGACTTCTTAAAAGAACAGCTCCGAGAAGTGAAACCAAAGCAATAATTCTTGTAGTCTGACTATCAAAAAGATCAACAATATCGATTATTGCTGTTCCGATTCCCTTTATGATTGCGATTCCCGCTTTACCCATTCGATAGAAAAATTCAAAGAACTTAGCTATTTTCTGTGTAATCGGTTCGATGTTCTTGATTATGTAGTCTCCAAAACTTCTAATCTTATTTGTTACTGTATCGATATCATTTCCAGTAAATTTTGAAATCCAATATACAACCCATCGAGAAGCATATTGAAGAATAACTTTCAATCTATTAAATTCAAAATTGAGACCTCGAACCTTGACAAGATAATCATCAAGTTCCTTCGGAGCCTCAAGAGTTCTTCCGAGTTTATTTAATTCAATGAATCTTTGATACTGCTCATTCGTCATATACATGATCGAATTCATGTTTTCTCCCATAGCTTCAAGAGCTGTAGAGAAAGAGCGAGTATTCTTTTCCGACGTCCAGTATTGACGAGCGAGTCTTTCAGTCTGATAATCAAGAGAAGCTGTTTTATCAATTAAGCTGAACATCTGCTCATTGATTTCAACAATAGCTTCTCCGACTATAGTCCCAGCTTTAATGAACGAAGAGGCGATACCAGAAGCAGATTTTGAAAGTTTTCCAGTAACTCCATCAATTACGGAACTGGCATTCTTAAAAGAAACCTCGTCAACATTCCATCCGATTTTAACAAGATATTCTTTCAATGTTTCAATCGCCACTGATATCACCTCTTCATCTGAGAATCCATATAATCAATTTGTCGCTGTTGGTTTTCGCCCTTTACTTCAATGATCTCAATTGCATCCAACCAATCATTGAAAGTATAAGTCCCGTCCCATAGTTCATGCTGTTTCCACATCCCTGAAATAACTGGAGCATAAAGCTTCGAATTCAAGTTTGGGAAATCACATAATTCAAATTCTAATGGGCGATGAAAGAATCGAGAGACGGGATTTCGCTGAAAAAATCTTTATAATTGAATGCCAAAGAAGCAATGATCAACTTAATACACATCAAAGAAGTTACATCCTCAACTCCGTAAGTTCCATTTTCACGAACAACAGGAGACTTGTTTCCAGAAGGATAAACCTCTTCGACCGTGCTAAGAATATCTGTCTGAAGCTGAATGAAATCCTGCTTACTCATCATCTTTCCAGATAAACCAATATTTTCAACAGATTCAGTTCCAGACAGTTTCTTAGAAAGAGCATTCCCGATCCCGAAAGGAAGAACAAATTGCATAATCTGAGCAATAATGTAGTTTCCTAACATGGGATCAAACATATTGATTTTGAAATTCCTTCCTTCGTATTCGAAAGTAGAAGAAGTTTCACGCTTTTTAGAGACAAAATTTTCCATATTTTATCCTTTCTTACTTATCGGAAATATAAGCACAAAGCATTTCCCAAGAACGATTCTGAGCCTGAGACTGAAGAGAATTATCAGGACGCTTACGATGTGTAACACCTGTCGCGTAGTAAGTATCTCCAGTGGACTTATTAGAAAGAGTGATTGTAGTGAGCGCGAACTGATTAGTTTCAGCTTCCTCAAGATAAGCAACCAACTTCTTAAGCCAAGAATTGAAATCACTGGACTGAAGAAGATCAAACGTAATCGTGCCATTCTTATAAGCATGCTTGCTAATAACAACAGCAAGATCGGCAGACGTCTGATGATCGGAAACATCATTCGCATAAGAAACAGCAATCGAACCGATACCCGTTCCATAAGCAGAATACGAACCGAAGTTGGGATGTGCAACTGTGCAAACAGTATCTTCGAATGAATAAACAAATGTTCTCATTTTATACCTCCTTATCGATTAACGTAAACACGAATCACAACGTGTTCAATGGCACCAGAAGAGAGAAGAGCAACATAAATCGGAGGAGATTTACGTTCTGCTCTATCAGAAGCAGACTGATCAGAAATAGAACCAGACTGAATTCTATAACCACCTTCAATTGCATCACCGGTATTGAGATTGAGAACCTTATCACCCTTCCAGATTCCGCCAGAAATCATTCCAATTTCAGCGAGACGGTCACAAGCAGAAGAAATGAAAGATGTGATCATACTCATACCATCTTCAGTCTGAGGAATCTTACGTGCCGTAACAAGACCAGCAATCGTATTCTGCTGAATAAGATACGTAGAAGCATCGATCATGTAAAGCTCGTCAACGTGATAATTTCCAGAAGAAATGCAAGGATATGTGAATTGATATCTGTTTCCGAAAGTAGTGTAGGCATTGCCACAATAACCAGTAAGAGCAGCAAGCTGATCGTCGGTAAGATTCTCGGGAGTTACGCCGACCAATGTCTTGTAAGCTGCAGTGTAAGCGGAATTGACCTCCATAGAATTTAACCCGCTAACGAGACCAACAACAGAAGGAACGCAGAGGTCATCGTTGGAATAGAATCCAATTGTGCGAGTGAACTTACCATCCTGAAGAGTCTTAAGAACATTGGTCTGAGAAGCCTGAATGCACTTAGCGTCCTTCGTTCTGAAATAGAACTGAGTAGGAATATTAAATGCCTCAACAGAAGCAGCGACAGCAGAAACCTCGGAATCAGTTAGATCATCAGCAAAACAAACAGCATAGAATCTATCATTAAGTCCTCTGATGACCGTAAGAGCTTCAGCGGGAGTTTCAGAATCAGCAACGTTGATAGCGCCGATAGCAACCTGACCGCTCTTGGGATTCTGAGAGAAATAAGCGACAGCAGCCTTGTATTCCGGATCTGTAACAGCAAATCCATCAGCAACCATCTGAGTAGAATAGTTTTCGTTGGTATAAACTTTTACCTTAGAAGCGAGAATAGCAGTTTTCTTACCAATGATAAGACCGAGATTGAAATCACTTGAAATAGTAGACGGATTTGAAACTTGAACAGTGATGTCCACAATTTTATTGAGACTCACACCCATTTGTCATTCCTCCTTATTGTCTATCAATTGTAATATCAAGTTCAGAGATCGTTCCAACAACTTCTTCGATAGAAATAGAGTTATAAAAATATAACTTTACATCTTCTCTTTGCCACCAACGACCTCCAATTTCTTCATAAGATTTGAAAGGAAAAGATGTTCTATCAGGAATTAACGAAAGATTATTTGAATATAAGAAATCTTTTCCTTTGTTTGTGTACAATGATTCGTTAATCAAAGCAGCAAGTTCTCCAGAATTAGGTCCATATAAAACCAAATGAAGCATAAGAGTTCTCATCGTGCTTTGAGTGATTGTATTTGCTTCTGATTCAGAATCATATTTCGTTGTTCTTTGTTTGTACATTTGTCGTTCATCATTTTCATTGTAGAACTTAACGTAACAAATATTTTCTCCATAACTTCCGAATTTTTGACCTTTCGGAATAAATGAAACAAGAACTTTTGATTGATCTAATTTAGTTATTTCTGATATAAAATCAGCAATTTTAATATCCAAAGAGTCGAGTGAAACAATATTATTTGCCATATCTCACCTCACATCCTCTCGGGATCCATTTTAATAGCTGTAGATCTGCAGAATCCGTATTGAGCATCATCAAGACAATATCTCACAATGTAGTCGTTTCCGTTAAAATGAACAATATCAGAAGAATAATCTTTTCCATCTAACTTATCTCTTCCCGTGCATTTTAACCGTTGATGAGTAAAAATATGAATTCTTTCTTTATTCAAATCAGCTTGATCAAGCATGGAATCTTCATTTTCACTATCTATCGTAATTATTCCCGAAACAGTAAGATTTGACTCAGTTTCAACAGGAACATGATTTACGATCTTCGTGGTGAAGCGAGTGATTTTAATTCCATTTGGCTGACAGAAATCAGGATCTGTAATGAGTTCTGAAATATTTATCACTTGCTTCTACCTCCTTTTGTTTTGACGAAATATGTTATTGACTTCCTTAATTCTCCTGTATCGATCAAAGGACGAGGATTTGTTGATCCTTTTCTTCTTTTTTTAGCTATCACAGAAGGACTGTTTGGAGGCCAATTATTTTCGGGATTAACGAACCAGTTTCTGCTTACGTTTTGACCTCTCATTCCCGTTCTTTTTAATTGAATAATTGCATCATCAAACTTCCCATCTAACACAAATTGAGCGGCTTTCTTCATCATCCCAGAAAGTCTTTCACTATCATGCTTAATAGCAGGTTCGATAACAGGACGAGGTGGAATGTTGTTTATAGGAGATCCATTTGTATGAATGAATAGCAACTCTGCATTTGTGATTTGTTCATCTTCTCGTTTACTTTCTTTTTGTTGAATTCCAACGTAGACTTCATTGTCTTTCATAAAATCAAGAAGTTGTATATTTTTAACCATTTTAGAAGCAGATTCAACAACTTCCCACCCAGGACCTTTTGACTTAGCCATCACCAACTCACCCACATGCCGCCATGACCGTAAATCTTGGTGATAGTAGCGAGCTGCTGTCCATAAATTGTATATTTCCAAGTCCCATATCCAGAAAGATCTTCAGCGGCTCCCATGAAATCATAACTGATAGAAAGTCCATCAACAGACTTAGAAGAAGCAATTCCTCTCGGAAGTGAACCAGCCAACGCAGACTGAGCCCCAGGATCTCCGTTTTGAGTCATTAAAAACAGAATCATGTAATGTGCAATGTAAAGGCACATACAATATTTCCATTGAGATTTGAACCTGTCATATTTAAGAGATTTATTTGCCATGTTATAAAAGAGATTATAAACTTCGTCCGGGATGTCTCCTTGATTATAGATCTCTCCAGTCTGAATCTTAAAAACAGGGAAAATAGAATTGAATTCTTCTCTTGTGAATTCAGGATTGTCAGTTAAAATAACGTTGGAGGCACCTCTAAATACCTCCATCATAATATAAGCATTGTTGGAATCTCCAAGAATATTCTGAATAGAAACATGATTCATAGAGGTGCCTCCTTTCTTTTTTACTTATTCTCAGTCAGACTGATCTTATAAGCCTCGAGAACTCTCTTCTTGTTGATCTTAAGCTGATCATCCTCAACAAAATCAGCTCCATACTTCTTAGCAAGTTCCTTAGTCTCAGTAGCGGACTTGGTCTTCAGATCTTCATAGAACTTCTTAACCTCTGCCTCGATATCGACCTCGTTCTCGTCAGTAGAAGTCTCAGTCTCATCTTCCGCATTCACTTCGACCTTAGTCTCAGGAACAACAGAATGAGCATTTACTCGAACAACCTCAACCTCACCACATTTGCATGCTTCCTTGAAAGTAAGATCATTCTGATAATGTTCAGGCATGTCCTGGAAAGTACCAGGAACCGTGATGAAATGATCAATCACGTCAGTTCCATGCTGAGCGCCGGGACCGAAAGCGAAAGCCTTCTTAGAAAAAATTCTGATTGTACTCATTTTATTTCACCTTTCTTGTTTTGAGATTAGAAGTACAGATAAGATCTGCCTTTTAAGCTTTTCCTATCTGTACTTCTATCTAGATTAGATACCGTCGATGTAACGAACCGGCTGAGTATAAAGAGTCTTGACCTGGCCCATCTGCGCAGCATACACAGTGATGTAGCTGAACTGGAGAGCAGAAGGCTGAGTCATAGCGCGGGTAAGAGGAACAGGAAGATCAAAATACATGAAATCCTTATCATTCACGTAAACGACCATACGATCCTTGTTATTCGTACCAGCAGCAGAACACCAACGGCAGGGATAAATATCGAGCTTCTTGTTCTGCTGAGCCGCCATGTTGTTCTTCAACAGATAAGAGAGGATATTCTCATCTCCGGAAGTGCCGATACGAGTGGAAACCAGATAAGCGTACTTGTTGGGAGGCAGAAGGATGTGATTCGCCATCGCAGAATCATCATACTCAGAAGCCGCCCACGCCTCAGTGATCGCCTTATTGATATCCCACAGGATCTCATCGACCGTCTTGGTTGCCCACTCAGTAGTGCCGCCAGCACCAGTGGGGGCCATCTCGGCAACAACATTCGCGTTGTTAACGAGACCCGTGATACCGACATTGGTGAATCCACGATAAACGAGCTGATCAATGCTCTTGTTATAATTGAGTCGAATACCCTTGTCCAGGATAGAGTCGATGGAACGACCGATCGTCTGGAACTTCTGGCTATCAACAAACGGAATTTTCATGGCCTGCGCCCAGGTAAAGACCTTGAAGATGTCCTTGTTCACATTGGCCTGAACCATCGGAAGAACATCAGTGGCACCGCCAACGAGAGAATTCTCGTTAGGACCAGAAGTCGCATAGTCGACGTCCAGAGTAGAAGTGAAATCAACCCAACCGCCACCGGTATCGGCAACAATATCACGCTGCCAAGTGACAGAAGTCAGCGGCTCACGAATCTTAGGATCACGTTTCTCGAGCTCGCCCTCAAGGAAAGCCATGCCGGTAGCAATGCCGGCCGCATCGATCGTACGAATGCCGGAACCAAGAGAGGCATCCTGCATAGTCAGGATACCATTGCTGGCACCGAACGCTTCGCCACGAGTCTGAATAATATTAGGCATATTCTTTTCCTCCTATGTTATTAACCCTTAATACGGGTCTTGATAGTAACCTCACAAGCGAGGTTAGAATCCATCACGCCGGTAGTCCACTCGATGTTAGTGACCTGAACGGTCTTAGCGCCATCAGCAGCAGCCTCGAAACCACCGATAAGATACTCGGGATGAGTATCATCAGCAGTGACACGAACATAAACCGCAGCGCCAGCTGTAGGCGTACCCTTCTGGCACTTAACGATACAGTTACCACGAACCATAACGTCAGCAGGAGTGCCATCAAGATAATCAGGGTTAGACTGAGGATTGAACGTATTAGCCTGAACGACTTCACGAACAGCAATACCGGCGACGTCTGTCGCTGCATCGCCCGCCACAATCTGCTTCCACTTGTTGGTATTCATAAGCTTGACGGCCATACCAAAAGCGATAGCACCATCGGCAACACGATTCTGAATAATCGCGTCGGCCTGACGAGACTGAGTGCCGGGATAACCGACATTCATAGAAGTTCCAATAACCTTACCGGGCATATCACTTGTCCTCCTTCATATAATGGGGATTGTATTTACGAGCAATTTCCATACCGAAATCAGCATCGGAAACAGGATTGGGATTCTTGATCTGAGAATCCTTAACAGCGGAACGAGAAGCAGAAAGAACAGCACCGTAGTCTGCCGTCTGCTTATTCATGCCGAGAGACTTAGCGAAAGCGTCAGCGAGAGCCTTGCGCTGTGCGGAATCCTTCACACCAGCAATGATCGGCTTGACCTGCTTAAGAAGCTGACGACGTGCAGAATCGTTGATCTTCTCAGGATCCTCAGTGACCTTTTCCTCGCCATCAACGTCCTCAGTTTCCTCTTCACCGAGCTTCTTCTCAAGCTCATCGAGAGAAGTCATCGCGCCATCCTTGATCAGTCCATACTTACGCATGACATTGACCATAGCATCTTCGACCTTCTTGTCAATGTCTTCCTTAGGATCCTCGTCCTTGACTTCCTCTTCCTTCTTCTCTTCGATAACTTCCTCATCCTCGCACAGAGCATCCTTGACAGCCTCAACCATCTCACATGCATCCTGGGCGAGCTCCTCAGGAATGTTCTCATCATTAGCCTTCATCTTCAGAAGAAAGCTCTTGATGGAATCCATAACTTTAGCGTTATTTGCCATCATAACCTCCTAATTATTTTTCAACAAAATAACAATTTTGAACTGCTTTGTCGAGTTTCTTAATAAATTTATATTTTGTAGTTACTTCTGGCCTCTGTTTTGCATCATTTATTCTAACATGAGATCCAGCCCGTCCTACCTGAACTAAGGCAACGTGATTTCCCCGAATATCTTTCTGATAAATCTTTCCGTCTTTTCCTTCGATATAGCAGCAATTATATCCGGAAGAAATCTCCCTCTTCACGCCCGACTGAATCTCGTCTATAACAATAGGATCACGAACAATAATATCTGCCAGAAGATAAATAGATTGACCTCCTGATCCCCGGCGAACGTTTGTAATTTCACCTTTGCTGTAAATAGACCAATTATCAGATGTTACATCAACCGCAGGGTGAGTATCTGTAAAAGCCTTGCCTTCGAAGGAAGCGATAGCCACTTTACTAAAAACTTCCTCCGGAGTACGGTAAACATCAACGATTCCTTGACCGTCGAGTCCCAGCTCTTCCCTTAAGTATTTGTAAACTCCTGTCCGAGCGATCGGAACGTTAAAACAAATGAGACATCCGTTATCCATGACCGAGATATTATCTGAAATTTTTGAGGCATAATAATATTTCGACATCAAACGAACCTCCCATAAGATTTAGGGTATTTTACCCCATTTGTTATTATATCATGTTTGAGATGATTTGTACATACCCTTTTGAAAAATATTTTTTATGAATAGATAGCCCTTTCACAATAGATTGAATATCCATCAGTGAAAAAGTTATAAACGATTGTCATACCATTCTCAGCAACGATATCCTCACTGTAGAGAGTGGTTTTTGTAGGGAATTTGACCTGAAGTTGCTTCGCTGCTGCATTAACAGCGACTAGAGTATAATGGGTGCCATTCTTCATGTGGTTAAAATCAGCAATCTGGAGGTCAGCTGTTTCATTCGAAAGATCAACCCTCATATTCTTATAGGCTGAAAGATCAAACCCATCAGCGGCCTTCAGAATCCCAGCGTCAACCTCCTTGAAAGCTCCAAAAGCTTCAGGATCAAAACCACAATCTGCACATTTGATATTAGGCAATTTATTGTCCTCCTTATTCATTCATAAATCCAAACTCGATAAGTTCCGGAAGTAGCTCCGGACGTACCAAGAATTAGTGAATCAATATAAGGTTCATCTTTGATTAGTGCTCTACTAAATGAGCTTTGCATAGAACTATCAACAGAGTTACTTTCAGCGGGTGATGTAGATTGAACGACCCACATACCATTTCTGATAAACATCTCAGCCGTCGTATATGGGTGAGTTCCGTCCATTCCAAGAATATTTGTTAGGATTTCTGTGTTATTATAAAAAGCTCTGATAGAAGAATCAGCTGTAAACGTTCCATTTCTTTGATGTTGAATGTAGTAACCTTTTGCTTTCAAACCAGTGATAACGATTCCTGCTTCATCATCCTGATAAGAATACTCACCTTTGAAAACAGCTGTTCCTTCAACAACATGTGAGATTTCTTTTTCTTCATCTCCCCAGGCTGGAGTAGGAATTCCAGGTTTATCAAATATCATATTCTTTCCAGGAGTTTCTGGAGTAAATGGCATATTGTCCTCCTTTCAACAGAATATATTATATAGAGTATAGATATAGCTAAGCTATACTATCGGCCGTGACAGGTGTACGTCGGGAAAATTTAAGTTTTTACATAATCTGTTCAAATTGTCGTTTTCCCATAGAAATTATCTGCCCGTTTTGATATACTTTGTGAGGCCATTTGACGTCGTCAATATCAAGTAGCGGCTCGGGATAACATCTGCAGTTGTAAATATTTCCTGCATGATAATGACCAGCTGATTTTTCACCAGAAAGTTCTTCAGGAGCAGGAGGATCTTTCCAATTAACAAGGACTCCTTCCATTAAACGGTGGGACTTACGAACTCTATCTCCGTCCAAAGCAGTTCTCCAGACATACCATCTTAAATCAAGCTGTTCTGATCTTGCTTGAGTAAGTGCGGACTGTGTTTTACTTACTTCAGTTCTTGCTATCAATCGAGCTGAAGCTCTTGAATGTTTATCAGTTTCCTGTATGATTATCTGTTCAATGCTTCGAGCTCGTTCACCTTTTAGAGCTTCTTCAGCTATATTTTTGGTAACTTTTTGTGCTACATCATTTGGAAGTGTTCTTATAAGACTTGCATTTGAAATAACTTGATTATTGATAACGTGTCCGATACCTTGATCAAGCTCTTCCATTAAGACTCGGTATAAGAATTTTCCTTTTGTAGATTTACGTGCTGCTTGCCTCCAAGTTCTCATATTGTCAACAGAAAGAGGAGTTACCATCCTCTTGACTGTAGACATAATGAACTTTTCATATTGATACGAATTTTGAAAGTTATTCATTTTCTGGATATATTTTTGCTGATCATTCCCAGAACTTTGGGCGATTTTCTTGAATATATCGCAGATAATATACAACGATTTCAAATATTCATTTTCAACAGACCGAGCACGTCTCCAAAGATTAAATCTCATAACTTAGAAATAATATCGTTAGCTTTGATTAAAGCCTCGTAAACTCTTTTTAATCTATTTTCATCTGGATCTGAAGCTGCATTATTTCTAATTGCCGTTAGAAGATTTATCATACTTGAACAAGAAGCAACAACATGATCTCCAATAAGAGTTTTTGCAGATCTGAAATCACATGAATTGATAGATTTATTCCAAGTATCTTTTGAGCTTACCTTTTCTGGAAGATTTTTCTGTCCTTTACTTTCTTCATTCCACTTTTCTACTTCTTTTTCTCCGAGCTTTTCTTTACCTGCCGGAGAATTAAAGAATTTACGCTGTGCTTCAGATTTATAAGGCATAATCATTCACCTCAAACAAAAACTTTTACTTCTGCATTGTTCATGTCCCACTCAGCGATCTTTACTCCTGAATGATAAAATTCCATTGTGTCTCCTTTTTGCTTAACCGTTTCAGGAATAATGCCTGATAATTTCTTAATTTCCTCAAAGGCAATATTCGAAGTTACAACATTTCTACGAGAAATTTTAACATCACAACTCCGGATAGCTCTGTCGATAGCTTTCATATTTAATACCTCATATCAAAGATATTCTTTCTTATACTTATTGAAAATTCTCATAAGTTCATCTGAGCTTACTTTACCATCGAAAAATTTTTCTGAAATAAATTCAGCTTCGTTTTTGTTAATGTTTCTTTTCCCAATTTGCTGAAGTGCATCAAACAATTCATCTGCAATATCATCTTCTCGACTGTCACAACTACGAATAGCATGATCAATGGTCTTAGAATCATTGGGATTTGTGTAAGTGACGATAACTTTTCCTTGTTTAGAAAGAGTTACTCGTTTTTCACCGTATTTCTTCAACAAAGCCTCTGCATATTCTCTGTATTCATTTTCCTCAAGTTTAGCTCCTTCAGTTCGACCGCTTCCGAACTTGAGTTGAACGAACATCGCATCTTCCGTTTTAACAGAATCATCGACCATCATACACATAATAGGATCATATTTCATAAACCTTTCACTCCTTTAATTCCAACGACTTCTCTCTTGAACTTAGAGAACATTTTGTCATCTCCTCCTTTAAGGACAATTATATATCCTTTATCATCTGTAGAAAACCCAATTTCTTGGGCAATGCTAATAACTCTTGAAGCATCTCTATCGCTCGCTTCTTTTACTGAAACAATATAATCAGCATCGCACGACCGAATCGCATTATCCATTATTTTCTTAAAATCCATTTTAACCTCCAAATAGATAAATCAAAATAAAGCAAAGGAAATAAATTGAAGCAGCAGGGGCACAATTTTCATTTAACGACCCGGGTGTGAGTCCCCAACTTAAGAAATTCCAAACGAAAAGAATAAAAGAAACTACTTGAAGAATAATTAGCATTTTAGTCCTCCAATTTATTGGTTACACGAACTTCTTCAACCCATAAAATTAAATCAATCGCTTCATTAAGCATTCTTGCATCTATGTATATTTTGGAAATTTCATTCCAGAATAAGATCTCATTAAGTAAATTGATATATGATTTTAAACATAAATTTTTAGCTATAAACTGTTCAATTTCAAATGGAATGTTTTTCATGATAATTTGTCCTTTCACCAATAAAGTTCGATTTCCTTTACGCCGAGTTCTTTTGCCTCTTGATGATTGCCTGTGAATATATCTATCCTATATCCGTTAATGGCTGAACCTGTGTCCTCCGCGACATACTGCTTACCCGTGCTATCATGAAGTATTGTACCTAATGGAATAACCTTTGGATCAACAGCTATGCTCTGATAGGCCTTCAGCTTTGTCCCTAGAGCTCCAACGGCATCCGATTCAGAACCAGAGCTCCACTTACCACAGCACTTTGAACATCCGCAATAATGAGTGACCTTGAATGTAGCCGAATGAGTGTAAATAACTTCTGGTTCTTCATAAAGTCCTTCAGCTTTAAGCAATTCGATAGAAGCGTATCCAGAAGCAACAGTATGATCTCCAGGAAGTGAACCGTCATCAACAACTACTTCGACCGGTTCAATGGGTTCGTTATCGTGAAATGCATCGACCAAAGAGAATAATAAAACAATGAAACAGAAGATCAAGCAAATAAACATCCAGAAATTTATCCTTTTATCTTTCCGTTCTTGCTTCCGTTCTTCCCTCTTCCGTTTCATGAAATCCTCTTTCTGATTGTTTTCCTTGACTGCCTTCAAAAGATAGTATACGAATTCGTTCATTTTGTTATCCTCCTAAGCTGTTTGTGGGCCTTCCGACCTCATGTGTACATTATAACACAAATCTTGGAAATGTACATAGGAGAATAAAAAATATTTTACACGCAAGATGTATTGATAATCTTATAAGGCTTGTCTCCGTTTTGGATCCTGATAATGTTATCTGCGGCCTTCACAGCTTCCCTGTGTGATTTAGCATAAACATTGACCTGACCTTTATCATCTTGAGTCTCGTATTCAACGAACCATATCGGATCATTGGCGCTTTTGAATGCATTTTTTAACAATTTATTCTTGCGGATTTTACTTAAGAAACTCATTTTTGACTCCTTACGACCGTATATCTTAATATCAACCGACATTTTAGATTAACGCCAGCAGTTTTTTAAGTTGATCTTCACTGAGTGATGTACTTCCTAACTTGATTCCAGCCGGAAATTCATAGGTCTTATCATGTCCATCTATCTTTATTCCGTTTACATCGTACTGCATTGGATAGCCACCATAAAACTTTATTTTATATATGCTAAAAGTTTTATTGCTTAAATATTGTTTGTAGTCTGGAATATGATTTATTGTCACTCTGTCTTGATCATAATAATTAGATCCTGAGTATTGCGCAAACGGAATATTATTATGATAGATTATAGAATGTCCCGGCCAGTTTAAGTTAACATAATCATTGTTTGGAGTTTCATATTGAGTTGTCCACGCTTGAGTAGCCTTTTTTCTCTTTTCGTATTTGACGTGATATCTTCCACCGCCGCCAGAGGCATACATGTACAACAAATTCAAGAAGCAGTATTCACCTGCATCAAGAGTGAATCTAAAATATTTAGGATTGCTATTTTCATCATCAGGGTTAACAAGCTTATTTATTTGGAGTAGTCCTTCATACGTTCCGCCCCAAAGAGTTTCGTGAGTGGCATCGGGTACACTTAACTCAGTCCAAGTTACCCCCAAATCATCACTTGTTTCATACAAGACCCTACTTCTTTTAGCAAAATCAGATTTACACCCGAATTCCATGAACAACGCCACAACCTCAAAAAGCGAGGGATTTCCCAAATTAGTGTACCATTGATCAAATATAGGCGTAATTGTTCTAGTATTAGCGTCAAAAGTAGCTTTCGTGGCTTGAGAAATGGACTGATTTGGAAACTGATTCAGTATGTCTGCAATGAGGGAACTCCGTTCCTCGGCCGTGTAATAATCCACGCCTACTTCCGGAGTATATCCTGGCTCGCCCTGAGGACCGGTCGCACCTCGAGGACCCTGATTGCCTTGAGGACCTTGTTCTCCGGTGGCTCCCTTCGGGCCTGTGGGTCCCTGTGGTCCGGTGGGTCCAGTCGCGCAGGTATCTCCCTTTTCGCCCTGTTCGCCTTTTGGTCCTCGTGCTCCAGTATCTCCTTGCGGACCTGTAGCACCCGTATCGCCTTTGGGACCTTGCTCTCCCCTCGCTCCAGTCGCGCCTTTATCACCCTTCGGCCCAGTTGCAGGAACGTTTGTGTCGGCATACTGCTTTGTAGCAACATCCCAGGTATACCAATTCCCGTTTTCTCCGATGTATGCAGGCTTATTCGCAGCAGCCTCAGCAGCAGCTCCCGCCTTGATCACCTCGTCCACCCAACTTTGGTACGGCTCAGGAGGATCGACCTCTCCTTCACCAGTGAGAGACGGATAGACCTCTGTCCTCCATGTCTGCGACTTTGCAATCACATCACCAACAGTATAGACCAACTCACATGAACCGAATCCAACGTTCGCAGTGTCAGCATTTGTCGGCACCCAGACAAGCGAGCCGTTCTCAGTCGTGACCACAGCCGGATAAGGAGTATCATCACCATTACGTTTAACGGCAAATGAGAACACGCCGTCTCCGTAGAGTTTTGACCAGCTTGTCACAATGTCAGGCCAGATGATTCGCTGAGCCTCGTTCTCTCCTTGTCTACCGACCGGGATAATCATGGTATTCCGAACAATAATTATTCTCACGACGTCACCCCATTGTCAACAGCAGATTCGAGTTCTTCTTTTTCTGCCTTTTCCTGTTCTTTCTTTTCTTTATCCTCAACCTCGGCCTGTTCAATCATCTCGTCTGTGATATTTGTCCACATATTAGTGAGAGTAGCAGACTGTTTGAGTTCCTTGAGAGCGGTCGCCTTATCAACAAGACCGCCGCCAAATGCATCGAGGATAGCCTGAGTATATTTTTGAGCCAAATCAGCCTGTTCATTCTCAGAAGAACGACGAATGGGATTAAATTCAATCGTCATATCATCGGGAATTTTACCAATAGCCGACATGGTTATAATTTTCATGAGTTTTTCGAGAGGATCACGAACATAAGTTTCACGTTTTTCATCGATCGTATCATAATAATTTTGAAGTGTTTCGTCTCCTGAATTGAATCCAGTTGGAGAACGTCCGAACAACTTATCAATAGGAATTTCGGCTGCACCAGAAATATCCAGCATGAACGATTCGTAAACATCATTGATTCCAGTGAATGTGTACTGATGTTCCTCAAACTTATCGTCCTGATCAATTGCCAGCATACCAGTCGAACACATAACCTGATTCATAGCCCTCAGGGTATTATAGACTCTCTGTAGTCCTTCCTGATCTCCCATAGAGATAGCTTGACCGAGATCTTGCATCGAATATGTGCGGATGTTAGCAAGGAAAATTAAGAAAGCGATGTTGGCCGATGTATCATCACGTTTCTTGAGTTCTGTATAAACATGTTCAAGTTCAGAAGCACCCCAGTAAGTTTCAGCTACTTCCTCCCAGTAAGGAAGTTCACGACCAATCATCTTGATGACTCTTGAATGATGAATTCGTGTACTGTAATTTTGAGGTGCCGATGTTACAATGTAGTATTTGGGCTGTCCAAAGTCAGGATCTGAAATATCATCAACCAATTCAAGAGAAGGAGATACTCCAGACCAACGGTCAATTGTAAAACAACCTTTATACTGTCCCGGCATGATTGTATCAAGATCCAGAGGAGTTGAAAGATCTTCCTGACCTTCAATCATCGGAATCAACAAACAACCTCCATACAAACGAGACCATTTCAAGCACTGGAGGAATTTCTTGTTTGTTTTTGTAGAAATCCATACCCGCATAATTTCATCGATTTTGTCAGGATCCAGCTCAGTTTGAATCTTGAATCCGTTCTTCATCATTTCATTAGCAGGTTTTTCAATGATCGCCTTAGCGATCCAGTTATCTCTGAATAAGATGTTTAATGTATAATAATCCCATGTGAACCTTTGCATTACGTATCCAGCAGTCTGAGAAAGATTGTTTGCTCCAAATCCAAGATTAGCTGCCGGATTGCTATATGCATCAAGCACCTTTTTAACAGAAATCACTTCGGACTTATTTGAGAGAATACCAGGGACTCCAGTATCAGCAGTTCGAAGCTTCTTTTTTCTAATACCGTGTTTATTTCCCATTTTAGATCTCCTTTAGACGAGCTTCATTCTTGTAATCATTTTCTTTCTTCCAATAACGAATAATTGTATCAAGTTCGGATTTAACGTCGTCAGAAGTATATTGCGATTTTCTTACTGTAGTCATTTCTTCAATGTATTGCTGAATCCAATCCGAGATAGCCTTAATGCCGTTTTCCCAGTTATATTGATTATCATTTTCAACAATCACATCGAGCAATTTAGCGGCATCGCTTGGATTCTGAATTTCCTCGCCGTATTCCATTGCCCATTCGCCAAAGAGATCTGAGTCCTCATTTGATTTTTCATAATAATCATTAGCAATGAAATGCAATCTATCAAATTTATTTCCTACAGCATGGAAGTGAATATGCTTCATCGTATTTGTGAATACAACAGAAAAATAATATAGTCGTTCAAAAATTCCCATTATTTATCTCCTAATTTACCATAAAATAACGATTTCCATGTTTTGGATCTTCCTTGAATTTTGAAATCGTATGTGCTTCATAGCTTTTCCAATCTTCGAAGATATTACTGTCTTCATTTCCAACCGGGATTTTCAAAATCTTTTCCCATGACTTTCCTTCATATTCTCTTCGAAAGATTATCCAATTGTTTTCTTTTATTTTTGCAATATAATCATATCTTTTTGCATATTCAATATTTGGATAGTTTTTAATAACTTTCCTTATAAATTTTCTTGTGCACGGCATATTATTTTACGCCTTTCCCGAAGATTAGTGAATCAGGAGTTGTAGTATAAACAGCATATCTAAGCGCGTCCAACGCATGATCGTACTGTTTAACAACTTCTTCCTTTCCACTTTCTCCTCGTTTTTCATTCCAAATATAAAGCCCAAACTCATTGATCAAGTTAGGACATTTATCATAATTTATTCTGATGTGGCCGAGATTAAGAAGTGTATATACCATTCTAATTCCATTAGCTACATCATTATTCGCTTTTTGTGTTCGTATTCCATTTCGATGTGCCGCAACGATTAGTGAACTGGCCGACGGATCAATTATCATCCCCTTGTTGTGTTTATTATCAACAAAATCGAGATAATCCTTTATATACTCATCGTCAGTTTTTTGTTTCATTTTCTTTCGACTGTCGTAATAGTATTCTTTATCGACGTAGAAATATGGGATCTTATCTCCTGGCTTATTGTATTTATATATCTCAAGAAATACCTGAGGATTAAACACGCCGTAGTCAACTCCATAGAAAGGATATCCATCCCACGGATCGTTATCTAACACGACAAGAGGAAGAACTTGTTCCCTCTCAAAATCCCTGTAAATATTTCTGTTTATATCAAAGCAATCATATACAACTCCATCAGCGAAAGCCCATTCACCAAGAATGAATCTCCTGTAAAATATGCCGCTGAACATTGTATTATATCTATCAAGAACTTCCTGACTTAGTGATAGATTATCCTCTAATCGGAAGTGTAGTCTTAAGAATTTCTTTTCTTCTGCCTTTTTAACTATTTCAGTGTAAAACCAGTGTTGAGGACCTTCGGGGTTGCAGTTAAACCAGAACTTAGCTCCCTTTACTGAACATCGTCCCATCGCCTGTTCAACAAAAGAGCGAGGCATAAGAGCTACTTCATCCAAGAATATACCAGCCAATGTGATACCCTGAATTAAGTCCTGACTTCTTTCATCCCTTCCTCCGAATAAATAATAAGTATTCGTAACTCCATCTTTAGCTACTACTAACTTATTTTCGGCCTGCCTATCTATCACTTTATATCCACGGTTTATTAAGACTTCCTTAAGAGATGTGATAACATTTCGCCTTAATGATCCGACCGTCTTACCACAAATAGCAAATACTTGCCGATCATAACAGTTCATGCTCCAGACCAAAAATCCGAATGACCCAATCAAAGTTTTCCCGCTACGTATCGCACCTTCCGCGATTACGCCGTCGTATGAACTGTAAGGAGATTCTTTCATCCACCAAGTAAATAGTTGTAGTTGCTTTTTCGATAGCTTTTCCCATTTCATAATTTACTTAGTTTCACCTCTTCAATTGATTCCATAATATACCCT
>ERZ1035027.251-NODE-251-length-33435-cov-38.111923_pt1 | contig 33435 bp, 57 predicted proteins | sample MGYA00520604_ERZ1035027 | MGnify/ENA primary metagenome ERZ1035027 (study PRJEB33766, sample SAMN09781743) | gut metagenome | biome: gut microbiome | host: Homo sapiens | place: Madagascar | study: EMG produced TPA metagenomics assembly of the PRJNA485056 data...
AGCCGGGAAGGGGCCGTCCCGATGAGGGGGGCTATCGCTTCCAATTTCCGCCTTTTTCTGGGTGCTGTTTGTTGTGACACGCATGACAGAGGCTTATCAGGTTGTTATTTTCCCACACGAGCTCCGGATATTCGTCCGCGTGTTTGATGTGGTGTACCTCTGTCGCCTCAACTGCCCTGCCGTATCGCTTGCAGTGCTGGCATTTGTATCCGTCCCGGCGCAGGATGGCCATGCGCTTGTGCTTCCACTGGCTGGATGTATAGTCAAATGGCATCAATCGTCCCCCGTCTCCTTGTGCGCCGCCGCTCCACCTCCGGCTGCCTATGGCGCCATCCCATCCCTACATCCCCGCACGCAGGAGGAGGACGTGCGGAAACTAAAAGCCGCCCTTTCGGACGGCTCGAAACTGGTCTGCCCGGTGACTTTTTCCTCCCGCCACCATGGCTTATTATCAATATACCACGGACTTACCGGACATACCGGACATTACATATTTTTTTCTAAAAATCTTCGGACACGTTTTCTTGCCGCCTCCTCAAAATGTGGAGAGCCATACATGCGCTTTGCCACCTGCCGCCAGGTAAGTCCATCCACATACCGGAGCACGATCATTCGCCGCACCTTGATATCCCTCACAGAGGATATATATTCCTCCACATCCGCCAGCTGCTCCTGAGCTTCCGCCAGACGGTTCCGGCGCAAGGTGTCTATCCTTCGCAATGCAACCTCCTGTCTGCGGGATATGCCGGATACCTTGATGGTATGTGCGCAGTAGGGCCATTCCGGCGCGGATCCTATCACGGTATCCGCCAGAATATCCAACCTCTCCATAAGGCGCTTTTTGCGCTCCTCCAGATCGGCAACCTCATCCGCCAGTGCGCGGTAGTTTTCCAGCTGCTCTACGGTCATATCTTACCTCCGGATTACATCAGCACATGGCTCATCAACACTGCCGTGGTCACAGGCCCCACGCCGCCATTGAAGGGGATGAGGTTAAATCTCTTGTCGCACTCATCACAGTCCCCTCCTACGTTAATCACCGTGCATCCATGAGGTACCCACGTCCAGTCTATCAGTCCCTTTTGCCCGGATGCGCAGACAACGATATCCGCATCGGCTACCAGATCCACCAGGTCGCCCTTGTCCGTCTTGCTGTGGCACACCGTCACAGTGGCAGCCCGAGCCAGCAGGAGCATGGCCGTGGGCTTGCCTACTCTCTCCGACCGCCCGATTACTACCGCATGTTTGCCCGCTATGGGGATATCGTAGTAGTCCAGCATCCGGATGATTGCTTCGGCGGTGCAGGCGGTGCTCTCGCAAAGCACGCCACGGTAGGCTTGCAGCTGCCCCCAGTTATCCTGCCCGTCCACCGCAATAAAACTAATCATGGGCTGTGGCTCTCGCCGGATATCTATCACACGGCATGCGCACTTTTGTGTAGCGTTTATGGCGCTTGCAGCATACACAATGTGAACCTTCCACTTTTCCGCTTCCCGCTGGATTGCCGCCAGATATCGCTTATCCTCCGTCTCATCTCTGATCACCGTCAGCGTCCTCTTCCACGCCATTGCCTCAATCCGCTCTTCGTACTTCTCCCGCAGGGCATCCGCTACTGGTTTGCCGTACAGGATCATACGGGATCCTCTTCGTAAATGATTTCCAGCCCATATGCTTTTGCGGCATCATGTTCGATCCTGCATCCTCTGGCGTTTTCCCACCCCTTGCAAAAATACGCCGCATGGCACAGAGACATATTTTCCAGTGATTTCGCCAAAAAACATAGCGGTATCTGCACAACACCTCTGCTCTCCATTGCATCCTTGCCGTACCATTCGTCCGTAAACGGGGTATTGATGATTTCATATCCCTTTGCGGTGAGAGTGGCTATTGCACGTTCTCTGGTTGCTACGATTTCCTCGTTGGTTTTCCCTGCCATAGGCTGACTTAACATTGCTTTTTTCATGATTGTGTTTCCTTTCGTTTTTTGTTTTTTATAGATCGGCTATATGGCCGAGCGCTGGTTTGCCGTATAAGATCATGCTGCCTCCTTACATCTCAAACGGTACTGCCACAAACTGCCCTGGGACATTGGTCTTGTAGTATAATGTCCCGTAATAACTGTCCGCACCATATCCATCGTATTGATCGCAATAGTATACATCGTCAACCAAACCGTCGTTATCAAGTCTGCAACCATGCTGGTACAGATGCCCGTTAACTTCCCGGCATCCGTCTACCAGGTAGCAATTTTTAAAGTCAAGTCCGTCCGTGTCTATTTTTTCCGCAAGCGCAGCGGATAGCCTTTCTATTTTCCGCAACGCTCCGGCAATTTTTTTGATTTCTGGACAGATAATCATTCTTTCTCCTCCATTTCTTCTTCCGTCAGATACCTAACACCCAGCTTTTCCAGTTCTGGGCAGTCCATGTCATATACCCCCTCCGGTGTATCGGGGCAGTCTTTAATCTTATGCGTCCGGACATCGGTATACCATCCGTGCCCGTCCCATTCGTTAAAGAGGTGCTTTGCTTTTCCCCGCGTGGGAGCCGCAACATAACAGCACCAATATTTGTTTTTGTAATAGCAGACGTATAAGATCATGTCGCTTACCTCTCTGTTATCTTTATTTTCAGCCGTCTCCCCAGCCACTCCAAGCCGGTTTTTGTGAGATGATATGTTGCTCCACGCTCATTCCGGCGGACTGTGAATAGGCACTCTGGTAATTTATCCAGCAGTCTGTTTCCCTCCGGCACGTCGCCGAAGTAGTTCCGGTATGCCCGATAAAAAGCCTTTCCGTGGCGATGATACGGGCGTTCGTAGTCCAGACCGACCATGTGTTTGCAAATCTCAATCACTCGTCCCAATTCATCGGCGGGCATGTCCATCTCAATGCCCATATCAAGCCCCATTGCACCCAGGTGGTTGCTGTATTCCTCATCTCGTTTTTCCACCCAGTTCCGGGGATGTTTGCAGCCAAGCATACCGTCTTTGTGCTCGATCCCGAATTTCCCTTCTGCTTCCGGGCAGGTATCTTCCGGGTCAGACAGGGGGCATAAATCACATCTCACAAGTATCCTCCTCCAAACACATTTTTGCACCGCAATGGCAATATGGGTATCTCCGGCAAGCCTCGCCGTATTCTCCGGATATCAGCAGACGGTGCAGGTTGAAGTTATCAACTTTGCGCCCACACACGGAGCATTCCAGGCATAAGGTACGTTCATCCGAAACCCGGATATTCCATTTTCCATTCCGCACCGGCTCCACGTCTGCCGAAGGTAAATGCTTCACGGTTTCGATTGCATCCGCATAGCACATTTCTGAAAATGTCCCAGGGTTACAAGCCGAAAGATTCTTGTTTAAGCGGTCAATCGCCGCCTCCCGGCTGATGTAATCACTCATTTCCAGTCCTCCTTGTCGATCACCGCATGAGATGTGATCTCGGCGTCGATGTAAAAAACGTCGCTATAGTCGTCCTCGTCTTCGCCGGAGCACACATCCAGCCTGTGTTTTTCGGTTCCCTGCGTTTCCACATCAATCCGCCAGATACCGCCATCCGCATACCTTATCCGGATAACAGTTCCGTCACAAAACCAGATCCGCACGTCCTTGTCGTAGCAGTCTATCTCGTCTTCCCAATACGATGACCCCTCGATCTCTACAAGATCATCACTTACGCCGTAAACCTTAACCATGCTCTTCCTCCAAATCAATCCTCAAACAGTGCCTTGTAGGCTTCCGCCCTCTCCTCGTCTATCGCATCAAATTCCGTGCAGCAGTTATAGACTTGGATTTCCCCATCGTCTCCTACCAGACGGACAATTTTGTCAGACGGAAACGGTTGTCCGAATCTGGCGTTTTCCATGGCATCCCAAATGGGACAACCGCCTTCTTCCGGAAATTCTGGGAATCCGTCCTCGTCTCGTTTCCCCTTTTTGCAACGTTCGCAAAAGTAGTAAGTAAAATTCTCATACTCCGTGCCGCTGCTGAACGGCGTAGATGGCTCAGTTCTCATTTTCCGCACCTCTTTTCCAGCGTTTTCGTGGTCGCGTCCTTGTAGTACCTGTTTGTTCCACCTTTCGGCTTTAGCTCTATGGCGGTGATGCTGTAATCCATTACGGCGGCGATACCTGCCAGCGCATTCCAGAGGGCACGGGCCTTTTTGAGCGCTTCTGCTTCCTGCTCCGCTACCCGTGCAAGGGCCTGTATAGGCGTGGGCCTGCTCATGCGGTTAAGCTCCTGTTCGTGCAGCACTCCGCTATTCCGGGCCGGTCTCGGGATCCTCTCTTTCGGTTTGTCCAGGTGTCCTATGGCCGCATTTTCCGTGGGGCAAACATAGCCGCTGCCGTTGGTGTAGTCTCTACGGATTGACATCATCGGCCTCCTTCCGCCAGCCTGCCGCATAATCTGCCCACCTTGTAGGTGATCCGGTCATCCAGGGCACGATCTGAGATACTGGCGATCATGGCCAGCTGCTCCAGCATCACATACACATCCGCCAGCTCGTCCAGCACCTGCAGCTGTTCTTCACGGGGTGTCCCTATGCGGGATACCTCGGTGATCAGTTCCCCCAGCTCCTCCGTCACTTTCTGGAGCTGGGCCTTTTCCCCGTATACGGCGATGGCCTCGGCGTATACTCTGCGTCTCTCATCCAGCGTCATTTTGCATCTCCTTGACGTAGCATCCATCGGTCATGTGTTTTTCTGGCAGATCGCACTCATACTCCGGACATCTGATCACCCGGTAGCTTTGCACCACCCTGTAGGGTGGCTGCTGCAGTGTGGTCGGCTCTGCCTCCCAGCCCTTTACAGGCTCAAAATTACGGCTCCAGCTGCACTTTTTGCATGCTTTGGCGCATGACCAGCACAGTGTTGCCCTACCGTTTGGTATCCCTCTCCTCGTCATTTCTTGTCCTCCGTCATGTAGCGCTTTAAATTCTCCCACGGATCTCGCTCCAGCCGCCTTGCATCCATCTCGCGTATATCGTCCTCCCTGAGTACTCCGCCTCTACGATGCCGTGTGCTCTTTTTCCTTTCGCTCCGCACCAGCCAGCTCCCGCATGGCTTCCGCCTCAGTAGGGCGGTAAATCTCGCCGGTCGGCGTGTATCTCGTGCTCATAGCGGCTCCCTCATTGTCACACCTCCTTGATTGCAATGCTGTGCACCCAGCGCATAAGCTTGCGCTTTATGATATACGCCGGTGTTTTCATGCCCTTGGTGTCCTCCACGACTGTTTTGCCGTCCTCGCCGGTGTACACAAAATCGGCAATGTACTTCACCGCACGTTCTACCACGTTCCCGTTTTCGTCCCGCTGCGCCGGGAGGAGAAAAAACGGAACCTGCAATCTGAGGTCGGCAATCTTCCCGGCCCGCTCTAAAAGCCGCAGCTCCTGATACCGCCTCGCCTCTTTTAGGCTGTCGAACTTTATTCCATCCACCTGGCATTTTTTTGCACTGTACTTACTCACGCCCTGATCTCCTTTCCAGTGTCTTGCCAAGCTCGGCCTCCCATCCTGCGCCGTCTTGATCCAGATCTACAACCGTTCCCATGTCCTCGAGTGTTTTGTGCGCCGGTCGCTCCTGATATCCGTGGTATGTCATCCCCGGCCCTGTATCCGGTGGAATGTCGTCCTCCCAACGTCGCCCGTTGAGAAACGTAGCCGGATGCGGAACAAACTGCCCGCCATCTTTGATCCAGTCCTGCGACCTTTTGCGGTCTCTCACATGAGCGAGGATCCTTTCTGCCAGCTCCGGCGAAGGGTTAAGCTTTTGCCATGCTTTCAAGGCGGCTGCTTTTGCGGCCTTACGTGGATACTCCTGCCAAAACAAAGCAAATCTATCCATATCCGCGCTTTTTTTCCTGCAGCTCCCCCGGCGGGGGGATGTAGGGGGGTTAGAATATATATCACCATCTACATCCTTATCCCCATCTACATCTACATCATAGATTTTATCAGGTTCGGGTTTGGTTACTTCTTGGTTATGGTTTGGTTTCTCTTTGGTTTCGACCGGGTTTCCCTTTGCTTCCGTCTCGGATTCCGCTTCCTTATTCTCCGGTTCGGGTTTTGATGCCTCTTGGTTATCTGTGCTTGCAGGCCGTCCGCCATTCCTTCCGTTCTCCCGCCGCTTTGCGTTAGTATCCAGCACGGGGCGCACAAGCTTAAACATGGCGGCAGCTACTGGGTTGCCCTCGTCCGGCTCCTCACCGTAAAGGGAGTAATCCATAATGGCCTCATACAGAGCAAGGCGTGTAGCGTCGTCAAGATTCCGGCTCGCATCCCGGAAGGATTCGTAAAATACAAACGACGTGACTTTCATAGTTCCTCCTGCTAAAATGGGATATCATCAGACGACATATCGGGCCAGTTTTCCGGATCCTTACTTTCCTCGACCTTGGCGGTTTCTCCGCTCCCCTTCGGGGACAAGAACTCGATCTCGTCTGCCTGCACATCCAGAGACAGCCTTGTAGTACCGTCCTTGGCCGTATAGGTACGGGTCTGCAGCTCGCCTATGACCGCCGCCTTTTTGCCCTTGCTCAGATACCGGGCACAGGCGTCCCCCATCTGCCGCCAGGCGTTGATGCGAAAGAAGTCGGTCTGCTTCTCCCCGCTCTGGGACGAGAACCGGCGATTCACGGCAATGGTGAAGCTGCACACAGTCACTCCATTGGGTGTGGAACGGGTCTCGGGATCGTGGGTCAGGTTGCCTATAAGTGTGATCCTCTGCATATATCCTCCTTACAGATAGTTCCGGCCAAAGATGGCCACAAAATCAAGATCCGGGTGGGCGGCCTCAAAGGCCACTTGTCCCTGGCGCTGAAGCTCTCTCCTGAGCTCCAAATTGTAATGCACTCCATACGGAGGCTCGTTGTGCTCGTAATGGGTGAGCCAGACCCACAGACCATATTTTTCTGACAGCTTCCGGTTTGCTCCGCCGAAGATGTGGTGTTTTTCCAGCCATCTGGTGTCACCGGACAGGTAACTCCGTTTTTCGGTTTGCAGGATGCTTTTCATCAGACCCTACGGAGGGGTATCCCCAGGTTACGGGCTTCCGCTTCGGCGCTTTCGATCAGCCGGGACATTTGCGATGCATCATATGCGCTGCATCCGTAGTAGTTGATGGTATCCACATACCCGTCAAACTCTCCCGCTTCCTCCACGATCCAGCCGGATCCGTTGCTTTCCCACTGCCGCCGCCAGCTTTCCATCGCATCTTTGCGGACGCTCCTCTGTATGCTGTTGCCGCCAATGTCCCGCACCACCTGCTTGTATACCTCCCTCTTGGGCTGCCGGGTGGATTGGGTGATCTTGTCGATCAATGCCCAAAAGTACGCCATGGCGGTGGGGCTTTTCCCGTTTGTCCACTTGCCTACGGATACGGATACATATCCGGTGCGCAGATCGTCCACAAGGGTACGGGCTTCCGCCAGGCTGTCCGCGTCCACCTCTACGGATAACACTGTGCCCCGCCCGTACTCATGGGTAAGGCGGGGGTTGAGAGCCTTGATTTTATACATCGTAGTACCTCCTGTCGCAGCCTCTTATCTCAGGCTTGCGCACATACTTGCCCACCCGGTGACGGGCTGCATCCTGCACGCTGTACAGGTCATATGCTTCTTCAATGGTGAGTTGCTTCCCGTCTACGGATATGCGGGGCAGGGCACCGCCGCCGCAAAGGGTGGAATACTTCTTCGTAGCCTCCCTTTTGTCTGTAGTGGTAAGGATGGCGGACTTGGCGCCTTGGACGATCATGTAGACTTCATACGTGTGCAGTTTCTTCTTCCGGCCCATCTCGCCCCTCCAGATACTTACTGATGATGTACACAAGCCCGTCCTGCGTGGTTTTGAATCCATCGGCCTGTAAAGCCCGTTGCAACTGCCCATACATCCGTTTTCCCACTCTACAGTAGAGGCGGCACGGGTTCTTCCGTCTATCGGGTTTCCGGGCTTCTGGCACGGTCAGGGGGAATGCCTCCACAAGGTTCTGCTCGATCTCGTTCAGCAAGCGGATCCCGTACTTTTCCGGGTGCTCGCATTTGCTCAGGAGATACCGGTCAAAGCGGGGTGCATCCTCCTGCACCACTTCCACGATTTCCCGGGGAGAGAGCTTCCGGCTCTCCCGAAATTCCTTCATCTGGATCATCTGCCCTCCTTGCACGCTGCCGCCAGCAGTGTGTTCAGGCGCTTGTTGTCTTTTTCCAGCTTGGCTATAAGCTCGTCACGCTGGGCAATCTCAAATTCCAGATCGGTAATGGTCTGACACTTCAATCCATTCATTCCGGCCTTGGTGGCCATGGCCTGATACTTTGCCCGCTCGATCTGTGCCTGCCGCATCTCCCTGCGGTCGGTCAGCTTGGTGTAGATCAGCCATGCCGCCAGCAATCCCAGGAGGATTACCAGCACAACGCCCAGCCGGTTGGCCGTTACGGCCTCGGCGATTTCTAACTCTGTACGCTCAATGACATCTGTAACCATAAAATCCTCCTGTATGACCCCATAGGGGGACGGGCTTGGAGCGCTTACACCGGAAGGAGGTAACCGGATCAATGCGGCACTTCCCCAGGGAGAAAGCTGTCAAAGTACCCGGGAGGGGCCGAGCGTAGCCCGCCCTCCTATGGGGTCATCAAAAATCACATGATGGAAATAAGCTTAACGATGTGGTCTAACAGTTCCCGCTTTTCGTACAGCTTGTTGTCGTATTCCTCCGGCAGGTCAATGCCATTCCGGGGGAAGTATGCCGCCAGGGTACTGTCCGGCTCGTGGATCAGGGACAGGATGGTGTACATCTCATCCGTCCGCCAGGGGATCCTGCCCACCATCCGGGCGCTGAGGCATTGAGGGGTCATATTCAGCTTACGGGCCAGATACGCCCCATCCATGTCCATTTCCCGGAGCTTCAGCCTTAACTTGCGGTGCAGCATTATGCCTCCTCCTTTTTCAGGCTTGCAGCGGCTACAATGCCCTCCGCAAAGCCCATTACACGCTCCTGCTTATCTTCGGGGAGCTTGTCCAGCAGTTTCTTGATGCTTTCGCCCAGCTGCTTTTCCTTCTCGCTCATACGCTCCTCCTTTCCGTCAATATGCTGACCCGCAGAAGCAGAGCGGAAAACCCTTCTGCCTCTCCATCCGTGGCCAGGGGGAATGCCTCAAAGATAAGCTCCGTCTGTTTACGCAGGATATCCATGGATCCCTCCGAGATGGAGCAGGTCAGCTGCTCTTCTGCCGCCAGCAGGTCAAGGAGGCCATGGGTCATGCTTAACAGGTCGCCCCGCTCTACGGGATTGGTCAGGATAAGGTTTTTGCTGTTGATGTGGATACGCTCTGCTGCCTTTTGCAGCCCGGATACAAATTTACTCATTTCTGTTTCTCCTTGCGCCTGTGGTTGATTGTCGATATAATCTCCTAAAAAGGAGGGTTGCAAAATGAATTGGGTTACTGCGTTGGTTATCCTCGTGCCCAGTGTCCTTTCGTTTTCCGTTTCTCTGGTTTATGCCTACATCGCGCTTAAAAAAGCGAAGGAGCCGCCGAAGGATGTTATATGGGAAACTACCACCAGGATCTTGTGTGCCAATGGTGATTCCGACATATCCGCAGATGACTTCGGGCATTTGTACGAGGAGCTATGGTTTTTCATGCGCCACCGTGACAAACTCCGCACCGGAATCACGATAAGGGAAGCCATGGACGATTATCGCGAGAAACATCCGCTCGGCGATAAAGGAACTCGCTGATGTGCAGCATGGCTTCCGCCGCTCCGGCAAGGCTGGCCAGATCGGCCATGCCGGTGGCGGACTTGTCTGCAAGCCTCTGGAGCTGCTTTTCCAATGCTTGGTCGATTTCCTGCTTTGTCATCTGTCGTTTGCCTCCTTGTATTGATTGTACGATAATTATACATCGTTGGTCGATTACAGTCAAGTGTGTTTTGTTGATTTATTGATATTTTCTCCTTGAAATTCTATAGGCCCGATGCTATAATTAAGAAAAACAGGAGAAAACAATGAACGAAAGAATAAAGAAACTGCGTAAGTCGCTAAATTTAACGCAGCAGGCTTTTGCAGATAAGCTGGGGCTTAAGCAAAACACCATAGCCACATACGAGATGGGCCGGGGCGAACCGAGCGAAAGAACCGTGTCCGACATCTGTCGCCTGTACGATGTCAATGAGACATGGCTCCGCACCGGTGAGGGGCAAATGTTTGTGGCCAAGTCCCGAGAACAGGAGATCGGGGAATTCTTTGCCGATGTGGTCAAAGACCAGGGATTCAAAAAGAATTTTGTAAACATGCTGGCCAGAATGACAGCGGAAGAATGGGCCCTGATGGAACGCAAAATGCGGGAAGTTCTGGAAGAGACACCGTAAGCGGTGCGGGATTCTTGGTTTATCATCATTGCACACCAAATTTTCTTGTTTATGTGAATATTGTAACTCACAGAAACAAGATTGTAAAGGTGTATTCTGGATTTTGTGAAGTTTTACTTGTCGTTGCGATATGAAGAAAGAGAGAGGGCACACATGAACGAAAGAATAAGGAAGTTACGGAAGTCCCTGGGCATGACGCAGCAGGAATTTGCTGATAAGCTGGGTGTAAAACCAAACACTTTATCTCAATACGAGACGGGAAGAAATGCACCCACGCCCGCCGTGCTTCAGCTCATATGCCGTGTTTTTGATGTGGATGAAAACTGGCTCCGCGCCGGCGAAGGAGAAATGTTCACGGAGAGATCCCGCCAGCAGGAAATTGAGAAGTTCCTTTCCGATGTGGTAAACGGCAGCGACTTCAAACGCCGCCTTGTTCTCCTGATGGCCCAAATGACGGAAGATGAGTGGGCCCTTATGGAGCGGATGCTGCGTAAAATTTCAGAAGAAATATAAAAAAAGGCCCTCCATGTGGAGGGCCTTTATTGTTAGCGAATGAGGGAGCGGACGAAGTAAAGAATCACAAGCAGCTCGTCCTCTTTGAGTTTGGAAAGCATGGGAACCAGTTCGGCCAGGATCATGGATGTGTCACCGGATTGTATATTTTCCATTTTTCTCTCCTTTACTATTGCGCTTTTGGAATAAATATAGTTTAATGTATACATATCAGCTGACAAAAAAATAGTACCACCCGGCCGGGATTAAATCAACAGTATTCAACATGCGCCGTGCATGCAGAATAGAATCATATATGATTGGAGGACGGGATAACGGATGTAGCAGCAAACGTCAGGGAGTTTCTGGATGCTCAGACAAAGGACAATCCTAATCTGAGGACAAACGCGCAAATCGCCGAGTACACCGGTTTGTCGGAGTCAACCATAAGCCGACTGCGGGCAGGGACCATACAGCCAAGCAGCCTTGTGGTAAGACAGATCGCCGCTGCCTTTGGAAAAACGGAAAAAGAGGTAATGGGTGAGCCGGTAGTCATGTGCGCCGGATCTGAGGTCATCAAAGATCTTATGTCTATTTTTGACCGGCGAATCCGGGAACGGCAGGAAAACATGGAAAGTCTCCAGGCCAAGCTGGATAGCGCCCTGGAGATGATCAGGGAAAAGGATAAAAGGATCCTGGCCCTTGAGAAAGATAAAGACCATCTTACCCGAGATCTGGAAACATCGAAGAAATGGGCAATCGTCTGTGCTGTAGCGTGCATAATGCTGCTGGTGGCGATAGCGGCGATGCTGCTCTATGACCTGACACATCTGGATCGGGGATGGTTTACGAGATTATTCGACCGATTCGGCGGGGCGAATATATAGGAGGGGAAAGTGAAAAAATATATTGCGTTCCTCTTGGTAATTCTGGCGCTGGCTTCGGGGTGTGCCGCCAGCGATGCAGGATCAAGGCGGGCAGAAGCGACAGAATTGCCAACGGAACAGCCAACAGAGGCACCAACGGAGGCGCCAACGGAAACGCCGATCCCGACCGATACCCCGGCTCCAACCAATACGCCGCGCCCCCTGTTCAATGGGCCAGTGGGAATGTCTGACAGAGAGTGGGAATTAGCTTTTATCACTTTCGAAATAGCGACGAAAGTGGAAAACGAAATGTTTGAAAAAACGAGCGTTGAATTTTCCGACGACAAGCGAACGATCTTCATATTAACCAAAATAAAAGACACATCATTTGCGAATGCGAAGGAAATAATGAAGATGGCAGAGGAAGGTGGAAGCTTCCACGATTCACTCTTTTCGATAATGAAGACATTCGCGAACGTGTTGAACACTTCCGTAGCGGGATGGTCGGAAGCTGTTGCCGCATACAACGAACCGGAAGACGGATATGGAGCCATATTTGACATATATGATGTTTGTTTTGTATTTTACGACAGTGAGACCGCCCAATACTTTCTCAAACAAGCTGGAACTGACGAATTGAAAGTATTGCCTGAACATATTTTTGAGTAAAACTATGAAGCGCAGAAAGAATGAAGCCGTCTGGATCGAAAAGCGGCAATACTGGCAGATAAAAGTTACTAACGATATGGGGGAGCGGAAAACTTTCTGCTCCTCCGTTGGCATGGCGACAAAAAAGGGGAAATTGCAGGCCGAGCGGAAAGCGGATGAATGGCTGGAAAGCAGCACCACGGGAGGATCCGCACGGGTGGAAACGGTGTATGAAAAATATCTGGATCACCTGCGCAAAACCACCTCCACGGGATATGTGAGCAGGATGGCCTCCGTTGGCCGTTGCTGGGTGTGCAAGTATGCAGGGCGTAAGCGCATAGGAGCCCTTACAGAGGGCGATTGTGAGTCGATCATTGCAGCGGCCTACAAAGGCGGGGCATCAAAGCAGCATTTGAAAGGCATACGGCAGTGCCTCAGCGGGTTTCTAAAGTTCTGCCGGAAAAACAGGTACACTACCCTGCACCCAGAAGAGCTTGCCATTCCAAAGGGCGCACCGGGTGTGCAAAGATACATCCTCACCCCGGATGAGATCACAACGCTCTTTTCCAGTGACACGACCATATTCAAGGGCAAGGAGGTGCAGGAGTTCCACATCCACGCCTACAGATTCCTGCTTCTTTCCGACCTTCGGCCCGGGGAGCTGGCCGGGCTAAAGTGGTCAGATATAGACGGGGCGCAATACAGCATAAACAGATCCATCAACATACGAGGAGAGGTAACGCACGGAAAAAACGATAATGCCCGGCGCTCGCTCGTAATGAACGATTACGCCGCCAGGGTGATAGCTGACCAAAAAGAACTGCTGCGCAAGTGCGGGATAATATCACCGTATGTTTTCCCCGACCGGCACGGAGGTTTTTGCTCGCAAAAAAATCTGCGGCTCAGCTGGTACAAATACTGTAAGTACAACGGGATAGGCCGTCGAGGAGAAAACAAGAACGGGGCACCAAGATATATCCAGCCCTATGAGTTCCGGCACACCTGCTACAGTGTCAATAAGGACATGCCGGAGACGCTTAAAAAAATGGCCTTTGGGCATTCTCGCAAATTTGACGGTGACACAGTATACAACCACGAGATGAGCGGAGACAAAGAGCGGATCGCCGCATACAGCAACGCCGCATTTAGCAAAATTCTGGAAAAAAATCCACCCGCAAATCCACCCATTCAGAATTAAAAACTGTGGATATCGCATAAACGCACAGGTTAAAAAATCCCCAAAAACGGGGAAAATCCAAGTTAGATAAAAGCATAAATTAAACAATTATTACCGTTGGGAGGGAAGGCGTATAGCAAATAAAAAGCCCTAAATATAGGGCTTTTTTGAGTGATTTTATTTTTCGTCCACCCGCAAATCCACCCAATCAACGAAGATTCGTTCCAGGCTTGACTTTTGTGGTGTCGTCTGATATGCTTATCTTGCCATCCAAAATGGGTGTGGATTGAAATGTAGTGGAAGGTAATTAGACTTTCGCAGAAAAGCGGAGCGCAACGGCTCCGCCTTTTCTTTTTCTGCGCTTAGTTAATTTTGCACCGGTCAGACGCAAAAGATACAAGTGCGCTGGTGGTGTACATAGACTGCACTGCGGCCACTCTTGCAAAGTATTCCTCCCGTAACATGGGCTTGCCTACATCTTCCAAAATCTCTGCCCTTAATTTTTGCGAAAACTGCGTACCCAGTCCCACCAGACGCAAGCCGCGCACGATCTTTGTTTTATTGTCCAGCAGTACCATAGTCACCGCATAGCCTTTCCCCTCCGGCACATCCGGTAGGGATGGTGTACGGGCCAGCTGAAGCGCAAACGGGGAATCATTCCACGGCAGCGACCCCAGCTTGGAGAGGACGAATAGCACACCGCCGACGCGGACAAAGCGAAACTCGCAGGATGTGCCAGCTTGAAACGCTGCGATCTCGCCGAGAGTGGGGGAGTTGTAGTTGTACACCAGTAAAAATCCGGATCCGTCCAGATCAAAATATGCGCCCTCTTTGGGCAGATTTAGCCATGTGGCAGGCTTGCCGATTTCAAACATTTCCATTTGTTTCTTCCTCCTTTTTATTTTCCCGTGTTTTTCTGATTTTAAGAGCGTTTTCCGTTGGATTTTGCGCATTGTATACGCACTTGGAGTACGGTATCCTACTCATAACCGCCTTGCGGGTCTTGCCGGTAATGGTGGCAATATCGGTGATGGAGTGGCCAGTCTGCAAAAGTTTCAATTCTTTTGTCTCGATCAATCCGGCATTTATGAGGATTTTACATACCTTCTGCTCGGATATGCCCAGCCGCTTACTTATGTTTTTTTGTGATAGCCCCTGATCGTGCAGACCGATGACTGCCTGTATAGTTGTATCCATTGGTTACCCCCTTTATTCTGTAATTGCAGTATACCACGCTCGGACGTGTTGCGCACCTAATTTTTCGGGCGGTTTTGCCGCCGCCCGTCGGCTTGATTGCGCTTAATATACCGGGTTCGCCTTGCTAAGTTCCCATTCCTCGCCGTATTTTTCTTCGTGCGCCTTTTCGTAGGCCACGAAAAACTCCTGATCGGTGCAGGGGGACAGCTCTCTTGCCAGCTCCTCCCGGATATCGTCGTCCATCATCTCAACGGCTACATTCCAGTAGACCTTCGTTCCGCTTTGGTTTGTCACCATTCCGGGCTCGGCATCGTCCGACCACATATCATCTTCCGAGCAGACAAGTTCTGCGGCACGGCTATCGGAAAAGTTTCCGGCGTACTGTACCGGATCAGCTGCAGGGTACTTTTCATACGCGGCCTGAGCTTCCTCTTTGGACTCAAAATATAGGGTTTTTGCGGAGCTCCAGCCATAATTGTTTACGGTCACTTTGTACAGCTTTTTCATTTGTTTTTCCTCCCGATGTGGTTGCTCTTGACAGTTTCGGAGGGGGATGCTACTATATGCATATGCCCCTATCCGGTTGTAGTGTCTGGTGGTGGCTTGCCTCGGTTGCTCTGGTACAGCGCCGGGGCCTTTTAATTTCTTTCTGCCTCTTGATTTTTTGCCTTACTCATTGTATTATGTAGGCGGCCGGGGTAAGGCTCCCGGCTCGCCTGTTCGGTGTTGTGAGCGGCTTCCTTGATCTGATCCGCTCACTTTCTTTTATTCGTCCTTCACGATACGCTTGACGCTTTCCCGGAGCTCTTCAAGTGTTTGGCACTTTTCGATGAGTTCCAGTACTGCTCTAAGCAGTGCCTCGGTGGTGTTCACCTCGTTCATTTCCTCACTTCCTTTCTTAAGCGGTAGCACCGTTGCCTTACATATACTATTATACACATTTTTGTGTGTTTGTCAAGAGAAAATTACATTTTTCTGTTGACTTTTTTCACTTTTTTGTTTACAATAAGGTCATCAAAGCAACGGAGGGCACGCATATGGATGCATCAAGAGTAGTCAAGACAATGCTGGCTGCTGCCGGAAAAAGACAAATAGAGCTGGCTGCTTATTTTGGAACAACACCCCAGAACATGACCAACAAAATGACCAGGGGAAGCTGGTCAACGGAAGATCTGGTAAAGGCGGCAACCTTCTGTGGGGCTCAAGTTATCGTGAAGCTGCCGGACGGAAATGTTATAACGCTATAAATAAATTTCTTCAAATAAAAAAAGGCGGGAGCGATCCCGCCTTGAATACGCTAATACTTAATTTTTAACCCTTGCAATCGCCCCATACGCGCCATTTGCCGCAAGAGATACCACTAAACCATTGACCAGCGTCAGCACAGCGGAAGATACCGTAAGCCCGCCTGTAAAGATAGTCGCGGCCAGAAGCACAATAACGGCCACGATGTAACTGTATATCTGTGTGGGGATCTTGGCGATAACGCCCAGCCCCTTGGTGAGCTGGGTGAATAGCGCCACAACGGCAGTAGCCCCGCCAACGGTAAGCAGGGAAGTCCAAGTGAAAAACTCCGGCTCTGCCCCGGTATCGGCAAAAGCCGCCAGAGGCAGAAGGAAGATGCAGAGGGTCAACAAAATAAGTTTGATCTTTTTCATTTTTGTTTTTCCTTTCGTTTTTTATCGGTCACTTTCATCGAGGTGTTCCAACCGGTCTATCCGGTGGTGCGCCTGTTTCGCGGAGGATTCCACCGCCGTCATGCGGCTGTATAGCTCCGTGTTTACCTTTCGCTGTTCCCGGGTTTCCGCCTTGATATCGTCCACGCCGGATTTGACGTATCCAAGCTCCGTTAGGATGGTGCCGGTCTGCTGGCCCTCCCCGCGCTCATCATGGGTCTTATTCCGCGCGAAGGCCAGATACCCAAATACTATGCTGCACACGGTGCCAACGACCGCCAGGATAGATACCCAATCCACTTACACCTCCACCACCCGCGTATACCGGGGATTATTGGAGATGTAGCCCACCCGGCCCTTATAATCTACCCTGTACCATCCCTCACCAGACCAGTCCCGGATAGGGAGCCTGTCCCCCCGGTGCGCCGTGCCCAGCCGCTTGCCGAGGATATTCCCGGCCTCCCGCACGTTGACGGATCCCAGCACCTCCACGGTCGGGGTCTTGGGGGTCAGGTCGATATCTTCCCCGTCTAAATCCGGAAAATATTTAGGTCTGCCGCACACGCCCCAGCCGCCCCGCTTGTAGGGACGCACAACCACGCCCTCCGCACGGCCTATGCACTCCACTGTGTTCCCGCCCCCGATGTAGATGCCCACATGGTAGATTTCCGAGGGTTCAAATCCGTCTCCGTCCTTGTCCGTCCACTTAAATACGAGGTCGCCGGGCTGTAACTCGGAGACTTCAATGCGTTTGCAGATGCCGAAAAATCCCCGGCTGGACAGGTCGCTCTTTTGCAGGCCCAGCTCCTTCAAGCACCAAAAGACAAACCCGGAACAGTCGCCGCCCCGGATGGGGTTCACGCCCTGTGCGTCCAGCTTGGCATACAGGGTCTTGATCATCTCTACCCGCTTTGCGTAGGGGATGGAGCTGGTTTTCAAACGCCCCTCCTGCTTGGCTATCCAACTGTTCCGGGCCCGCTCGTCCATGGCGGTCATGTCCGCTCCGTTACCGCCCCAGACGTAGCACCATGTGCCAGCCTGCCCGGCGGCAAAGTCGGCAAAATCCTTGCCAGTTACCATATAATCACCTCTCATAATTGATATCTGTCCTTTCCGTTATAGTTCGGCTGGTATTTCCGCTTTGGGGAGCGGGTCATATATATAAGCCCCGTCCACATAGCGGTTGTCGTAGATGTCCCCGGCCGGGAGGGTGTCCACCAGCACAGCGCCCTCTTTGGCGTACTGGGCATATGTAGCGGATAAAATCCTCCCGTCCGTATCAAGGTTGAGTGCGTACATCAATATATCCCCCAAATCTGGTACAGGATGCATTCGGTGTTGTCCTGCTTCCCGCTTATTTTCCCGTCGTTAGAGTTGTAATCATAGCCGTAGGCGTTGCCGATACGCACCTTGCCCCCGGCAGCCCGTTTAATGACCCTTGTCTGCAAGGTGACATGATAATTGTCCGTCCAGTGCGCTTCCGTCAGCACGCCGCCCCGATCCGTGTTGTCGAGGATAAACCCGCCGTTCGTACCCACGCAGAGCAAAAACGGGCAGTTTTCATCTATGTCAATATCCTGCGTGGGGAGTGTGGATGTGGGGCTTGCGTTTGTCCACAGCACAACAGGCTTTCCCCATGCGCCGATACCTTCCCTGGCTGTCGCCGGGGTATTCCCTCCTGTACCGCCGCTTTCCACGCCGAGAGGGTCGCCCTCCAAGGTCACGCCGCCCCGGAAGTAAGCGTCAAAGTGGCAGTCAAACCCCGCTCTGGTCGGCGGCATACCCATGGATACTCGGTCACGGTTCAGGCCGATGAATAACGAGCCGGTGACAGGTTGGAGGATCTCCGCTCTTACCGGAGCAGCACCCAAAGCATCCGTGACGGTCAGCTCCACGGTATAGCTGCTGGCCTTGTCGATCTCGCCGAAGATATACGCCTGACCGCTGGCAGCGTTGCTTTCAATGGTGCTCCATGCGCCGGTTGACTTGTACCGGAGTACCGCTACCGCCGTGTTGTGACCACCGCACGAGGCAATGTCGTATGTGGGTGTGGCGCTTCCGTAGGTGCCCCCGGCATCGTCCGGGGTTCCGTCCTCGGTGCATCTGTACACGGATAAGCCGATAGCAGGCTGATAATACTGATAGCAAGTCTCCGTCACAGTGGCAGAGGCTGTCCGGCCCCGGCTGTCCGTTACCGTCACCTTGTAGGTCAGCTCCCCGGTAGCGGTCAGGACGTTGGAGGTGCATTCAGCATTCGTCCCGCTCTGTGCCGCTCCCGGACCGGTAAATGCGTACCCGGCTATGGTCGCTCCGGTTCCCGGCTGTGCGGTGGCGGTCAGCTTGATCTGGCTGTACCCCTGCAAGGCAATGCCCCAGCCGTTCACCGTCTCATTGGCGTTGATTATGGTTTTTGCCAGCGTCACCGTGGGAATAACTGTATCAGGGACAACCGCGTAAAAATAGGCCGTTGCAACACCTCCAAGTTGTGCCCCGGATGCATCATACGTCCACAACTGCACCGTAGCCGTGCCCTTGGTCGCATTGGGCACTTGTGCCACCCACGATGCCGGGAGGGTGAAGGTGCAGGAGGCCGCTACGTTTTCAAACGTTTGTGATTCCGTTCCCAGCGTGATTTTTACCGTGTGGGTGTAACTGGTGCCGTACCGCTCAATGGTCACTGTTCCCTGTGTGGTGCCGTCCATGGGCACATTCTCGGTCACGCTTGCAATGCTGCTGTTGGCCGGGTCATAGCTGATGCTTACGCCGTAGATCTCACTGGTTCCGGCGTAGTTGCTCACATTCCCGTCCCGGTATTTGCCGATGCAGAGCACAAACGTTCCGCTGCTCCGTATGGCGTTAAGCATGGTATCCGTCAGGGTTATGGTGGTGGATGTGCCGTTGAGGGTGGCGGTCATGTACACCTCATCCGCCAGATCCTCGATAAATCCAGCTTCCCTCTGCACGGCGATAAAAACGGGGAAGTCGGTCACACTGGCATGGGTGAGGATAAGGGAGCCGCTTCTGACCGTGTTGGCGTCCAGCGCAAAGGACGCTATCCGTTGGTAGGTTTTCCGCGCGGAAGATAGGGAGTAAGTACAGGTGCAGCGCACCGTTACCGTGTAGGTTGCGCCGCTCTCCACGTTGGTAGTGGTGTAGCTATAGCTCTCCCCGCTCCGTCCCTCGTTTGAGTAAGCGTTGCCTATAAGAGTGCTTGTCCCGAGGGAGTTTGTTCCGTTGGACAGATACCATGTGCCGATGGTGCCTCGGTTACTGCTGGCCGACTGGAAGGATATAGCCGCTTTGGCGTTGGCCTGTGCCGCACTGGTAGCCGTTTGTAAGGTTTTCCCCGTGCCGGTGGCCGTAGCGGTGGAAGTAAACCCGCCTTTGGTGCGCTTACCGATGGTGTTGATGCCCGTTTGCATCGTGGCAGATAATATAGGCATATGCTCCTCCTTACGTCAATCGACCGATCATGCCCACGGCGGTGTTCTCCCCGCTGCCGAGGATGTAAAAATCCATCAATCTTCCGGTAGTGCCGATGGTCAGTTGCTGGATCTGGGACTGCACCACGTACAATTTGCCAGCCGAAAAATACGCTATGGCGTTGTTCACGGATACGGTCTTTTCATCTCCTGCAAAAAAGTACAGGATATCGTTTTCCAGCTTCAGCTTGATCTGGCTGGTGCTCTCACCAATGACTATACCGCCGTTTACCGTGGAGGTTTGCGCCATGAGCCGGATAAAGCTGTGGATCTCCGAGAACTGCCGCGTGGTTTCGCCGTCTAAATCGCTCACGGTTTCGGAGATGCTGGTAAAGGATGCTTCTATTTGCCCGGCCAAGATCTCAAACCGAGATTGCATGCTGGATCTTAATTGTTCCAAGTCTCCCGTTGTGGCGTACTCCTGCAACGCTTCCATGATGATGGCCTGGGATTGCTGGATCAGCTGGGTGGTATTTTGTGCGCTGTCGGATATGGCAGACCTCAAACTGTCTGCCGTCATTTCCAGCTCCTTGGTGATCCTTCGCGTCTCGGTCACCGTGTACTGGGTGACACTGCTTACCCACTGATCCATGGATACGATGGTTCCGGCAATGGAGCTTCTTACACTGCCGATATCCACGCTTTCGTACCGATTCTGTAAGGCGTTGTAGCGCGTTTTCACAATCTTGGCCTTAGCAGATATACCTAAGCGGGAAAAATAAACGCCTACAACGTCTCCCAGATTCACGTTTTCCACGAAATCTTTAGATTGATACCAGGATACCGTGGTGCTTATGGTCGGCACCCCGGGATCATGGTTTGAGATGTATTCCTGCGCTTTCTGCGTTAGCTCTTCGGCGGTGGGTTTGTTTTCAAACTCCTCCGTCAGGTCTAACAATAAGATCCGGGTAAAATCAAATTCTCCTTCTACCGGCACATACGAGCTGCCAAGGTCGGCGCTTCCCTCTTCCTCCGAGTACCAGTACGGATATACGCCTGTATATACACCGCTGCCATCTTCTTCCTGGTTGACATCCGTCATGTTTTTCCCGTACCGGATTGTCACGCCGTTGTCCTTCCCACGGTGTGCCCATATTTTGACCTGGTAGCGGTCAAACTCCAGCTCCCCGCCGTAGGTGTCCAATAAGCTGCCTCTTTGCCCGGCCACCAGAGATCGGGCAGAAGAAGGATAAGACACTACAAAGTCGGAGATAACCGTCTTGTCCGTTTCGTATTCAAACGGATTCTCGGTAACGGCATTGGTTTTCATCCCTTCTAAAGCCGACGCAAGAGAGAGAGCATTAAAAGGCTCTATCACAATTCCGCTCAGGTCATAGCTCAGGTGCTGGGCATTGATGGTCACCACCCCGTTTATGGGACGACTTATCTTATAGACCCTAAAGGGCTGGAGCCTTGCGGTAGGATTGGGCTTTGCCAGGATAATGGAGCGTAAAGTTATATCCGCATAATGCAGACCATTCAATCTGTACTGCATTTCCAGTTCAAAAGGCCCGTTTAATGTTTCTTCCACCACGCAGGAGATGCAATCCGACAATGCCCCCAATCCATTGGTATCCCACGCCGCAGCAGTGGGAGGATACAGTCTCGGATAGTTCATAACGTCCACCATCTGGGGGTGATCTTCACAGAGGTTACAGTCCCCGTCCAGCTTATATTGTTTGCCCCCTCACGTAACACGGGGAAGTCCGGAGCATTGATTATGCCATTCAGATTTGTCGCGCCGTTATAGGCGTTCTGGGTTTCACTGTCCAGCGTGATCTTGTTTTCCAATCCCGTTATCTCTACATCCACATCCCCCACCGTCAGGGTGATATCTCCGGATCCGGTCACTTCAATCAAGGGGAGCGCAGGGAACGGATTGGGCCCGGTCACGCTTCCCGCCGCCGTAAGGGTTACAGGGGTTTCCCCTGATAGTAAAAATCTCCTTGGATCGCAATTAAAGGAGATGGTTGCCCGGCCAAAGCGGTTAAGGATATTTTCTATATCCATTGGCCCCTCAAAAAATGCGAGGCGGAAGGTGTCCGCCTCGTAGCTGTCCTCTAACCTTTGGTACCCGACAGGCCCGGCCAGCCATGCCGCTGCTGCTTTGGCAACGGTGGGAAGCTTGGGCTGATCGGCGCTCAAATAAACCATATACTCCTGTGCGTAATTGTTGTATCCGCCCAAATCCTCCACCATGTCCCCGGACTTCCCCGGGATGGAGGTTATAAGGAGCTTCTTCTGCGCGTAGGTTCTTCCGGGGTATCTTTCTACAATGACCTTCACGTCATTACTGGATTTTCCCGCCCATTTGATCATTGCCACACCGCCTCTCTCCGGTTTACCTCGGCCTGCATTCTGCGCATGACAGCATCTGCCAGGGCATTCACATCCTGCCCCTCGGCTCCGTATACCTGTATGTTGATTCCGCCCCAGTTTGTGGTTGTGCTGCCACCGTTTACGGATCCTCCGGTTTCGGGGATGTTGTCCCATGCGGTCTGCGCTCTCTGGATAGATGCATACGCCGCCTCCGACAACCTGGAGGAAGCACGGGTAACAAGTGGGATACTTTTTTCAAATCCCAGTGCAAACCCTTCACCGTCATATTTGCCCAGACGCATATATTTTTTGGACGGGCTCTGTATCATGTCGGATCTGGCCAAACTCCTCTGTCCGGCAGCGGACAATCTTGCAGCAGCAGCGCCTACTCTACCGGCCATGCTCTCAATGCCACGTGCGTACCCTTCGCCGCAATTTACGCCGAGTTCGTAAAATTCGTTAGGATTGAGCTGTCCCTTTGCCGCCGTGGTAGCATCCGCAAAATTCCCGGCAAGTATATCCTTCAGCTGCCCGGTTTCCCGCATGGCCGCAATTATTTCTTCAATTTCTTCATCCGTGGCCGTTTTCAAGGCTTCCAACGCGGCGGCAGATTCCATGGATCCATCCGCAAAGGTGGCTGCCAGCTCGTTCACACCGTCAATGTTCCGGCTGGTCAAAGCGTTAAAATTGCTGGTGTAATTCTTAAAGTATTCTATCTGGCTCTTTTTGGCCGCGATCATTTCCTGCACGGAGGTTTTGGTCTTATTCTCGACTTTATCCCACTCGCTAAACTGCCCATCCAGACTGCTCCGGGCCGCTTCGTATGTTTTATCATATGCCGCCTGGGCTTCCTCCATGGCCTTGGTCTGTGCTTCTACTGCTTCCTGAGTTTTCTGCGCGGTGGCCTCGGTGGTATCCGCAACCTTTTCCTGCGTTGTCCCAAATGTTTCAAGTTCCGCATTCGTGTCTGCCACGATTGCCCCGTATTCTTCCACCGTCCTGGAGATATTTTTATACGCCCTTTCCATATCGGCAACATCGGATGCCGCCTCTGTTCTTTCTCCGGATCCCGCCCCGTAGGGCCCGTTTGACTGGATGCTTGCAAGTTTTTCCCTTGCCGCTACCAGCTTCTCATATATTTTTTCCTGTTCTCTCAGCGCTGCATTGTACTGCACCTGTGCGTCTACAGCCCTATTCATCAGGGCGTTGGCTTCCGCTTCTTTGACGCGCATTGCCACCAATTCCTTCAAACTGGACACATTTGCGTCTATAAGGCCGGTTTGCTCATTGTACAGACCGGCCAGTTCCGGCATGACCTCCACAAGCCTGCTGGATACTTCTTTCAGCTGTTCCGTTTCCGCCGCCGTGCGGTTGGTTTTTTGAGATAGCTTCTCATATATGGAGATCAGTGCCAGGCTTTCTTCCTGCGTATTCCTGGCCGCAGCCACGGCATCATTGTAGGTGGTGTTTATAGATTCCAAATTGCGCTGGAGCATCTGGGTTTTTATAGCCGCTTCCTGTGCCGTCCGGTAATATTCGTCCGTTGCCATCCTCGCATCATGGATGGAGGTTGCAACCGCAACGGCAGCTCCGGACAAAGCTACAAGCGCCGCAATTCCTATGGCTACCTTAGGGGATCCCAGTTTTTCGACAAACCCGCCCAGCCCTTCCGACATTTTTTTAATGTCGTCGGCCTGTTTAGCCAAAGAGGTAAGCCCGGATAATGTTTTCACACCAGCCACCAGACCGCCGCCCACAAGAGCAACGTTTTTCATGGTGGTCAGCATTCCGCCCAGGGATTTATCCAGTTCGCCGCTTTTCAATTTGAGCGTGTCCACCACGTTGGGTATGGAGGTAGCCGCTCTCTTTATGACCGGCGCCACGTTGTTGTAGACGTTCACAAAACTATCCGCTACATCTTCGGTCAGCTGTGCCACGTCCGATTCGGAGTCGCCCAAACCGGCCACAAAGGACTTAAAGGATGCAGACAGGGATCCCAAAGAGCCCTCTATGGTTTCCGCCGCTTCCCGCCTGAAATTTCCCGCGTATTTTGTGGTGCGCTCGAAAAAGTACCGCATGGACAATTCGGCCTTTTCGGCGTTGGTCATCTGTGAAAACGCTTTATCCATGCCCAGCTCAAGCCGGTAGGCTTCCAAGGTGGTGGCATTCATGGCCACGCCGAGGTTGTCCATCATAGTATAATTACCCTTGGCCGCGCCGGTAACGGCTTCCAGCGCCGAGGATACATCAATGCCCATGACAGAGGCAGCGTCCGCCGCTCTCTCTATGGCCAGTGTGGTCAATTCCATAGATCTTTCCACGCTCAGCCCGGAGCCCTGGAAAAGTGCGCCCATCTTGTTGGCCACTGCCAGATATTCTGCCTGAGACGTGCCCAAGGTCTTGGATGCGGTTTTGGATGTTTGTACGATCTGGTCGGCGTAGTCGCCAAACACTGCCGCCGCACCGCCTACGGCCTGCTCCAATGCACCGTAAGCCTTAACCACCTGCGTCCCTAAAGTCGTTGCAACGGTCAAAGATGCCGCCGAAAATGCAAGCGTGACATTCAGTGCCTTATTCAATTTGTCGGCGTAAAAGGCAACCTTCTCCGCCGCTTTCTTGGATTCTTCCGCCTGCCTCTTTTGAGCCTCCGCCAGGTCTTTTTCTCTCTGAGCCGCGTCCGATGCTTCGGTTTGCAGATCTCCCAATTCCGCGTTCAACTGGTTAATGGTGGCCGAGGTGTTATTGATATCCGCCTGCGTCTTTGCAATGGCGTTGCCCATGTCCTCATAGGCACGCTGGGCGGTTGTTACCTCTTTACTGCCCTCCCCGTATTGGGCCTTTACTTCCTCCAGCTGCTTCCCGTAGTCCTGGTATTGCTTCTGCTGCTTTGCAAGCAGGTCGGTGAGGGTGGCAAGCTTGGCTTTCTGGTTTTCAATCTGTTTTGTCAGTATGGGGATCTTTGCAGCGGCTTTCTGCTGAGCGGTGGCGTTTTTATCAAAAGAGGATGCCAGCAGTTTCAGCTCGGAATCCAGCTCTTTATCCGCCTGGGTGATGCTTTTTATCGCCCGTCTGTATTCCTGTTCGCCCTCTATGGCGATCTTCGTCTTTATGTCGCTTGCCATGGGTTACCTCAGTTCAAAAATATCAAAATCTGCCGGAGCTTCTTCTTTTTCTTTGGATGTGCCGTTATATACGGCAAGGCAGGAGATCATGTCCACAAACTCCCCGTACCGGGTGGACAAAATCTCCTGCCTTTGCATGCCTAACTTACGCCCGTAAAAAAGGGCCCAGGATAGGGTTAATCGCCGTCTGGTCTTTTTTTTTGAGATTCCAGCCTGACGGTGACGGCGGTATCCACGTCAAAGCACATAAACACTTTTTCCCTAAGCAGGATGTACTCCGGCAATTCCAGCCCCAGCACATCCTCCACGGTCAAATAGTGTTCACCGTCTGCGCCTTTACTCAAAATAGAGATGATCTGCGCCCACGTTCTGGTTTGCTCTTCGTATGACTTTCCTTCACCCGCCAGCAATAAGCCGACATTCCCAAAGTCCTCATCTTCGCAGAGTTTAGCAATCTCAATGGACGCGCCTACTGTCAACGCCAGTTTTTCCTCCATCGGCGTATCCTCAGTCGGTGATGTTAAGCAGCTGCTTGATCACCGCTACCGCATCCTCCCGGCTTTCCAAGTCATCCACGTGGTACTGCCAGTTGTGGGCGGAGGTATCATCCCTAAAGATCTGAGCCGTGAGTGGGGTATTCTGCCAGTCGATGGTTTTTTCCTGGGTGGCAGCCGCTACCGCCTCGGGGTTAAACTTGGCCTTGGTCAGCACAATACCCCGCCAGGTGGTCACGCCTCCGGATCTGCGGCGCTGCAAGCACCCAATGCCCACATACGGAGCCTGGGCGGAGTCGCCGTACTTGTAGACGCTTGCTTTTTTGCTTCCGCCAGTGCCGATGGTCACTTCCTCCGCAGCCGGAAGGCCCATAACAAGCGCCTCAGTCTCGCCAAGCAATCCGTCAATGGTGATGGTGGCCGTCCCATCGGAAAACTCACCGGAGGCATTTTCTGCCGCCTGGTTATCGGCATAAAAAATATTGTCCTCGGAGAAATTCACATCCAAAGACAGGGATACGCCACGCCCCAGGGGAACGCCTGCGGAGTAGGTGGTAGTGCCGCCAGTGTTGCTATACTTAGCAACGTAGACATCGCTAAAACCGGTAATTACTCTTCCGTTTGCCATATTCATATCCTCATTTCATGATTTTGTTTACTTCTTCTTCGTAGATTTCCAGCATCTTTTTTTGGGCTGCCGCCTTGGAGCTCCGAACCGTTTTTTTGATAAAAGGATAGGCACGCCGAAAAGACGTGCCCCGCTCCACAGATCTGGCTATCAGCTGGTTGGGCTGTCCGCCAGGGTACTTTTTTGTGCGGATCCCGTTATACCCATCAAAGCCGATCAATACGTTGTAACCGTCATTTTCGTGCTTCATCGGGGTTATACCAAAACTCTCTTCAAGCCCCTGCTTTTGTAGGGGCTGAATACCATACACCGGATTTTCCGGCGTGCCAATGCGGTTATCCGTTGGGATACCCTGTATAGCCTGACGCATATTGTCGGCCACCACGCCAGCCCCTTCATACAGAGTGCGCCGGATGATCTCCGGGGCCTGTATGCTCAATTCTTCCAGTTCGGCTATTTTATCTTCCAGCCCTCTAATGGTCATTTTCGCCATATCAGACAACCTCCCAATCCCATGAGTAGTGGATCAGGTTGGTTTCTTCCTCATACAGCGCATCCATCAGCTCCCAGGCCATTTCCATGGACTCCATGGCTGCCTGCACTTGATCCACTACGGGGTCAAATTCGGTTTGTGTGTAGTAGTCCACTTTGCCGGTTATTCCCTGCTCGGCCTTGTGGTTGTCGGTTTCAAATCCATTGCCACCGTCCTCGGCCCACACCAAAAAAGGGGCCTGTAATCTGGGCCGCCAGTAGTGGTATGTATTGGGGGTTACCGCTGCAAAGGTCTCGCCGATGGCTTTAAGCCGTGATTGCAGAGATGTCATACAGATCATCCACCTTTCTGAGTGTCAGGTCGGTGACCTTCAAGCCGTCATCGTCTAACAGGTGCTGCACGTTGTCAATCCTGTATTGCTCTCCGGTTTCCAGCACTGCGTACATGCCTATCTGGATATTGGGGTCAGCCCACACCCTCACAAGCATATCAATCTGCTGGTTTACGCCTTGCGCCGCGTAATACCGGCCATAGCCTATTGTTCGTGCGCCGTAAAAATGCCGCCAGAGCTCTTGCAGCTGTGCCTTGGGCATTTGCCCCTGATTGGGAGGATACTCAAGGCGGCATATGGTCAGCAGTCCGTCATCGTAGGTCATTTGGACACCTTCTCGCTAAACAGTCGGTTATTCAGCGCCCACCGCAGCATTCTGGGCATGGGAGGGTTGTCCTCCGCCCTCTTGCGATAGAGATACGCGGCATACATCACTATCAGCTCGTTATCCTCCGGGGTGTCCTGCAAGCTGATTCCCTCCCGGGATATTAACTCCCGGGAGGTCAAAAGGAGGTGTGCAAGATAGTCATCGTATACCGTGGTGATCATGCTGAGGTTAAGCTTAAGCAGCTTCAACATATCCGCCTCGGTCATGTGCTGCCTCAGGACTTGGTGATGGTGACGGTGTACACCTTAACGGCGTTGCCGTTTTTCACGGTGATGGTCAGGGGCTTGGTGCCGGTGACGGGAGTGAGGGTTTCGCCGTTTACGATGTTTTTGCCGTTGTAGGACAGTGCCACGTTTGCGGCAGCCTGGGCAGGAGTGGCAGCTACAGCAGCGGCAGCGGTCATGGTGGCGGTGTAAGCGGTGGTAGCCGCGTCAAAGGCAGGGGACAGGGTAAGCCCGCTGATGCCGTCCAGGTTTGCATCATTGGCAGTGTCGGCGGCAAAGTCCATGGAGGTGGTCACATCGCTTCCGTTGATGTTGATAGCCACAAAGGCGCCGGGGATAACGGGAGCGCCGTCCGCTCTGGCCTTGCCGCGGAAAACGGTGTTATCCTGGATAAACTGTGCCTCCCGGCTGGCCTCGATGCTCATGCCCGCACGCTGGACAAACAGGTACAAATCGCCATAGCCGCCGACGATATCTCCGTCAGGCATAAACTCCAACACCTCGATATCGCCGGAAACGATAGGCAGGATGCCGTACACGTTAGCCACCACGTCACCGGAGGCGGTAAAGGTGATAGCCTTGGATTTCAGCAAGGCATAGGTCTTGGAGTTCATGGCCCAGAACTGATTGCCGCGGCTGTAACGGGTAAAGGTGTTACCAGCCGCTACCTGCAAGGCCGCCCAGAACTCAGCGCCGGTCTTGTTGCTGGCGATCTGCTGGATGTTGCTGGTGTGCAGGTCAACCCAGGCCGGAGCGTTGGCAGGATAATCGGCAGGCTTGCTCTGCTGGGCAAGACGGGTCACAATGCCAAGAGGCATTCTGTTCGCCGCACCCTTACCGTACAGGATAGCCTTATCCTCCGCCAGGCCGATGGCTTCCGCCAGCATCTCCACGATCCAGCTGGCAAGATTCACATCGTTATCCTCCAGCAGGCTGTTGCACACAGGCACAAAACCGGCCACCTTGTATCCGTCCAGAGTGATCTGATTAAACGCAAAGGTCAGCTCGTTGATGGCCGCGCACATTTCAGTCCACACGGCTTCAGGGACGGTTCCGGCAATGGTCTGCCGGGCTTCTCCGGAAACGTTGCGCACGCGCACCCGCCGCAACAGCTTGCTATAGCGGTACATGTTCTCGGCGATCAGATCCAGCATGACCACGGGGATAGTCAGCTCGCCGCCAGTGATGGCCCGGCTCTGGCCCTTCATGCTTCTGAGCTGGCCCAGAAATTCTTTCACCTGGTTGTCGCCCAGGATCATGTTCCGCTCTTCCATGGTGAGAGCGTCAAACGCCCGGACGCTCATATCCAGGCTGCGTACATTGGTTTTGATGTGCATCTTGTTGCTCCTCTCGGTTTTCTTTTCAGGGTCGGGAGCCTTGCGCTCCAGGTCGGTAAGGTCTTTTTCAAGCCCTTCGATTTCAGCGTTGAGGGTATTCACCGCCTCCTCGTGGGCCTTTTTCTCCGTGTCAAACTTCTCCACTTCCTCAGATACGGCTTTCTGGGCTTCTTCGTCCTCAGCCTCACCGATAGCGGTTTCCAGTTCCTTTTCCCGGGTCTCAAAGTCTTTATCTTTGGCCCTGAGTTCTTCCAGCTGCTTCTTTTTCAGGTCGATAGACCGCCGCAGCATGATGGTTTTAAGTGCCATTTGCAGCTCCTTTCAGCTTGGCGGTCATTTCATCCCGCCACTTTTTTACTTGTCGTTTTTTGATTTCGTCCCGCTCTGCTTTTCGTGCCTGCACGCCGGTATCCTCGTAGGCGGGAAAAGTCACTACGGACACCTCATACAGTTTGACCTTCCGGATGTGCCAGGCAGCTGGCTCCCCGTCCTTGTATTCCACGTACTCGTCCGTGATATCAAACCCAAAGGAGCATTGAGATACGTCCCCGCGTTTTACACGTTCGTACAGGTTCACCGCGTCCTGGTCAGCCTGATTCACAAGGATACTGCCCCAAAGACCTCTTTCATCCAGTCGGAGGGTCAGCGTGCCGGAGATCGTGCGCCCCAGCACCAGAGTAGTATCATGGTTGGTCAGGGCCCGCACATCTCCGTCCGTTTCGCCGTCAAACGCGCCGGGGTCTATGGTTTCGTATGCTCCATCCCATAACTCATACCGACTGTTGTATACGGCAAAATATCCTTCGATGTAGAGGTTCCCGTCCTCCGCCCGGGTGTTAAAATCCCCGTTGCGGGAAATAGCGTAGCGTTTACAGATCATCTGCACCGCCTCCGTTCAATTTGTTTTGTTCCCCGATCATTCCACGGGGGATGTAGTTCTCCAGGATAACCAATTCGTCCAAACCATCCAGGGGAGGCAAACCCAGCCAATCCCTAACCTCATTTCCCAGCATAATGCCGCGTACATACTGGTCATCTGCCACATCCGCCAGTTCGGTAAGGTCATAGCTGTACAGGCTCCGACTATTAAAGCGGAAATACAGATCCGGGCTATATAAGAGCTTACGCGTTAATTCCTGCTGGATGTTCTGCGCCAATGGCATGATGCGCGTGGAAATAAAGTTGTTCCACGCTTCCTTTCTGAAGTCTCCCACGCCCAGCACAAACGGCGGCACCCCGAGAATGGTGGCAACCGTCTGCTTGTCCAGTTTAACAAAGTCCGCCAGCGCAAGATCAGACAGGGTCAGGGGTTTGATTTGCTCCACGGAAAACTGCTCCGATGGTATCAGCCAGGGTTCCCCGGCTTCTCCGCTCATGGCGTAGCTTTCCAGCAGTTTTTTTCTGCCTTCGGGGCTGGAAAACTCATCCGTCAGCGCGTCCACCTTGACGATTATGGACGGTTTCCATTTTGACGACATAAAGCCCCGTTCCGTTGCCGATGCCTGTTTGAGGTTTGTTGCAACGCTCGACAAGGCTGTCTGATACCCTTCGCCCAGCCACGGGTAATAACTCCCGGGGTTGGCAGCAAAATGGAGCACGTCCTCCGGATCGCACTCCTGACCGGCTACAATCACCTTGTAGCCAAACGCCCCATCCGGGACAAAGGATGCAAACGCAGGAGGGATAGGCACCAGCTGCCGAATATACCCGTTTTCCGTCCTTGGATAGACAACCGCATTCCCGTGCCCGTCCAATAACATGGTACGCACGATCCACTGCACAAAGTTGGATCTGGTCATGTACTTGTTGGGGTTTATGTCTACTCTCCGGCTCAGTTCATTGACTATGCGCACATCGCCTCGGTCGGTATTCCGCATAAGGTGGATGGTCATGGCTCCGATCAACCGCGCGATAGTGTCCACCGCCGTTATGATCTCCGGGTTATGTGCCAGGTCGGTATATCCGGCACACGCAAGAGATGCATCATCGCCAGCCCAAAAACCGACTATGCCGCGCTTTTTAGGTTCCGCCCTCGGTGCCGGACGGCTTCTGTTCTTTTTACTCACTCTTCATTTTCTCCCCACCATTTTTTACCAGCCTTGGATCTCTCAAGGCTCTCAAGGTAGCGGATGCAGGCAAACACAGACGCATCAAACAGGTCAATGCGGTGTTCCGGCTGCACCTTGTCATATTGGATCATGTCGTCCGTTTTCTCTACGGCCGAAACGTTCTCCACGCAGTATTCATACGCTTCGCTGTGCAGGTAGTACAGGCTTCCGTTCTTCGCACATTGTTCAATGTGGCGGAATCCTTCTGATTTTTTGTAGTAATACTGAGGCTGGTCGATGATTTTAAATCCGGCCTCTTTCATGCCGATAAAATATTCCCGGCAGAATTTGCGGTCATGGCCCACTTGCCGGATCTTAAATCCCTTTTTGCGCATGGCCACAAACCAGTTGACCACATCGGCATGGTTTACGGTCGGTGTGTTGCACATGGTCAGCCACCCGTCATCCTGCCAACCAAACAATGGTATATTGTCCTCATCCGCTTTTTCATGCGCCCTGACGATTGGAAAAAACGCATGAGAGATAATAATATCCGCCCCTTTGTAATTCCCGTATAAACATGCCGCCGTTAGGTCGTGCAGCTTGGACAGGTCAGCACCGCCGTACCAGTCAATGGGCAGCTTCGCCAGTTCGTCCAGCGTCCAGGTGTATTTCTGGTCGCTCCTTCTAAATTCATCGATATCAAAGTAGGCCCGCATAGCGGAGGAATACACGTTCAGAGATTTTGCAAAAAAGTCCTTCCGCTGCTGCGGATCGTTAAGCGCCTGTAGGCTGTCGTTTAAGATCTCCGCAGGCCGAATGCTTACGCCATAAGCCGGGTTCGCCATTTCGTGGATCTTCGGATCCGTAAAATCTACGCTCCCGTCCCGTACCCCATCCGGAGCGCAGCACACAAAAATAAAATATTGTTCGTCCTTCACCGTGCCGTCCAGCACCTTCCGGCAATACTTTAATCGTTGTCCCAAAAAAGCCTGCTCGTTATCTCCTGCCGTGGAAATGCCGATCAGCAGTTTGTTTGTGTAGGCTTTCATGGCCTCCTTAAAAAGGTTGTATTGCTTCGGCTTTTTAAAGGCGTGGATTTCATCGCATATCGCAATGTTGCAGTTTAAGGAGTCTTGTGTGTCCGCGTTTGCCGCCAAGGCGCGGATAAAAAAAGAACCGTCCGGAAGATCGGCGGTCATGGAGTGCTCGTTGTTGTTGTCTATAATTTTAACCGCCCCGCCGTGCTTTTCATCCTCGCCCATCCGCTCCACGTTGTAGCGGAGGAAGTTATAAGATTCAAGTGACTGCATAAGGGCAGCTGACGCAATGTACATTTTCGCCCCGCTGCGCCTGTACCATAATGACAGGGCCCAACTTAGAGCAGCGGCAAAAGTCGTTTTAATATTTTTTCGAGGTACGAATATAAGCGCCTCGTGATACCTTACAATATCCGTTCCCCTGAGCTTAAAACCCAGGAGATTGTAGATAATAAACTTGTGGTACGGTTCCAGCAAAAACGGCTTCCCGCGTAACGGTGTTCCGTCCAGCTGTTCCCCTTGCTGGTGTACCAGTGTTTTTTCTATGATCTGGATACAAAACTCCGGCCCTTTGGGATGCATCTCATATTCTGGATTTTCCAGATCTGCAAAAAAGCGTTCGACCGCCTGCTTGAGTTCCGTGCAGGCAATTTTCTCGCCGCTCCGTATGCTTTCGGCGTACTTCAGCACCACGGGCCAATTTTTACCCTTAGTCTGTTTCAATCTGCATCAGAGCAGCGGCAAGGCCGCTCGGTTTTTCTTTTGTGGGCCCGTCACCGCTTACTTTTTTGTAGCTGCTGGGTGTGAGCCCCAATTCCCGCCAGTACGCCAGAGCGGATTTATTCAGATCATCCCACAAAATAAGCAGTGGATTTTTGACAATGTTCGTCGCGCCTCCTTTGTTGGTGTGCCTCACCACAGGATTGCCGCCCGTATCCTCGTACAGATCCAGCGCATCGTCCCGTTTCTCTAAAATACCGGCAAGGGTGGTGATAAGAGGTGCGTATTCCTTCGGCGTGATGCCTTTTTCACGGCACATTTTCTTTATTATTTTTTCCCATGCTCCGGTATCCACTTTAGTTATCCCCCTTTTCCACAATTGTCTCTCAGAGTTGGAA
>ERZ1035027.252-NODE-252-length-33360-cov-6.274223_pt1 | contig 33360 bp, 29 predicted proteins | sample MGYA00520604_ERZ1035027 | MGnify/ENA primary metagenome ERZ1035027 (study PRJEB33766, sample SAMN09781743) | gut metagenome | biome: gut microbiome | host: Homo sapiens | place: Madagascar | study: EMG produced TPA metagenomics assembly of the PRJNA485056 data set...
CCTGACGACAATCCTGGGGGGGGGGCTTGCCTTCTGGCCCTCATGCCAATCCTGTCGGCAAGACGGCGCACACGCCGGTAAAACAATCCCGGAAGGCGGTGTGACATGCTGAGGCACATCACCCGTCTTATCACCGGCGTGCTCGCCGCCGGTCTCTTGTTGGCTTTGGCGCCGGACGCGTCGGCGGCCGCCACGTATGACATCACGCAGGTCGGGGACGCCAGTTTCGTCAGCGTCAAGGATTCGAACGGCAGGGAGCTGTCCGGGCAGACCACCGGCTCCGACGGCATCCAAATCACGGCCACCATCCACCTGGACATCGACGATATGGAGACCTTTCAGGAGGGAGACGTCGTCCAGGTCAAGACCTGGGCGAAATCCGGCAGCCATTTCGGCCCCAACCTGTTCTCCCGGTCGACCCTGCCGTCCTCCCTGCTCGACAGACAGGGGAACGCCGTGTTCACGGTGTCCAACGCTGACGGAAACACCCAGACGCTGACGCTGACCCGAACCGGAACGGCGGCGCTGGGCGCCTACTCCTGTGACCTCGTGGCATCAAACATACTATGGAGGTGGACGGCCGGATCGAAGACCTCCACATGGGGAATAGGCAAGTCGTCCACATACACGTTCGCGAGCTGGCCGCTGTCCAACTCGCCCTGCACCGGAAATTCCAGCGGAAGGCTCGTCCCCTCCGTGAGGGGCGGCACCATCGAAGTCAATAACTGGTTCGCCAACTGTGCCACGATGCGGGCCTTGCTGGACGGCAAGGACACGTCCGGATTCAAGACCGGTTCGCAGGTCGGCTGGATGCATGTCATCCCCGAATCCGGCGGAATCGACAGGCTGGACGCCAGAGCCTGGAGCGCCTTCGTCCTGAAAGCCATCGACGGCAAAACGCCGAGTTCCGTAGAAGAATTCCGGACGGGCGTCCTCAATCTTTCCTGGGAAAAGGACGTGGACATATCCACCTACGGGAAGGCCGTGGCGAACCTGCCCGCGGGAAGCGTCGCGGCCATGCGGCTGGAGGACGGCTCGTACTGCTTCGCCTATAACGTCGGCTCCCGCCTGCCGGGATTGGACAACTCCCTGAAGACGCCGGACAGCTCCGACCCCACGACGCTGGAGCTCCAGAGGGGCACCGGGAACATATGGCAGATGGCGCAGGTGGTCCTTTTCGTCCGTTTCGCCGACGAAACCATCCCCAACAGGGTGTCTGTCAAGACGCAGGGAACGGAAAGCGCCTACCAGACGACGACCCTGACCACGAAGCCCGCCGACCCGGCCATCGGAGCCGGCCAGTCGGCCATCCGCTACGATCCGAACGGCGGGGACGGCGACACGTTCAGGAAGGTCGGCGATCCCGGAACGGCCGCCACGACGGCGGAGGCCGGCGTCTTCCTACGCCAAGGCCACACGTTCGCCGGCTGGAACACGAAGCCGGACGGCACGGGCACGGCGTACGAGGCCGGCGCCACGGTCGCCTATCCCGCCGAGGGCGACACCATGACCCTGTACGCGCAGTGGAAGGCGAACACGTACAAGGTGGAGTTCAGGGATTGGCTGGGCCGGACCATCACGTCGGGCACGGCCAAGTACGGGACCACGCCGGCCGCGCCCGCATTGGCGGACACGACGTGGCTGGCGGACCCGGGCATGAACTTCGACAACGTGGACGGATGGCGCGACGATTGGTGGCATGGTTCGCCCACCTTCACCAAGGACGGCCTGACGGTCAACAGTCGAGACACCAGGGCGAACGGCAAGACCGTCGGTGCGAATGCGGCCATCCATGTCGAGGCGGATGCCGACTATTCGGAAGCGGATAATGCCGCCAAGAGCTCGGGAATCGGCTTCAACATCAACAACGGAAACAATTCCTATCAGGGATGGCACGCCTGTCCGAATGGGCGGCAATGCGAAGTGGACGCCGTTCTCACGGCCGGACTCGCCTCTTCCCAGACGATCGAGCCCTGGGTGCAGATAGACAATGGCCGATTCAACGGCTACGGCACCGCCACCGTCCACCGCATGCAATTGACCCAGGTGGACCCGGCCACGCACAACGGCATCGCCCGCGACGGCTACGTGTTCACCGGCTGGGACAAGGACCCATCGAAGCCGGTCGAGGAAGACGTCGTGTACACCGCCCAATACAGGCCCGCCGTCTACAAGATCCGGTTCGACGCGAACGGCGGCACCGGCACGATGGCCAACCAGAGCCACACGTACGACCGGAGACAGGCGCTGACGGCGAACGCGTTCACGCGCGAGGGCTACCGGTTCACCGGTTGGAACACACGCAGGGACGGCAAGGGCAAGGCGTTCACGGACAAGCAGACCGTGACGAACCTGCTCACGCACGACGGCGCGGTAGGCGTCCTGTACGCGCAATGGGAACGCATCCCCGAAACCGCACTACCCCGGAGTGGAGGAACCATGACACATAATCTGACAACAATCCTGGGGGGGGGCTTCTTATCCTCGCCCTTCCATTCGTCCTCATGCGCCGGCGCAGGCTGGGCTGAGCCATGTAAGGCGGGTGATGTGACATGCTGAGACACGTCACCCGCCTGCTCCACGGGCTACTCGCCGTCGGCCTCCTATTGGGACTGGCGCCGCCGGCGCACGCTGCCGCCACGTACGACATCTCGCAGGTCGGCAAAGTGGATTCGTTCTCGTTCACTGATATGCAGGGCCATGCCATCAAGGGCATGAATACCGATGGCGCGGCCATCACCGGTGGCGTGGAACTGGCGGACCCGCACACGAAGCTTGCCATCCGTGCCACGATCTCCGACCTCGACAAGCTGGACGCGGGCGATCAAATCTCCATCCCCGTCGATCTGACCGGCCATTTCGGATTCGCCTACGCCATATGGGGCTCAACCGTCGACGTGGATGGCAGGACCATCGCCACGGTGTCCGGCAGTCCCACGCCGACGCTCACGCTGACAGACGCGGTCAAGGCGTTCTCGTCCGTGTCGTTCGCCCTGAACGCGAACGCATACGCGTCCATCGTGGCCACCCACCCGGAATACGAGGAGACCGAGTCCACGCTTACGGTCGGACCGCTGAAAAGAACCATCGTCAACCGGAAGACGACCCTGTACAAGGACGAACACAACGGGCCGGTCAGAGGATTGGACAACCTCACGGGAAAGGTCTCCGGCCATATGAGCATCCGCCTGGGCGGGGTGTTCAACCGATGGCTGGATGGCGAAATCGACGACGACATGTCGAAGGACATCGGCATGTCATACACGATCACCCCGTTGGACGTGGGCATCCAAAGGGTCGACTTCTACTCCCAATTCCAGACATGCATCGGATTGGCGACGGCCGACGGGAAGCATGTATCGGACAACTCCAAAGAGTTCGCCGGGCTCGGCGCCACATTCACGGCGCCGTCCGACGAGGCGTTCTCCGATCCGACCGGCGTTCTGAAGGCCGGCCAGGCGACATGGAGGGAGAACGCGGACGGCTCGTGGTCGTACGCCATCAATTTCGGTCCGTTCCTGAACAACGGCCATGCGACGTACGCCAAGGCGGCCTCCCATCCGGATTCGCTCACCGAAGCCATCCTCGACAAGGCGAGGGCCGCCAAAACCATGGCCCAGCTGGTGCTGTGCCGTTTCGCGGTGTTTCCGCAAAGCACGGAGGGGGGCTACCGCTTCAGGTTCGACGTCTCTTATTACGGACCGTACGTGGGAGGTCGATCCGCTTCGATCGTCGCCACCACTCAGTCCGTGACCAACAGCGGCAGCGGAACGAAGGCCCATACCATCACCTACGCCGACACCATGTCGGACGCGACCAAAGGCATCAGGTACTCGGAAGGCTCGCAGGCGGTCGTCGGCGCGAACGAATGGGCCCACGACGGCCTTACGTTCACAGGGTGGAACACGAAGTCCGACGGTACCGGTGATGCCTATCGGCCGGGCGATTTCCTGACCGTCACCGGCGACACGACCCTGTACGCCCAGTGGAAGCGCGTGCCCGAAACCACCATGCCAGACACAGGAGGAACAATGAACGAACATTACCTGCTGAAAACCATCGGGGGGGGGTCTGCCTCTTCGGCCTCATCCTCATCCCATTCGCGCGGCGGCGCATGCGCCGAAGCCGGTAGCATCAACCGGAAGGGCAGTGTGACATGCTGAGGCGCATCGCCCGCAGGAGCATTCCTGTATTGGCCGCGCTGTTGGGTCTGCTGGCCGTGTTCGTCACACCGCCGGCGTATGCGGCGGACATCGGCGTGCATGATCTTGAGACGACCTCGATACCTGCCGGGTACAAGCAGTTCGCCCTGGGCTCCGATGGTCTCGACTATGATTCGATCGAATGGGACGACGGAGCGTGGAGGCAATACGACTTTCATGGCGCCACATACCGGTATCCGGTGAAACCGGATGCCGGCCTCACCATCCCCAACGTGGGCAAATGGACGGACGAGGACGGGACCACGCACCAGATCGACATGCGCCTCTCCGTGAAGGAGGGGGACGTCATCGCCCTCGTGCGCCGATTCCGCCATCTGTGGTGGCGGACCGTGCATACAGGGAAAGAGGCCGGCGCCGTCCCATATCCGGATGAAGTGAGGAACATCTGGGGGACCTTCACGCCCGCCGACGGACGATACGGCGCGACCATGACCGCATCCTTCACCTACCACGACACGGGAGGGCCGGTGCCCGACACGTTCAAAGGCGTCGTCGGATTCAACGACCTCGACGGACGTGGCGACCAGCCCGACCTGCTGATGGAAGGCGTCGAACTGCTGTCCGGCTTCGATGGCGCGTACCATCTGAAGGACGCCGAACTCGCGGAATACGGCACGAACGGCTTCTCCGGCATCAAACGGGACGCGGGCGACGAGTCCAAGATGAACGAAAGCCCCCAGATCCTCCACCGGCTCACCGCCACCTGGAGCGGAAGCTCCTTCACATTCCGCTACAGCGCCATACCGCCGAAAGCGGAACCATATATCGACCCGTGGGGCACCTTCGGCCCCTCCGTCGACGCGGGCGATCTGCGTTGGACGCTCAACGCGAAGGCCGTGGACAAGGAGACCGGGACCGTGCTGAGGACATGGTCCGAGACGGTTCTGCGCATCGGCGACAAGTGGAGCATCCAGCCACCGGAGATTGGAGGATACCGGTACGCGGGGCTTGCGGAGGGAAGCGACCCGCTTTCCGGAACCGAAACCTCGACGGGGTTGAGGAACCGTCTTGTCGTTCTCGAATACGTGCCGAACCCGACCACCATGCCCGACACGGGAGGCCACGCCAGCCACCTGCCATTGGCCATCGGAGGTCTCGCCATGGTAGCGGCGATGGCCTTGTCCGTGCTCGCCCACCGGCGGCGCCATAATCACTTCAATCCCCCTGTCTGATATCGTCCGCGTGTCATGTGGATTGTGCGGAACCGTACGGTCGCATGGCCGGCCGATTCCGGGACATGTCCTAACTAGGGAGGAATCCATATGGCTGCAACCCTTTGCATCCTGGTCCTGATGGTCGTCGCCGCCTCATGCCTGTATGAGGCGTTCGTGTACATGGCCGTCAAACAGAAAAGCACCTTCGTTGGCCGCAAGACCAAGGAAAAGGTTCTCGCCATGAGCCGTAAGACCCGTCAAGGCAAGGCCGTCCTGTTCATCGTGCTCGCCATCGTCTGCTTCGCGCTGATGGTCGTGGCGGGCATGCTGATGGCCCATGCCGGATACAACGTGTGACGTCGGACCGGCTCACATCCATGATGGGTGGGATGGTTCCGTATCCACGGGATTCCTCCCGCCCATCTTCCGTTTTTTCAAAAGAGGTGGGAATGTCCGTCGACGATGAAGACGAATACGACGGTTCGGAAGCAGATGGCATGGAACCGGACGGCGATGGGGCCGATCCGTTCGTGCCGATGTTGGAGGACGATGGGCACAGGCTCGGCCGTCCCGCGCGGCGTGGCGTCGGCGTGGTGGGTTTCGTTCCCGCGCCGACCAGACTGTCCATTCCCGAACTCGACTGGCTCATGCGCGTGCGTGACGGCGCCGGCCGGTCGGTGCGCGTGCCGGAACACCGGTATTCGCGTTCCGACCGCGACGCGGTCGAATCGGCTCGCGGACGCCTGTATTCGATGGTGTCGAAGCAGGTCAGCCAGACGAAGAGCCTGTACAAGGCGCGGCAGCGTGACGAGGAAGGCATGCTCCCGTTGGGTTCCGCGAGCCCGTTGGACATGATCACCCGCGATTTCAACGAACGTCCCCTGATCCCATGGCATCAGACCAGCACGGGACGGGCGGGAGTGCTCACCACTTTCGTGGCCGGTTCCGGCGCGCAGCTGATCCCGGGTCCGCCGATCGGCATCGACGCGCTTTCCCGCGAACTGTTCCAATTCGACTGCTGGGGTACGTACGACGCGCACATGACCACCAGTCCCGACCTGTTCTTCAGCGGCCTGCGCGGCCAGGGCAAAAGCTATTGCGCGAAGACGATCGCCGTGCGCGAGATCGGGTTCGGACGCAACATCATCGTCCAATCCGACCGGCAGGGCGAATGGAAGGCCATCGCGCGGGCCATTCCCGGCGGGCAGGTCGTCTCCCCCGGCAAAGGCAACTATCTGAACCCGTTCGCCATGCCCGACATGTCCCACGTCACGTCGGACGAGGATCGTAGGGCGTTGCGCCAGGAGGTCCTGGCCGGCAGGAAAAGCGCCATGATGGCGTTGGCCGAAGCGGTAAAGGAACCCGACCGTCCATTCCCGTTGGACAAGGACATGCTGTCCCTGATCGACCAACTCATCGCCTCGTACGATACCGGTCCGATGACGTTGCAGGCCGCGGTCAAACGACTGTCCGACTGGGATTGGGTGGATTCCATATACTCGCATATCCACGGCTTCGAGCATTACCGTGACCTCGCGCGCGAGAAGGCCAGCGAGGCCGCGCGCGTGTTCTCCCCCATGGTCGAGGGAGGCACCATGAGCGGCATGTTCGACAAGGAATCCACGATCACGTTGGATCCCGCCGCCCCGATCATCGTGTTCGACACGTCCGGCCCCGTGTTCCAGGATCCCACGTTGAAACGCGTGTACACAGCGGCGGTCAGCTCGTGGATCGACCGGCTGCTGCAGGCGCGTGACGGACTGCGCCGCATCATCGTGTGCGAAGAGGCGTGGGACCTGCTGAGCAACCCGCAACTGGTCGACTCGTTGCAGACGCGCCAACGGTCCGCGGGCCATTGGGGTTGTGCGACCTGGCTGATCGTGCATGGCGTCGCGGACATGACCCAAGTGTTCACCGCCGGCAGTGGACTGCGCGGCAAGGTCGAACAGCTGATGAATCTGATGGAGACGAAGATCATCTACCGCCAGGGCGGTGAGAACATCCCCCTGCTGAACCGGCTCATCCCCGACTTGAGCGAGGACGAACTCGAACAGATACCACGCTTGGCGCAGGGTTATGGCATCTGGCGTATCGGACGTGAGCATCCCCGCATGATACTGCCGGTCGCGGGACCCATGTGGGCGGACGTGTTCGACACGTCGAGCCTGCGAAAAGCGTCATAGGAGAATCGCCATGCAGTATCGGATCCTATTTCACTCCCATGTCTTTGTTCACAAGGCCCATGCAGTCTTTTTTCGCTTGTCTGAACCCCGAAAGGCCCTCATAATGGTTGATCACACCTTGATCGGGATGCAGTTCTTTCGCGAGCCATGTTTTTCCGGAGGCGCTGTATACCTTCAGTTTGCCGGTGATTTCGAAACTTTCGCTCCGGTATTCCTCGTCCTTGTCCATTTGGCCGGTCAGAGCCATGCTGGTTCGTGGGGTCGCTGCGAACAGGAGTTTCGACTCGCCTGGTGCGAGACTGAAACTGCCCTTGTCGTTGAGGACTGCGGAGCCGGACTCATATTCGCCTTTCTCGTCGAATTCCGGTATGCATATTCTCATGGTCTCGGCATGTTTTGTGTCCCTGCTCAGGGAGATGACGGTATCCTCCGTCCTGCCGCTGTTGGCCATGACCATGGCGAACGTGGTCTGTGTGGATATCCCGTTCCTTTCGGGCTTCATATTGGGTGTGATCCCGTCGAGCATGAACCATGTGTAGTCGGGACCGGACCTATCGAACTGCCAGTTGCCGATGCCAATCTGAACGCCCGTCAGCACTATGGCGACGATCGTCGTCACGTTCGCTATCAGGCCTATCGCTTCGACTGTGCGTTTCCACCATTTCGTCTGTGTCGTCCTCAGTCTTCCGTCGGTTCTTGTCGTCGTGTTGCCGGCACTTGTGGTTTTGGGGACGTTGGAGGGTTTCTCTCTCCCGGTGGGAGTTTCCTTCTTCATGGTCTTCCGGTTTCTTTTACTCATTCCCTTTCGCTCCTTTCCCCATGTCTGGAGGTTTTTCATGAATCCCGTAATCGATTTTATGTGCTCTGATGCAGGACAACTGCTGACGGTGGCTGTGCTGTTCGCTGCCCTTGCGTTGAATCTTCTTGCCTTCGCGCTGAGGCTGTTCGAATTGTTCCGCCGTCCGGACGACCGGGACGGGACAGACGGCTTCCCCCGGTGCGGACGCTCCGATGATGCGGAGGACGACCGGAAGGAACTGGAATCATGACCAGACGATGGGATGGCGGCCGCTCGTATGACCGTGAGGAACTGAACGCGGACAACCGCCGCAAGGTCATGGACGTGTGGAAAAGATTCGAATCGTCCAAGACGGGCGTATGGCTGAGCCGGCACACGCATCTGTTGGAACGCCTGTCCGACGAGGAAAGCCATCTCGTGGCGCGTGTGGGGGCGATGGTGTGCGTGTTCGCCCTGATCCTCTCCATGATCATGTTCCTGCTCGTCAAAGGCGGCATGCTCGCGTGGACGCTGTTGACACTGCCCGTGTTCGCGGTCGCGTTCATGCTGGTCATGGTTTTGTGGATCTTCTGGGACGCGTACCGTGATTCCGGCGAAAGGGCCGCGGACTGGCTGTCCACGCGTCCCGGCGTGGCCACGTGGCGTCAGCTCGCCGCCGACTATGGACCACGCGCCGTCAACCGTGACGTGCTCCCCTCCGTCCTGCCGCGCATGCTTGAGGATTTCCGGTATCGTAGGCCGGGCGCCATTCGTCCGCGCCCATGGCATGCGGCATGGTATGTGGGCGATTCGTGGAACATGGAGGTGTGGCTGGGTTCCGAACGGCACATCTACGTGTTGGGTCCTACCCGTTCCGGCAAGACCGTCAGCGTCGTCATCCCCAGCGTGGTCGAGGCTCCCGGTTTCGTGCTCGCGACCTCCACGCGAGGCGACATCATCAAAACGACCCGCTACCTGCGCGAATGTGGTGTGAAGGATCGTAAGAACGGGGCCGAATACGGTGGCCGTGGCGCGGGCACCACGCACATCTTCGACCCGGAAGGCGTCGCGGAGAACGATCCGGACACGCGCCACAACATGAACTGGACGCCGTTGCAGGGTTGTGACGATCCGGCCGTGGCGATGCGCCGCGCGCAGACCATGGTCGCGATCGGCGGCATGGGAAGCGGCTCCAACAACCAGGAGTGGGGCGTGAGCGCCACCATGTATGTGCAGGCCATGCTGTACGCGGCGGCGATCGCGGACCGTACCATCAACGACTGCTACAAGTGGAGCCTGAGCCCGGAGAACGCGCAGGAGGCCGCCGACCTGATCCGCAAGTACACGAACGAACGCGAGATGGACCGTTGGGCCGCGACCCTGAACGCCCTGCCCCACGTGGACCCGAGGCAGAAGGGCAGCGAATGGTTCGGCGTGAAGAACGCGTTCAGCATCCTCGCCGATCCGAACGTGCGAGCCCGCATGAACCTCAGCCCGTCCGACCCGCGACTGATCGACCCGAAACGCATGGTCCTGCGCGGCGACACCGTGTACGTGCTGTCCAAGCCACGCCGTGACGGCGGCGTCGCCGGCAACGCGGGCATCTTCGTGAGCCTCCTGCTCGACACGTTCCAGGAGGCGTGCCAGGACCTCGCGTTCGACAAGGCCTCCGGCTCGCGCGGCAAGATCGAACCTCCCGCCCGATTCGTGTTGGACGAACTGTCGAACATCGAGAAATGGCCCGGCCTGCGCAACGCCATCACCCAGGGCGGCGGCAACGGCTACCAGCTGATCATCGTGGAACAGTCCCGCCAGCAGATGGCCGACGAGAAAGACGGGTACGGCAAGGCCGTGGAACAGACCGTGTGGGAGAACTGCCATCGGATCATGCTCAAGGGCGTGTCCGACGACGAGACGTTGAAATGGTGGATCAGCCAGATCGGCACGCATCACCGCACACGCCGCGAATCCTCCTGGAATCCCGGCCAGGGACCGTTGGGCGGCCTGACCACGCGTCACGAACGTGAGGAATCCGTCACCCAACAGGAATTGAGCCTCCTGCCCGTCGGCTACGCGCTCGTGGAACCATTGGGCCAGGCGCCCGCCCTCGTGCACATGATCATGTTCAAGAACCGTGACTGGTGGCGTGAGGGATTGGATACCCTACGGCCGGCGGAAGGCCGGGAATGGCATGAGACGGAAGGCGGGAGCGTATGAGCGCCGATGATGTGGACCGGTTCTTCGATGAGATGGCCTCCCCCACGTCCACTCCACAGGAGGAGTCCTTTACGGGAAAACCCGACACGGACCCGGATGACGTCGCGGAACAGTGCGAGCCGCCACACGGGTCGGACGCGCCGTCGAACGTGACGGACGGGTTGGAACGGCCGTCGTTCTGGACCGATGATATGGAACATGACTTCCAGGAGGAAGTCAAAGCCCTGTTCGACGACATGGTGAACAAGCAGCGTGGCGAACTGTCCGTCAGAGAGCAGTGCGAGCACGCGTACGAGCAGTTGACCGCCGCGGTGAACGGCAAATACAAGGAGCTGACCGGCAAGGACCTGCCATCCTCCATGGCGCGCAACCTTGACCAGCTGCTCACGCAGATCACCATGGCGCCGATCAACGAGCCGGAGCACGGTCCTGGATTGTGGGCCAAACTCCCCCAGCATTCCATCGCCACCATGGTAGAGGCCCGCCCATTGGATTTGACCGGTTCTCCCACTCGCATGGACATCGACCTGATGATGCTGCACACCATCCGCATGGGCCGGTTCCTCACCACGCATTACACGGATTGGGCGCGCACCCTGCCATCCTGTTGGATCCGCCACGACGACGTGGTCCAGGAAGTGTATGCGCTCAAATGCTACATGGATCTAGTCGTCGCGAGTCCGAACGGCGGATTGTACGCGCCGACATTGCAATCATTGATCCACTCGTCGTTGGAACGCGTCAAGGAATACCTTTCCTCGGCCGACACGTCCAACGCGGACCACAAGCACCACCTGTCCACGGCCGACGACCGCAAACGCGAACAGGCGCGGTACGACGAGTACAAGCATTGGTTCGCCCGTGACGGCGGCTGGACCGGCGAACCGGGATTCGAACCATCCTGGCGGTTCACGAACGCGGCCGAGGGATTGGACACGGTATGCGACCTGATGACGCCGACCCGTATAGACGACGAGGATGATTGGGATGATGCGACGCTGTCCGACCATGCAGGCAAGTGGCGGTCCGGTCTGGAAAGCCTGCGCGGCAACTACGCCATGGACCACAAGCCGGAGCATCTGACGGCCGCGCGGGATGAGGAGGAACGGATACGCCACGCGCTCCTGGATTACATGAACCGTGAACGTGCGAGCCGTGACCGGCTCGACCGTGCGGTCACGGCCGCCGGAATGCTCATGCGCGACCAGGAACGTTCCAAACTCATGACGGACGAAAACCGCCGCACTCTCGCCACTCTCGTCGACAAGGGTCGGAGCATCCTGCGCGAATACGGCAGAAGTCCTCTCGACGAAGGCTACCAGCCATGCTCCATCGACATGCAGGATGATCTGACCGAACGTCTGAACCGTCTCGTGGACGGTGATCCCGCCAACGTGTTCGACCGTTGCGCCCGCATGCTCGACCGGCTCGACAGCATGTTCGACCGTGGAAAGGACGGACGATGAGCAGCGAACAGCCCAGCCTGTTCGACCAGTTGACCCCGTCGGACTCGCTCCGTGACGACCTCGCATGGATCGACTCCCTGCAGGAAAGCGTGCCGGAGGACGGCAAGCCCGTCAAACAGGAACGCAAGCCACGCAAACGCCGCGAAAGGAAAACCGGACGCGCCGACCGTGACGGCATGCAGGATCGTCGGACGGAGACGGCCACTCCCCCGCCTCCACCATCCAAAACCGAACGCGGGCCGGAACAGCCCATGCTCATCGTTCCCGACATGAGCCGAACGGAAGACGACTCCAACCCGTCGGCCGAATCGGCTCCGACCATCGTGGACGACCCGGACGCGTTGGAAGAGACGAGCGTGATGGATGGTGTTCCGGCCGACACCACTGTGATCGAACCGGAACGGGAAACGTCCATCCTCCCGGAAGACGAGACGACCGAAACATTGGAGGACGTGGCCGACCCGGACGCGCCATCCAACGATTCGAAGGCCATGACCTGGGTCAAACGCGGCCTGATCATCGCGGGTGCCGCGATCCTGCTGCTCGTCATCCTGGCTTTGGCCGGCTCCCACTCCACTGCCGTCAAGGAGAAGACCGCGTACGAACGCGTGCAGACGTCCATGAGCCAACTGTCCAAGTCGAACGGCGAAGCGAAAACCACGATCGCCGACGCGGGCAAGGCCGGTGTGGACGATAAGGACGTGGACTCGCTGCGTGACCTCGTCGCATCGAACGGCAAACTCATCCGGTCCAAACGCGCGGGACTGTCCATCAACGAATTCGACCGGCTCGCGGCCAAGGCCGACAAGGCCACGAAACGAACCCGCACGTTGACCGGCAAGGTCGACCGGCTCGTCAAAGCCAAGCCGTTGACGGACGCGAGGAGGAAATGCCGGGACGCGTTGGACAAGGCCGTGAAAGCGTCGACGGACGCGAAACCATCGGATGATGCGACCCGCGCCGCCAAAGCCACGTTGGATAAGCTCATCGGCCAGGTCCGCAAGCTCGATGCGAAAACCACCGTCGACACGTGGAACGACATGGCATCCAAGCTCGACAAGGCGCGCGGGAACCTCTCCCAGGCATTGGACGCGAAAGCCAAAGCCGACGAGGAAGCCAAACGGCAGACCGAAGCGCAGGCCCAAGCCCAACAGCAAGCCCCGCAACAGCAACAGCAGACGATGCCCGCGCCGACACCGCAATACCGCCGCTCCTCCGGCTCTTCCGGCTCAGGCTCCACCAGCGTGCCGCAAGGCAACGGCGGAGGAACCACGAACAACAACAATGGCGGAACATCCAACGGCAACTCCGGCGGATGGTACGTGCCACCGGAAACCAACGACAACAGTCTGCCGAACAACGACTCAAGCCTCTGACAAACGGGAAAGGAGCACACAATGGGAAAGAACAAACACCGTCAGGCGTCCACGCCCGAATCGAAAAAGCAGGCGGCCATCTGGTGCGCGATCGCGATCATCGCCATCACCGTCATGGTCCTGGTCGCCAACCCATGGAAACAGCAGACGTCCGCGACGTCCACGCCGCAATCCAGCCAATCCACACAGACACGATCCCACAAACAGAACAAGAAAAAGAAGACGACGAAACCGTCCGGCACCCTGCAACAGCAGGCACAATCCATGTTCACCGGCGACGCGGAACAGATCGCCGACGACGTGCGCGACCTGCTCAACGCGCCGGAGAACTCGAACGTCGACACATTGAGCAACCTGCTATACCGGCATGACCGGCAGGACCTCGCCGAAGCGACCGACCTGTATGACGCGATCGGACAGCAGAAGGACATCGACACGATCCGCAGCCTCGCACGCGAATGGTATCCGCAAGCCATGCAGTCCGGCATCGAGGCGAGACGAGACGACCTCTCGTCCGGATTGGACAACACCGCGCGCAACGTCACCACCATCAAACAGGACAACCTGTCCGGCACGCAAGGCTGCGGCAATCTCAAAGCCGCGTACGAGACCGCGAAACAACTCGTGGACTCCAAATCGGATGATTACGACGCACTCACCAAAGCCCAACAGAATCTGACCACGGCGATGAGCGGCTGCGCGACCAACCTCAATCCGACAGACCGGGAGAAAGTGTTCGGACAGCCACAGGGAACCCTCAACGAAGACAAGGAGTAACAGTCATGGCCACCAAGAACCGTTCCTGGAAAGCGCTCTTGCCACGCAACGGCGGCATCGGCGTCTGCCCGCAGATCGGCAGGGTGAAGATTCTGCCCACCTCGTCACGTCCCACGCTCAGGCTCACCGGCAACAGGCGTATCAAAGGCGTTCGCGCCTGCTGGTTCGAGGGTGACGAGACCCGTTTCGTGACCCTCATACCGTCTACCGGCCGTCTCCGTAAGGAAATGGAATCGTTGAAAGGCGGCGAGACGGTCGAGTTCATCGGACGTCCCTGCGAATGGCATGACATGTCTGGACAGAACTACTACATCGTCATCGTCACCGACATGGACATCATCGAATCGGAAAGCTTCGCAAACATGTCCAAAGCTTAAATATGGGTGGACTCGTCTCCGCACGCGACGCGGAACGAACCCAATTTCAGAATGTCGGAACTGGTTCAACGGAGCCAATAAGTAAATATACCTTTACTCATTAAGTAAATAAGTGTAGACTATTTTATGGAATACGGAGCACCATCCGGCGCTCTGAAAGGAACCGAAATGAGCGAACCAATGAACGTGACCGCCGCTGCCGAACGTTCCGGTGGTCGGTGGTCCGTGGAGGTGCCGGAGATCCCCGGACTGTTCACACAGACCCGGCGTCTCGACCAGATCGACGCGATGGTACGCGATGCCGCCGGCATGCTCGGCTGCGAGATTGGCGTCGTCACCGTGGAACCGAAGCTCCCCGAACGGGATGAGCGCATGCTCGCCGAGCTGCTGGACGCACGTAGGCGGGCCAGCGAGGCACAGTCGCGCGCGTCCTCGCTCACCCGCGACGCCGTGGATGTCCTACGGGCCCAAGGCATGACCGTGCGCGACATCGCCGCCGTCATCGGCATCACCCCGCAGCGCGTCAGCGCCCTCGCCAACGCCTGAAGCCAAGAAACCGAAAGGAACATATCATGACAGCGATAGAATCCCTACCCGCATACAGGGAAGCCGAGGTCGCGGCGAAACGCCGCGGAGAGAATCTTGGCTCCCTTATCGACGCGTTCCTGGCCGGCTACGCCAGGGGCGCCGCGACGAACAGCCTCGCCGCGACACCGCAGCCTGGAGACACCGTGCTGCGCGACGAAGCGGACTGGCGCATGCTGCGCGACGAGATGCACGGGGAAAAGCTATGAGCCTGACCATCGCCTTCTCATCCGAAGCCAAGCGCGATCTGAAAAGGCTCTACAGGCGCCACCCGAGCTATGCGGACGAACTGCTCGACATGCTCCACGACGAGGTGCGGGTCCAGGGGCGCGTGCCCGACGCCTACGACCCTCACATACTGGACAATCCGCGGGCGGCATATAGCGGAGCCCTCGAGTTCCACTTCATGGACGACGTTCTCGTGATCTGCTATCCACCCACGCCGCGCGAGTTCCTGCGCATACTGCATATCTGCACCCATGCCGAGCTTAAAGCCGGGCGATGCTCGGACGAATGGCCTCGTGGCTGACGTACAGCCAACATCCCTAATGACGGCCCCCTTACCTGGCGACTCGCCCCGTAATCTTTTCTTGAGCTTTCTCGTTTCCCCATCTCCTTGTACCCAATCACCAGCGTGCCGGTCGCGAACCGCTCACCTGGACGAGTTCGCGCAGATGGACAACGACCGGTACGTCTGCGTATTGCGAGGTCTGCGCCTGTTCCTCGACTACAAGGTCTAGTCGAACGGCGTCATGTGGTTGGGAGATCTTCGCCTGACTTGCCGTAAGTCGTAAAAAAGGTCTCGAAATCTTTTCCGCGCCACTCATTAACTGAGACATCGGACCGAATCGAAGGCCTCATCCTCTACGATTCCTGATACCGAGGATGAAGGCCGCAGCTACAACAATGATGAGCACCATACTGCATGTCTGAAGCGATTCGACTTTTGAGGCCGCTGCTATCGGCTTTTCTGCCGGTTCTATCTCAGGTGCTCGGACATCGGGGAACGACTGCGCCTTATCGGGATTGCAGTCATGTTTGCCGCCGCCTGCTTGAGATTGCCGGCTTGACTCACTCTGAGTCTGAGATTCGACATCCCCGGCATTAAAATCGACGTCGTCTGGTCTCTGCTTGGCCGGGTTGGCTTTAGCCTCCTCATTCTCCTTATCCGAAAGATGCAGCACCATGCCGGCTATGAAAAGAAGTAGGTATGGGCACCCTACGCACACCCATACCGCTGCCGTGCTGAGAATATTAGGAATATCTTTCCAGGTAAGATTAAAGGTCTTAATGAGGAATTTAACGACAACTGTATCGGCAAGGGGCTTAAGGTCTTCAACAAAAGCACTAGTAAGCGGGAAAACGACGAGCATAACCCACAAGACGGTGACGGCCGCTTTATATTTTCCCCTCTTTTTCTCGTATGCAAGCAGACATCCGTGAGACTTCTCCATCATCATTTGTAACGAATCGTCAGCCCCGTCTTCTCCATCATGCCACCGATTCCGCATATAGAGGCGAAACTGACGATTCAATGCTATGCGCGCGTATATCCAGCAGCATGCCTTCACCGTCATCAATATCACCAGAATAACCACAATAAAAGCTATGAAGTATCTGCTTGCTGTATCCTCATCTTCTTGAGAGAACGCACAGGAAAGCAAAAGCAGTACAGCGGCTATCCCAATTTCGAATCCTATGAGACAACATGAGATGCAGCCGCATCCCACTTTTCCTCGATTCGATATGAAGCGTATCCCGTCTCGCATGTAGATCTTGTATGAAAGAGTTTCTAAGGCCTCATCGGCGAGACCTTTCTTTCGGAGGCGGATGGCGGATTCCCCACGGCCCTCCAAATTCGATTCCAACTTCGTTGTCTCCTCGAATTTCGAGTTTATGCTGGAAATGCTCGATTTGCCGAACGCGGGAAACCAATCAGGGGAAATTCTTAAAAGTCCCAGGAAGCTTCCTATTGCGGTCAGCAAGGCCGCCAAAAACGAGAATATACTTTCTGGCTTGTCCATAGCCTGTCTCCCTTTCGCAAAGTCTTATTAAGATGCTACCGGCGAATCGCCATGCTAATCATGTATTGCGGGATTTTCCCAAGACATGAAGGATGGCCCGATTTCACAGGAATTCGAGCCATCCCCGCATCATCGGGGTCGGAAGTTATCCCTATCCAGATCACACCTCGCCGAGCATGTCGATAATTCCCGAGGCGTCTTGCTTCAGGCTTTTCATGTGTCTCTGCATGTACTCCCAATCCGGGTTGCCGTCAGATTTCGCCGGCAATGTCAGCTCTGTTTGTTCCATTTTCTCCTTGCTCCATTTGTCGTCGTACGCGTATGGTCGTCCGGCCTCCCAGAACAACGGCTGGAGGAACAATGCGATTTCCTCTGTCAGATCGAATTTCGGATAGAGCACGTTGACGTCATCGGATGCCCAGAACGGCTTCGGTTGCCAGAAGGCTTTTCCTGTGGCCTTCTGCCCGTTGTATGCGATAGTAATTACCCCGCCAGGATGGAGATGATCGGTGTTGCCGACATGTGCGGTGACACCGTTATTCTCCAGCGTGGCGCCGATGAAGGGTGTCGTTCCAGGTTCCATATTCGCGCGTGTAAGTCGTGTTCCTTTCAGTATCGTGAACAATTCGCCGATTTTGTAAGGCGTCCATTTCGAACTGTCTATTGTTTCCTCATGGAAATACGCCTCGCCCATTTCATCAATCGCTGATTCCGTTTTGTCGAGCATCTCCTGCATGTATCTCGACATATGGGTCCAATCAGGCTTTCCATCTGACGTCGCAGGCAGATACAGCAGTTCGTCAGCCATCACATCTTGACGCCATTTATTGGCGAAGCCATAACGCTTTCCGAGATTCTTCAGTATGGGAAGTATGAACAGAGAGGCATTCTCGTCAATCGCATCTTTTGCTGCGAGCACATTGACGTCATCAGAGGCCCAGAACATCTCCGGCTGATAAAACGATTCGCCTACACTGCCGTTATAGCAAACGGTAATCATTCCAGCCGGGAAGAGACATTCCGTGTTTCCGATGCGTGCGGTAACGCCGTTATTCATGGACGATGCGCCGATATAATTGATTTTCCCGGGGATCATCTGCGCCTTTGTGAGTCTCGTTCCTTTCGAAATAACGAACAGGTCGCCAAGCCTAAAAGTCGTCCACTCAAGACAATCTGGTCCTTTCATGGAAAAGTCACCTCTTCCTCAAACTGATGATTACATTGTCTTCGTCACCGTCAATCGTCGCCGAATACATTATTCGGTCAAACAGCTGTCCGCTGAACGCTTTTGCATCGATGCCCTTTTTATACATGAGATAGTCCATGGCCGTTTTACGGAAATCCTCCTCCGATATCTCGAAGGGTTTGACGGGCACCTGATATGAAAGGCATTCGTCTGGACTCTCCCAAACGCATGTATCGTCGCCGGATTGCTTGGACACGACATCGATCCAGTACCTCTCGATCTCAGGCCATCGGTCATGCACGTCGTGCCGTCCCTTGTTCTTCACCGTCTCCAAACCGTCGTCCTTCATCCAGCAGGTGAAGAACTCATGTCCGCTCTGGGGCACGCCTGTCTCGAACACGAATATGCTCGTGGTCATTCCAATGCCGAAGAACAGGTCCTCCGGCAGCTTGACCACTTTGCGGAGCCTGTGGTGCTCGAAGATGCGGGCCATTTGCTTTTTGCCTGTCTTCTCGAGTTTTTTATCCGGAAGGATGAACGCGCAGGACGTATGCGGTGGGACGCTGTCCAGCACGTTCTCAACGATGTCCATGCAACCGTACTTCTTCTCATACGGGGGATTCATGAGGACTTTGGTGATGTTTTGGCGGCCGATCCATTTTCCGGCCTCTTCCGATCTGGCGTCCAGCTGTTCCAGGTTGGTCTTGCCGTCCTTGTGGATGAGCATGTTCGCGCATGCGAGGGCGTAGATCTCGCGGTCGAACTCGATGCCGAATAGTTGGTTCTGTTTGATTTCCCTGGCTTTTTCGGTGTTCACTCCGCCGGCCTCGTCGATCATGTTCGCCATCGCCTTGACGAGGAATCCTCCACTGCCGCAGGTCGCGTCGAGCACCCTGTCGTCCTGGTTTACTTCGAGGATCCTGTATATGAAGTCGGTGATGTGCTCGGGCGTGAACACCTGCCCGGATTCGGACTTCTTCTTGTACCGGTTGAACTCGTTGAAGAAGATGCCCATGACATCCTCTCCCCGCCATGCGTCGGAGTTCAGACAGTCGGAGATCTCCGTCACCCAGTCGATAAAGTTCGAGATCAGATCCTTGACGTGCTCCTGTTCCTTCTCGTCCTCGCTGTTCACGTTGAGGTTCATGCGGATCTCGGAGAACACCTCCGCGAGCAGACTGAGCTTCTGGTTCTGGTGCTTGTCCCGCAACAGCTCCTTGTTGAGACAGTTGAGGATTGCATTGTGGAATTCGGAGTAGTCCATGCCGCTGACCATCAGCGCATCGTATCGTTTCGCGACCAATGCGCAGGCGGTGAATATCATTCGGTGGTAGAGATTCCTGATACCGAACTCGAAATGCAGGCAGTTGTTGATCCGGGCAGTCAGTTCGTAGATGCGCTGCTTGTCGATGTGGTCGACGTTGAACAGGGCCGTGTAGTAGGCGATGTTGTGGAGCTTTTCACTCCCCTTCTCCTTATGTTCCTCGCCGTTCTTGAACACCCTGGTGGATTCCCCGTTGTAGAGGATACCAACAACATGCTCGTATTTCGCATTCATGATGCGAATGTTCTTCAGGAGCTCCTTTACCTGGGGTGCACCGAGTGAGATCTTTGACGCTTTGGTTTCCAGGACCACGGCGGTATCGGTCTTGGTGGACGGGAGATACCAGCCATCCGGCTTGTCGAGTCTCCCTTTAAATCCCAGCTGGTTGAATGTCGTCAGCTGGCCTACGCCAGCGATTACCCCCCCCCCGACGCTGTTCAGGCCCAGAATCTCGCGCGCCTTGTCCCTGACTTCATCCTCGGTCATGTTTTCTGCCATTTTCATCCTTCTCGATTGGTCTCTTTGTTTTTCTGCAAGCATCTGTATATGGTGGTTCGGCTGACATGCATCATGGATGCTATCTGGTCCACTGTCACGGATCGGGATTCGTACAATCGCCGTGCCTCCTTGATCTGCTTCCTGTCGAGGCTTACGGGGCGCCCGCCCGTTCTGCCCCTTGCCCTTGCGGCTTCAAGGCCTGCCCGAGTGCGTTCTCGTATCAGGTCACGTTCGAACTGGGCCAGGCTGCCGAAGATGTTGAAGATGAGAGTGCCACCGGGCGTGCTCGTGTCGATCGATTCCGTCAACGAGTGGAACTGCACTCCCCTGGCGTCGAACTCATTGATGAGTTCTACCAGGTTCTGCAGGGATCGTCCAAGCCTGTCGAGTTTCCAGACGACGACGGTGTCGCCTTCGCGTAGCAGGTCGAGCATGTGGTCAAGCTCGGGACGGTGGGCCTTCGCGCCGGACGCCACGTCGGTGAAGATTCGATTGCAACCGGCCTTTTCGAGCGCGTCCCGCTGCAGATCGGTGGTCTGGTCGCCGGTGCTGACCCTCGCATACCCGTATGTCATGCTTGCCATGCGTGCCATGGTACCATTACCCGTCAGTCGGCTCACCTTGTGCGACATTGATTTTGAAACGGGTTTTGGAACGCTTTTAACCGTCAAATCGAAGAATCTGAAGCATTGCATAGCTTTGTTTCAAAAACGGACGTTTTCGGCACACTGATAGAATCTGTTTGCAAACGACGAACCAGTTATTAGGGGGTATGCTATGTCTGTATAACTGGAATTAGATAGAAGAAAGGTTGCATATTCATGTCCATCAAAACAAACCAACTCGTGCGAGCACTTTCCATTGCTTTAAGTGCGCTATCTTGCGTCTGCACATTCATGATTCTTCCCATGTACATTCTGGGTGCCACCAGTGAGCAAAAGAACCTGCCTCATCTTATTTGGCCTCCGTTCTTAAGCCTGCCTTCCATATTAACAATCATGCTTTGTTGTATATGCGTCCGAGGTACCTACGCACATGCTGAATCTTTTATGTGGCAGTTTGTATATGGTGGTTTTTTTGTTTTTTGCGTTGGGATTATCGAGCTTCACTATAATTCAAAAGGGGAAGCGGATGTAGTGAAAGCCGTCTTTTACATATTGGCATTCATTTTTGGGATTGCGCTACTGATGATGGATGTAAATTCGATACGCAATAGACACAGTCTCGCCGAGGATAGGAAGCTCAATTTAAATGTCTGGAGGATACTCTCCTATCCATTTTTCTTCTTTCTCCTAGGCAGTTCAGCGAGTGTCATCCCAGGGATGAGAGAACTAATTAAAGACGCGGATATCGGCAAAGAGATGATAGCCTTGCTCGTCATCTCATGTCCATTGGAGATTTTGAATGTTTTCTGGGACTCCATCAAAAAAGATGACAAGGCCGAAACCGAAATAAGACTGAATGATTTATGCTCAAAAGTCCAGGATGCCTGCACCCTAGCATCTTCCTTACAAGAATCCCAGAATAGAATCGAAGAAAAAGTCCATGGCATCGATGAGCGACTCTCACGGAGAGTAGACGATAAGTCCGGTATTTCATTTCTGAAATCCAACTCAGCATACGAACTCAAGATAACCATGTGCCGTCATCGCCGCTAGGGGATGCTTTGCTGTCCTGGCGCCATACAGTCGTTCTTTGAGTTTCCGGGAATCTATATGCCAAGCGTGGGGTCTTTATGCCCATTGTCTGGATTATCTATGGCAGGATCTGGCATCGGTAAGTAAAAACCATCTACCGTCTCGCTCTTATCGTTAGTTGAGCTATTCTGGCTCTTCCTGGGTTCTTCTTGCAACAGTCCTACTTTGTCAAGAGTGGATAAGAACCTATCCTCAAGTTGGACTGGATCGATCAATGGATCGCTTTGCGTACGTATAAGATAGTCAAACTGTCCAAGATCCTTATATTCCAACGCCATTGCGAGCATGTCTTTAGCGTCAGGAGAAAGCTGATCGTAATATTTATCCGCGATGAAGGACACATCGAACAAATCACGAATTTTATCCCGGGACATATAAGCTGCGCATTTGAGCTTGCATAATTCGCTAATAGTGTAGGTGAGTATCCCGTTGACTACTGCGGTCTTCTCTTTTGGAATGGTCCGATGTCTCAATGACAATTCAATTTTTAGAGGACGGTTCGATGCCCCATAATCAACAAATGCTCGACGAACGGTGGATGTGTCTTTGGCTTTCCTCCACGTGTATCCCTCATTCGAGCAAATCGAGTCGATCATGCCGAAAAAACGGGAGGAGGGGACATTCGACCGCAAAGAATCTAAATCAATATCTTCAGAGAAGCGATCAAGACCATAGCATTCCATCAAAGCGGTGCCGCCTTTGAGCACGAATGGATTACCCTGCGATGAATTGATTCCATGAAGCATTCGTTGTATGACAAAACCATGGGACTGGTTTTCTTGATTTATCTTCGTCATGCGGTTTCCTTTTTCAAATGTTTGGCTTTATAATCTAGCCACGGGCATAAATACTCACGGCCCATGAAACGATCAATATCCTTCCAATCGGACCTGTTATGAAGCATCAGAACGTGCTCCATAACAGGCACGTCCGTCAAAGGATTGTCGAGGAAATTATCTTTCATGCCCTGGGCGCTGCCGTACAACCCCTGTTCAATCAAGTCCAAACATGCGCGCACATGACCGGCCACAGGCATCACTCCCTTGGTGGGGACTTCGCAATAGCTAATATCATACATGCCGAATGGTGAGGAATCAGTGTCGAGCAGCATGGGCTTAGTCCAGTCCATCGCGCTGAAATGCCAGTCTCCCGGGGTGGATGACCTGTTCCCGAGATTCAGAGCATGCATACCTGTTACGTATCTCATTCAGCACCTCTTTGCAATCCTGAAATATGAGCGGCGGAGTAAACTGACGTGTCTATTTTTAATAGTAGATCTTTTCCAGGGGAATCACGAAAGTGCGGAAGCCTCGTTACCTAGCATCAGAATCCCATTCCTCTAATAGATAGTAATTACGCACGAGTGTTTCTTGGTCCAAATTATCCATTTCTCTTGTAGCGCCATCAAGTTCATCGTATAGAGAACCCAAATAGCGGTCCCCGCGTTCGATGGCGTCGACGAGGCCGTTACGTCAAGCCGACACAGCGAAGAGACGGACCCCAGTCATTCGGCGACCTGCGTCAGCTGGGACAGCCATAGCCTATCGGTTCTGAACCTTTCGGCGTTCCTTGACCATATGTGGTATTCGGGATCATCCTCATCGGCGCCCTCGTCGGAGAACCCATACGCCTTGAACAGGCGCATGCTCGCGTGGTTGTCCGGATTTATCTGGGTCATGATGTACGGGTCGCGTCCCGTGACCGCCGAATCATTGCCGACCCATCTAAGGACCGTGGCGAGCAGCATACCGCCAAGACCGTTGCACTGCTCGGACAAGGCCGTGGCTATATACGAAATCGCGTACGCGTCCGAAGATCCGATCCATCCGAACTCGCAGAACGCGAGTATGTCGGGATCACCTTCGCAATACAGGGCCATGCGCAGAACATCGTCCGCATTCTCTTTCAGGTCAAGACCTCTGATATACCGTTGGACGTCCATTGCGTATTCGGGCGCCCCCGCTCCGCAGCACACGAATCTTCGGACGGCGAGCTGGTCGTCCGGTCCGCAGATCCTGCTGCTTATCATTCGGAAACGCACTGCGCCCGTCCACGCCTGTTCTTCCTGGAGGATGCTTTCGCGAGCTTCATCCATTTGGCGTCCACTTGGTTGCGAGGTTTCCCATCCTTCGGAGGGACGTATGCCGGCATCGCCTTGACGCCAGCCGCAACGGTAGTCATGTGGATACTCCTAGCCAATAAATGTCTCGTGTCAATTGAAATATATCACACGCTCCATCCCATCTCGATCCACCCGAGTTCTGAATAGAAGCGCAACGCCCATGCTGGTCCTGCGATTCTAGCGGTTCGTCGGCGAACGCCTCGGAGGATGTGCGGTAGTCCAGCACGCGCATCGGGAGGTTGTCGTCTCGTCGACGATCGCCCGCAGCTCCCTGACCATATCCATCCGGATCTCGCAGCGTTTGGGCAGTTGGCGTCGGACCACGCCGTTCCTGTTCCCGTTGTCTCCCCGCCGCCAGCTGGAGTACGGGTAGACGAAGCACGTGTCCATTTCCAGCTCGTCAGGCGACCGGGCGTGCCGGGGCGAACTCGGTGTCGTTGTCGTATGTGTCTTTGCCGGCTCCGGCCTTGATGAGCTCCAGCGCCTCACGCCGGAATCCGTCGTCACAGCGTCTCCTTCGAACCTCACGCATATGAAAGAACCGCGACTCCGATCGTCGAATCTGAATTTCTTCAGTCCGAGCAATCGGAGGCGCGGTTCAATTTCCTCGCTCCTGTTGCCGTTTCGGATGATGTCACTCGCCCGGCTGGTTTTGCCCGGACTGTGCCGGAGCCTGTTGCGCTGCTTGCGCCTGCTGGTTGGCGAGCATCTGCTGCTGGATCAGCACGCTGTTGGTCTGCGCGGTGTACTGCTTCTCGGCCATGTGCATGCTTTCCTCATGACGCAGCTGGTCGGCGTCCGTGAACACGCGGGTCTGAATCTCCTGGGCGAGACTCATGAGCTTGTCCTTTTCGAGGATGCTCACGGTGATGGCGTTCGCCCCGCCGGATGGATCATGGAAGGTCAGGGTGGCGCTCATCACGTTCGCGAAGTTCGCGACGGCGACGAGCAGACATACGATGGCGACCAGTGCGTTGGAGTCAAACATGCCGAAGCCGACGAACAGGAACAACAATCCCCATACGAGGCTGCCGAGGTTGAATCTCGTGTTCGTGTCGACGCTGGCGATATTGCGCAACGGGATGGTCTTGGTGGACGCGCCCAGCGGGATCAGGCCGAACAGGGTGTTCGGCGCCTTGTATTGCACGCGTGTGCTGGACGCGGCGATGGAGGTTTTGAGCCAGAAGATGATCACGCTCGGGCTGAAACGGTCTCCGACGATGTTCTTCTCGCCGGGCGCGTAAGTGAATTCGGTCATGGTCTGTGCGGTTTCGGCCATGTTCTTCTCCTTTTTGCTTTCTATTGTGTTTTTTCTTGCCCTCTCTCTTTCTCCCATATGGGCGTCGGAGAGAGGGAACGGTCTGGTTGGTTCCGCCGTGCGAACCTATTGGCGGATGATGGCGGCGGATCTGAGTTTCTCGAAGTCCCCCCGGCTCATGTGTCGTTTCGCCCGGGTCCAGAATTCTCTGAGTTCCCTGCCATCGGATGCCTTACGTTGGTTTCCGCTTATTTCGTTTGTTCTCATGGTTCAAGTCCTGGATTGTCCGGCCCGCCGGCCGTCGCGTCCTGGTCGATGGCCGGGTCCGGCAGCGGAACATTCGATTGGATGCTGGGGAATTCCAGAAGTTCCCGCTTCGGAACGGGAGTCTCCTCCGAATCGACGCCGAGCCGGTAGATTCGTTCGAACCTCTTGCCCAGATAGGTGCCGTCCGTCGTCTCTTCCAAAACGGTGCAGTGCAGTAGGTCCGGGAGGAACACCTCGCTTTCGTTGGACACGTCTCCCCTGCTGCCGACCATCGGCACTCCCTGGGAGGCGCCCTCGATTACGAGGAGGATTCCCCCGCCCCCGAGCCAATGCGGGGTGGTGACCGTCGTGGACAAGCCCGGCCCCATGGTCACCTGGTCCCCCACGTTGAAATCCATCAGGGCGAGATAGTCGTTCGTTCCCGGGGTGTCATGGCCCTTGCAGCTTCCCGTGGCGAGCGTGCGCAGCAGTCTCAACCGTGGGTCGATCTGCCGTACCTGATGCTGCCGGTATGCCTCCTCGGCGGCTTTCCTGCCCCATGGGGTGGGTGGCAGCATGCCTTTGGGATTGTCTTGCGGAACGAGACGCATGTATGACATCCCATCGGTCACTCCGGCTTGTTTCCTGACGTTTTCCCTGTACTCCGGATCGGTGTCCAGGGATTGTTCGACCAGGTCGAGGATCAGTTCCAGGGAGTTGGTGGAGGTTGCCTTGTCGGCGATGATGTTGACGTCCTCGAACAGCCGTTCCGTGAGACGGTTCAGATCGTATCTGTCGCGCGACATCGACGTTCGTTCGTCTTCGATCTCCGCATGCAGCCGGTTATGCCTGCGCATCTTCATGAAGGACCATGGATGTTCCGGCGTCTCCGACCGCATTTCCTCTTCCAGGTCCTTGATCGTCCGGTCTTGTTCGGCCAGACGGTCGGATAAGTCTTTGATGGTTTCTATCCGTGATCGGATTTCCTCGGCTTCGGCCATTTTGGATGGAAATACCTTTCTGTTCGTTCCATCCGGTTCACGTGCGGGCATGCCGATATCGGAAAAGGACCGGAAAGGATTGGCTCCCTTTCCGGTCCTTCTTCCCTGGATGCCGCCCGGGCGGACGTCACATGCACAGTCCCGACATGCCTGTGCCACCGTCGCACGGATCGACGCATGGATCGGGCATCGGAACGTCGGTCGTCTCCACTGTCGCGGGGAAAGATTCCACGGCCGCGCGCGCGACCTGGGGTTCCTGCGACTCGTCGAAGTGGAACGAGGCTTCGGCGAGATCGGCCTGTCCGTCCTCTTCGGCCGGCGTCGGGCCCTTTCCGTGTTTGATTTCCAGGTTCATTTTTGCGATCTGGTCGGTGAGGTCGTCGTACTCCTTCTGGCCTTCCCATGGCTGGTTCAACGCGTTCCACGCGCTTTCCAGGCTGGCTTTCGCATTGCCGAGTTTGACGCCGAGGCTTTGCGCGGTGTTGGTGTTGTTGGAGATGATCCGGTCGAGCTGTCTGATGACGCTGTCGGCGCTGTTGTTGATGTCCGGCACGCTGGTGCCGGCCCAATGCTCATGCTCGCCTTTCAATCCCACGAACGGGCGGAACACGTTGAGGCCGTTGACGGCCATGTTCCGTGAAGCGACCATGACGGTCAGACCGCAGTATTCGCCCACTTCCCGCGTTTCGCCGCGGTCGAGCCCGCGCGCGATGCCGACGAGGTCGCGGATGGCCTGTTTGCGGTCCGCGATCGGACCGTTGCCAAGATCGAGGCCGCATATTCCCCGGGTGAGATGCTGGCCGCGGATCTCGACGGCTTCGCGGAATTTCGGCTCGTCGTCCAACGCCTCGTCGTGGAGTCTTTCGAGATTGTCCACGGTCGGCTGCAGTTGCATGTCGATCTTGAACCAGATTGATCTCTGCTGGTCGGCGTGGGCGCGTTTGAGCAGTTTCATCTGGGTGAGCTGGTTCTCGAGTTCCATGCGTTTGGCGATGTTCGGGTCTCCTGTGGCGATGGCTTTCATGTCGGCGAGGCTGAGCACCGTGGCGTCCACGTCGGACGCTTCGCGTGATGGCGAGCCGGAGCTCATGATCTGGCTGATGAACCGCGCCTTGCGCTCGACCGTCTGGAACATGTAGCTGTCGAATGTGCCGACGGTGACGTACCGGTAGTCCTGCACGTTGTCGAACATGTTGCCCTGCCTGCGGACACGGCCCTGGCGTTGTTCGAGTTCGGCGGGCTTCCAAGGGCAGTCGAGGTCGTGGATGGCGAAGAGCCTGTCCTGCACGTTCGTACCGGTGCCCAGGGTGCCGGTCGAACCGATGAGCACGCGCACCTCGCCCTTGCGGACCTTTTCGAACAGGGCCTGTTTCTTCTGTGGATCCTTTTCCTGCGCGGCGAACATGATCTCGTCTTCCGGAATTCCCAGGTCGACGAGCCGTCGTTTCAGATCGGATTGGATGTTCCACTTTCCGGACGCCGTGGTCGACGAGTCGCAGAACACGAGCTGTGTGGCCTTCTCTTCGGCATGCTCCTGCCAGATCTCGTGGATCTTCTCGGCGCAGACCTGCACCTTGCCGCCTTCCATGGGCTGGATGTCCGGATCGGACACGTCGAGTAGTTTCGGATCGAGACTGACTTTCCTGCCGTCGTTCGTGATGTTGAGCATGTTATCGTCCGACGGGTCAACGGCTCCGTCGCGCACCAGTTCGGCTCGTTCCACCAGCGCGTCGACGGCCTGTTTCTGCGCTTCGGTGGCTTCGACCGCGACGGACACCACCTCGCAGTCCGGCACGTCGAGGTCGAGCTGGTCGGCGGTCAGCAGGTCCGCGTAGTCGTGGAACGTGCTCATCAGCTCGGGAAGGTTATGGAATTTCGCGAACCGTTGCTTGATCTGGTATCCGCTGCCTTCCGGCTTGACTTCGACGCTTTCGACGATGCTGCCGTACGTGTTGGCCCAGCTGGTGAACGCCTCCACGCCCTGCGCCTTGAGCAGGTCGGGAGCGAGGTAGCGTTGCATGTTGTACAACTCGGCCATGGAGTTGGATACCGGCGTGCCGGTCGCGAACACGATGTTGCTTCCATGTCCCGCCTCGCGCAGGTACTCGCACTTGTCGAACAGGTCCTCGCATTTCTGCGCGGCCGCGACGTCCACGCCGGGCACGCTGATCGTGGTGGCGATGGCGAGGTTCTTGTATTGGTGGGCTTCGTCGACGAACAGCATGTCCACACCGAGGTCCTCGAAGTCGATCCACTCCTTGCTTTCCCCGCCGCCGCGCAGCGCCTGGAGTTTGCCGTCGACACGCATGCGGTCCTTCTCGGCCTGTTTGACGGTTTTGCCGAGGTTCTTCTCCATTTTGCCGATCTCGTCCTTCAGCTTCTTCGCGGAGAAGTCGTTGCCGTCCGACTTCGCGGTCTCGATGCTTTCGAGCATCTCCGCCTTACGCCGTTCGAAATACTTCTCACGGCGTTCGGGACTGACGTGCATGCGTTGGAACGTGTCCTGCCGGACGATGACCTCGTCCCAGTCGCCGGCGGCGACTTTGGCCCAGAAACGTGCCGCGCCCTTGCCGGTGCCGTCGGCCTCCGTCATGGACAGGATGTTCGCGTCCGGGTAGAGCGTCAGATAGTCCTTCGCCCATTGTTCGGTCAGATGGTTCGGTACGACGATCATCGGCTTGGTGGCCCGGCCGAGTCGTTTCGCCTCGTGGCAGGCGGCCACGCCGGTGAACGTCTTGCCTGCGCCCACGACGTGCGCGACGAGCGTGCCCTCCTCGGATTGCAGGATCCTCGCGACGGCCTTGCGCTGGTGGTCGTACAGGTCGATGTCCGCGCTGATGCCGGGGAATGTGAGATAGGAGCCGTCGTATTCGCGCGGGTGGATGCGGTTGAACCGTTCGTTGTACACGTTCTCCAGCATGCGGGTGCGGTCCGGGTCGGTCCACACCCATTCCGCGAACGCCTGTTCGACGGTGTGGCGCTTCTGGTACAGCAGCGCGGTGGCCTGCGGGTCGCGGATCCTTCTCTTCCCGTTCGGGTCGTTCGGGTCGGGTTTGGTGAGGTTGCTGGTGGTCGCGTTGAGCGCTCCGGACACGACCTCGAACGGGTTGCGTCCCGCTCCGGTGCCCAGACCGTATTTCCGGATGGTTTCCTCGTCGAGTTTCGATCCGAGCGACGCGTTGACCTGCCAGTTGCCGGTCGTCTCGTCATGGCTGACAGTAAGGCTCCGCATGCCGCCGCCGGTGATGTTGGGCTGTTGACCGAGGTTGAACGTGTCGATCATGAAGTCGCGGATCACTCCGGTCGGGATCCACGCCGAGCCGAGCTTCGCGGTGATGTCGTCGTGGGTGAGTCGCGCGGGCAGCGATCGCGCGAGCCGTTCGCGCAGGGATTGCAGGTTCTTCAACCGGTCCATGTCGGCCGGTTCGGCCGGATGGGAATCCATCCATGCATTCCTGCGGCTTCTCCACTGTTCCAGGCCTTCCATGTCGACCATCTCGTCCAATGGTTTGAACGTCTTCTGATCCCATGAATTGTAACGTCCGTACCGTTTCTCGATGGTCGGATGGTCCAGCCGGTCCACGTCCATCGCGTACAGATATTCGCAGGTTTCCGGATGGGCGCGCAGGTCCTTGGCCAAGGCGAGGAAATCGCACTTGGTTTCCTTGTAGTAGCCGTGGTCCTCCACCTCCCACAGGCTTGGATCGGTGATTTTCCTTAACGCGTCGCATGCCGGACCTCGTTTGAAGCTGCCGGCGTTGAGGATCGTGGCGATGACCTTGTCGTCGATGGCCTCGGGATCGGCCGAAACGGCCTTGTACAGCATGCGCATGGCGCTGTTGGACGATCCCTCGTCATCGCTTGACCAGCCGTTGTCGAAAACCACATCGAACAGGTCGTTGCCCGTGGGTTGTCGCGCGTCCCAATTTTCCCCGAGCAGGTCGACTCCGGGTTTGCAGTCATCCAGGAACATGGCCGCGAAGGCCCTCTTCTGGCCGTGTCCGTGCTCTTTGAGCACGTTGGAGAACCAGGGTGCTTCGACCACGGACTTGTTCGCGTGGATCGGGTCGGTGGCGCTCTGCCATGCCCCGGTTTGGATGAGTTCCGTCCGGCATCGTTCGACGGACACGGGTGGCATCGCGTCTCCGAGCCCGTTGTCGGCGAGCCATTCCCGCACGCGCGCCCGTTCGGGCTGGTCGACCATGTTCCGGAGCAGTCCGTCGACGTGGTCGAGTTTGCCTCCCACGTCGCCGGACAGGTATTCATCCGCGGGCAGCGGCATGCCGGTGTCCGGATCCATGACGATGAGGCCGCCGAGCCGGTCGGTGGTCTCGATGTCGTCCCGGGTGCCGAGCAGTCGTCCGATGAGGTCGAGGTCCACGTGCCCCACGCGGTCGAGGCTGACGGCCATCGCGTCGACGGGCTCCTGCACATGTTCCGGCATAGGAGGCACCGGCGTGACGACCCTTTTGGATAGCATGTCGCCTTTGGCCTCGAAGCCGCTGGGGCCGATCTTCTCCAAACTGTAGAGCTGGTTGAGGCTCGGATCGGAGTTGTTCGGGTCGAACACGCGCAGGTTCTCTTTGGAATTGAGCCTGCCCCAGGCCGCGACGAACCGGTCGTACTCCTCGTCGAGGTCCCGTATGCCCTGGGTTACGGCGGTGTCGGTGGAGTCCGGGTCGCGTTCGATGGCGAGCAGGCGTTCCGTCCGGTCGCGTAGGCGCAGCATGGCGGCCATGCGCGCGTCCCCGCCTTTTCTGACGCGGGAGTGCGCGGGAACGAGCTGTCCGTCCATGTCGCCGTACCAGATGTGGTCGTTGCCGTCGACCATGTAGCGCATGGCTGTCTGTTGGGTCTTGTCAGGTGCGACGATCGGCTCGTTGGCGCGTTCGCCGAGCCTATCGTGCAGGTCGATGCCGTACTCTTCGAGCTGGCTGGTGAGGATGCGTTCGACGTGTTCGCCCAATCGGCCGATGTCGTCGGTTCCAGTGACGTCGATCTGCGGGCCGAACGGTCCCGATCCTATGGTCATGGTTCCGGCGACGAGTTCGGGATGGTCGACGAACAGCCTGTTGGCGGTGACGCCGTCCCGGAATTCGGTGGTGTCCTCCCATTCGGCGTCCGCGTCGGCCAACGGCTCGTCGCGTTTGCGTAGGATCAGGATGTCGGAGACCACTTCGGTGCCGGCCTGCCTGTCGAACGTTTCCCTAGGCAGGCGGCATGCGGCGACGAGTTCGGCTTTGCGGGCGAGTTCGCGGCGCATGCTCGACGTGTTCTTGTCGAGCGTGTACCGGCTGGTGAGCACGGCAACGAGGCCGCCGGGGCGGACCGTGTCGAGACTGTGCCGGATGAACCAGTCGTGGATGACGGTGCCGTCTATCCTGATCGCATCACTGTACGGCACGTTGCCTATCGCGAGGTCGAACGCGTCCGTGGGCAGGCCGGTCCGTTCCATCCTGTTGTTGATGATGTCGTCGTCCGGGCACAGGTAACGTGCGATGCCGGCGCTGATCGGGTCGGCCTCGATGCCGGTGAACGCGTAGGAGGATCCGTCCGGAGTGCTGCGGATGAAGTTGCCGGTTCCGCAGCCCGGCTCCAGCACCATGTCCGGGTGCTTCGGATCCCGGCCGAAACCGGCCTTGCCGAGCGCCTGCCACATCGCGTCCACGACGGGCCGCGGCGTGTAGAAGGCGGTGAGCGTGCTGCTACGCGCGTCAGCGTATTCGGCGTCGGTGAGCAGACCGCGCAAACGCGTGTTGATCCCGCTCCATGCCGGATCGGCGCCGTCCTCCTCGAACGCCTTCTGGGCGCCTCCCCATCCCGCGTACGCGGCAAGGGCGCGGATGTCGTCCTCGGTGGGTTCGCGGCCGCTGTCGTCGAGGTCGCGCAGCACCTCGATGGCATGCACGTTCGCACGCGCACGTTCGAGACTGGATCCCGTGGCCTGCAGATCCGGGTCGAGCAGACCGCGGTCCATGCGGGTCAGAGGGCTTCGATCACGTTCCTGATGGCGACCTCCTCTGCCTGATGCTCCGCCATCTTGAGCCCCTTGAACCACGGGTCCCAGTTGCCCGGCTGCTTGAGGTGCTGGTGCGTCTTGTCCCAATGGTTGACGTACTCGGTGATCGTCCGGCCGTAGTCCTTCTGGACCTGGTCCATGTAGGCGTCCAACGCCGGCATCCCCTGCCTCTTGAGTTCCTTGAGCTGTTCCGGCAGATGCTCCGCCATGAACAGGTACCTCATCTTCTTGATTCCCTGGTACGGGCAGTACGTGACCGTCATTCCGGATCGTCTCCTTCCTCGCATCGTTTTCTTCCGTTTCATGGGAAGAGCCCGAATTAGACACCGTGCCTAATTTCGTTTGGCTATAATTTTCCCCCCGATTCTGCCGGGAGTCAAGTCCGGACGGCATGTCGTCGAAATCGAAGGCGAGCTGTTCGGCCTCGATGGTGGCCGCGACCACGGGCCGTGAGGTTTCCGGACCGTCCAAGACGTCCTCCACCTCGTCGCCATCGGACATTGCCACGCCGGCGTCGGCCTCATCGCGCGCAATCCGGTCGAGATCATCGTCGGTGAACTGCTCGCGGACCTCCTGCCGAGTGCCGCCCTCCTGCATGACGATCTGGGCGGCGAGCTCCCGTTCGGGGAAACCGAAGTCGATATCCGGCTCATCGTCCACGTCTTCGGACCGCGTCGCATCCGCCACCGTCCTGTCCGGCGCGTATCCGTGCTCGCGTTCCGCGGCCAGTCGGGCCTCCCCGCTTTCCATGCCGTTCCGCAGGTTGAGATCGTACGAGTCGGCTATGTCCGCGATCGCTTCGGGTCCGGCTCCACGTCGGATGAGCTGGGCGACCTCGAACCGGCCTAC
>ERZ1035027.254-NODE-254-length-33240-cov-7.108905_pt1 | contig 33240 bp, 47 predicted proteins | sample MGYA00520604_ERZ1035027 | MGnify/ENA primary metagenome ERZ1035027 (study PRJEB33766, sample SAMN09781743) | gut metagenome | biome: gut microbiome | host: Homo sapiens | place: Madagascar | study: EMG produced TPA metagenomics assembly of the PRJNA485056 data set...
GAAAGCGCATAGCCTATGCAGGAGACCTTGAACAGGCAGTCAAGGCATTCTTACAAGCTGTCCAGTACGAGGAGCTGAAAGACCTGCACACTCTGTATCTGGACTATGCAGAGCGGGTGGAACGGATTAACAAAAGAACATTAGGAGAAATTGTTAAATTATTGCTGGCTTCGAGAAGTTGAACAATCAGTTGAAGTATCAGAAAAAGTTGAACAATTAGTTGAAGTATAGGAGGGTAAACGATGACAAATAGAGAAGCGTATAAAGACACACTGGACAATCTGCTTGCCGGGGTTGTTGCGGTAGTATATGGCAAGCCTGTGTTGTGCGATGATGCAAACTGTAGTGACTGCCTTTTCCGTGAAAGATGCAGAAGAAAGGAGAACAGAAAGAAGTTTATTGACTGGCTCAATGCCGAATACCAGGAGCCGTCTGTGGACTGGAGCAAGGTTCCGATTGACACACCGGTTCTGGCGTCATGTGATGGGAAAAGATGGTACCGCAGATACTTTGCCGGAGTGCGTGATGGAAAGCCGGAAACCTATGATGTGGGTGCTACATCGTGGTCTGTAGATGATAATCGCACCTGTGTTTGGAAATACATGAGGCTTGCGGAGGGCAATGAATGACCGGGGGGGGTATCTGAACGGATCCGGATACCCTGACCCGACAGCATACAAGGCGATAAAAGAAACGGAGGAAAAAGAGATGGAAGCGAGAAGCGGAGAGCTGTGGAGATACGCAGCCGGAACAGTTGAACGAGAGGGTGTAGTGGTAGGTACAGACGGCTTTGTGGTGACACTCCTGCCACTGTTGGATATTTGTTTTGATGGAGCGTTTGAGATAATGACAAGCGCCGGGATTAAGTATGTTCAGCCGCTGCGGTTGAACTACACCACCGAGAAAAATCTGTTGGACTACCTGCGAGATGTGCCGGAGGATACGATGCGCGAGATTAAGACCGCCATCAGCGCAGGGCTTGGCCTTACACTCACAGAGCCGAGCAGGACAGCAAACGCGACGGACGATGGAGCACGGGACGAGGCGGAGAAGCTTGAGGCCGAGAATCAGAGGTTAAAAAGTGAGCTGATAGAATCCACAGTCAGGGCAAAGGTTATGACAGAGCAGTACAACACGCTTTTGGAGCGGTTCTGCGATTCACTGCGCTGATAGAGAGGTGAGTGCAAATGACAGACCAGTACGAAGATGATGATGAGCTTTTTTTTGATGAATTCTGGGATAACTACGACTATTGCTATGAGTGTTCCGGATACGGCGATGATTACAGGATTGACGAGGACGGCGAACTGGTATGCAACTGCCCGGATTGTCCGAACAGACCAGGCTGGTGGGACGAGTAGCAATTTACCGGCAAGTTACAAAAGGCAGTAAACAAGCCGTACACAGGCTGTACACAAGGTTTTACACGAGATTGTCGGCAAGTTAAAAATCGGGCGGTGAAGTCCCCGACCAAAGTTCTTTCACCGCCCTGCGCTGGGGTTATTGTATCATAACTTCCCGGCCATATCAAGGAGGAGAGTTATGGTAGGAGTAGACATCCGGGAAAAGGTAATACATGAGATAGTCGGAGCAATGGCACCGATGCTGGACACTGTCAGGCTGAATATGCTTGAGGGAGCGATCCGCGGTGCGCTGCGTGGTCTGAAACTGGAAGAAGAGAGCACAGAACTGTCTACAGAGTTGGACGGCACGGACTATATGATCCAGTGCTTCTGCGCCAATAAGAAACTGGAGGGATGCGCCGATGGAACGCTAGAGCGGTACCGGGATACGGCCAAGAAGTTTTTCCAGACCGTGAACAAGGGCTACAGTACGGCCACAAAAGACGATATCAAGGCCTATCTGGCTATCAGGTCTCAACGGGTGGCAGCTAATACGGTTATCAGCGAAAAACGCAATCTGTCCAGTTTCTTCACGTGGTTGCATGAAGAGGGATACATTAACAAGAATCCTATCAAGGGTATCAAGGTTCGCGCTGAGGACGTGGAACTGATATACTTTACAACCCAGGAAGAAATAGCGATCCGCGATACCTGTTGCAATCTGCGCGACAAGGCATTGATAGCGTTTCTACTTTCAACAGGTGTCCGGGTGGGTGAATTGGCGGCACTAAATAGGTCAGATGTGGATCTGGAATCCAACAGTGTCACATTCCGCGGGGAGAAGTCCAGAAAAGGCAAGTTTCGCACGGTATATCTGGACGAATATGCAAGGCGGTATCTGCGGGCATATCTCGTGGCAAGGACGGATTTTAACCCGGCGCTGTTTGTTTCTACCAAGTGTTACGATGGGGAGCCGCGGCGGCTGACAGAAGCGAGTATTGAGAAGATTACAAAGGCAGTCACGGAACGGGCAGGAGTCACCAAGAAGGGAACTGTACATATTTTCCGCAAGACTTTTGCAACCAGAATGGCAGATCGAGGATGCCCGCTGAATGTGATTCAAGATCTGCTTGGCCATGCGGATCTGGGAACAACGATGAAATGCTATGTGGCCAAAATTCCGGAACGGAACCGGGAAGAGTGGCGGCGGTATGTGTTTGCCGCATAGAGAGGAGTGAGAGGATGCGGAACCGTTACAAGAAACTAGAAGATCATGGTGTGTACCCGGGGGATGTTAAGACGCTTCTGGAGCGGTGCAAAAAAGCTACACCAGAGGAGCGCCACTGGCTACTCCACGCTTGCATTGACGCTTCACCAGAGGGAATGGAGTTTCTGGTATACGAAAGCCTTGCAATGGGGAAGAGCTATGACCAGATATCCCGGACAGATTATATTCCGATGAAGTCCGATGACTTCTACGGATACCGGCGCAAGGCCATGTCGAAGTTCTATGACTTCCTGCGGATGTATGGCCGGGTATAACGTGGTGATGGGAAAAACGTGGGGATGTAGGATAATAGAGGAAGATGGAGGAGTAGCATGGATGTTGTGAATCTTAAGATTAAGGACTTACAGCCTTATGAGAAGAATCCCCGAAAAAATGACGGTGCTGTTGACTATGTGGCGAATAGCATTAAGGAATTCGGGTTCAAGGTTCCGATTGTTGTCGACAAGGATAATGTTATTGTGGCCGGACACACACGCTATAAGGCGGCGAAAAAGCTGGGGCTGAAAGAAGTCCCGGCTATTGTTGCAAGTGACCTGACCAATGAGCAGATTAAGGCCTTTCGGCTGGCGGATAATAAGGTGGCAGAGCAGGCCGAATGGGACTATTCGTTGCTGGCCGATGAGCTTGACGAGATTCTGGACATCAATATGCAGGATTTCGGATTTCCAGACATGGAGCCGCCGGAAGAGAAAGAACCGGACTATTACGGTGCAGAGCGGGAACGCACATTCGATGCATACAATCTCCATGACGTGGACGAGGAACGCCTGACGAAAAAGTGGCAGATGCCAATCATCAAAAAGTGTACCTATATCCCCAAGGACTTAATCTCATTCAACTATGCCAAGACCTCAAAGGAGTATGAGAAGGGTGTGCATTTCTATATCGACGATTACCAGTTTGAAAGAATCTGGAACGCTCCGCACAATTATGTAGACATACTCCGGCAGTTCGACTGCATCCTGACGCCTGATTTCTCACTCTATACCGAGATGCCGCTGCCTATGCAGATCTGGAACGTGTACCGCTCAAAGATGGTAGGACAGATCATGCAGGACTACGGCCTGACGGTGATACCGACGCTGCAATGGTGCCGGGAGGACTCCTTCGAATTTGCGTTTGACGGCCTAGAGCCTGGCGGCGTGGTATCAGTATCCACGATAGGCGTTAAGCAACATCCAGATGCCAAGAAGATATGGACAGCTGGGATGGACGAAGCCATGCGACAGCTTAATCCGAAAGCAGTGGTCGTATATGGCGGGGATATCGGGTATGATTTTGGAAAAGCGAAAGCGGTTTACATAAGTAATCATAACGCAGAAAGGATAGGACGTGCAAAAACTTAATCTTCAGCTTTTTGGAGGTAGGGGGGCAAGTGGAATAAGAAACAGCCCGCTTGAAAAAGGTGCAAAGCCGAGAGAGATCGAAACGCAGTATAGAGCTACATCCGGAAGCCAACGTGGATATACCGGCTACAAAGATGAAGTTCTGGAAGCGAAAGCCGATAAAAATGGGAAAGTCACATTCGAGTATGCCACCCCGAAGAAAAGAGGAAAGACAGCAAAGACGAATAGAACGGAGTATGTGACATTTGAGGTATCACATGGAGCTGTTAATGGAACCGTATTCGGAGTTAATCTCAACAAAGCCACTTCTGTATCAGGGCAGACCTATGGGATAAGAGAAGAGATTAAAAAGAACGGATTCAAGTGGGATGGAAAGACAAAATCATGGGTGAAACAGAAGTAGGAGAGTGAAGTATGCGGATTGAGCATTTTAGATACCTGTTCAACAGACTGAACGGATTCTACCTAAAAAAGCATATCATTGTATTCAGAAAACCTCTGGAAATCTGGAACGAACAGACAGGGGAATCTGTGAACTTCAAAAGCGTGGATGAATTACTTGACTATGAGATTGATGGCGAGACCGTCAGAAAAATCATAGAAAGCCAGGAAACGCTATATGTCCCACCTCTGGAGGGGGGGGCGTGGAGCCGGTGGAGGAGAAAAGACGTTCAAATTCGACCATGCCCGTGATAGTGGGAAGGATAAGAGCAAGAGCCTTCTTCCGGCTTATGCGAATACCAGAATTAAGTCCAAAACGCTAGAAGGGGCTATGAATGAGTTTCAACACAGATTCAAGAATTCAGATCATGAATGGGCCTACGAAGTGGATGAGCAGGGATATGTACATCAGTTCGTAGAGGGCAATAAGTCAAGCGTGCGTATATCCAGTCGTGGACGCAATACGATGATACTGCACAACCACCCAAGCGGAGGGGCCTTCTCTGATGCAGACCTTATTTCTACATCAATGGAAAGAAACTCAAAGGGTATCGTAGCATCGGGCAGAAAGTATGACTATGTATTCACAAAGGGGACGCACTTCAAGGCCAACAGTTTCGTCAAAGCGGTAAAGACGGCCAAGATGAAGGGCAAAGACTTTGACGATGCAGCCGATAAGTGGCTGAAAAAGAACCAGAAGGAATATGGGTATAAGTATTACCGCAAAAAAAATTAGGGTAACGAGATGGTAGGATGGCGAACGAGAAAAACTTAGTGCAAAATTCACATCGAAGCCCGAGCGAAGCCCGAGAAAATGGCAGAAAGGGCGGGATTGCATCGGGAAAAGCAAGGCGGCAGAAAAAGACGCTTTCCGACCTTGCAAAAATGATAGCAGAAACCCCGGCCCCGGATGCCGCCAGAAGAAAGTTGGAGCAGATAGGTATAGAAGCCGAGGATGCCAGCAATAACGCCGTAATCGTGGCTTCTGTGTACTCTAAGGCTGTAAAGGGAAATATGCAAGCCGTGGAGAAGTGGGAGCAGCTCGTAGCGGAGACCAAGGAAGATACCGGGAAGTATGAGTTGCCCGCACGGGTGCTTGGTAGGGCGTTCGTGGATATCAACAGGCAGATCCGCCCGAATATGGAATATGTGTTCGAGGGCGGACGTGGCGGTCTGAAATCCTCTTTTGTGTCGTTGAAAATCATAGAGCTGATTAAGAACAACCCGCAGATGCACGCCTGTATCACTCGTCAGGTGGCCGGAACACTGAAAGATTCCGTGTACGCTCAGATGAAATGGGCTATACATGAGCTGGAGCTGGACGAGGAGTTCAACTGCAAGGTATCGCCGCTGGAGATTATCTATACCAAGACAGGACAGGTAATCTACTTCCGAGGTCTGGACGATGAAACGAAGTTGAAATCCATCAAGCCTCCTTTCGGCTACATTGGAATCCTCTGGAAAGAGGAGAAAGACCAGATGAAAGGCGACGCACAGGAGCGTTCGGTTAATCAGTCCGTGCTCCGTGGCGGTAATGAATCCTATGATTTCTCGTCCTATAACCCGCCGAAAAGCAAAAGCAGCTGGGTACACCGCATTAAGCTACAGCCTAACCCGAAGCGGATCATCCATCATTCCTGTTACACTGAAGCTCCGCCGGAGTGGTTAGGCCAGAAGTTCATTGATGACGCGGAGCACCTGAAAGAGGCCAATCCAGAAGCCTATGAGCATGAATACCTGGGTGTACCGAACGGAGACGGCGGCAACGTGTTTGAATATATCGAGCTCCGAGAGATTACCGACGAAGAGATCGCCCGGATGGACAAGATATACCAGGGCGTGGACTGGGGCTGGTACCCAGACCGATACGCTTTTGTGCGTGTCTACTATGACCATGCACGGGAGACTCTGTACTTCATCGACGAGATTGGAGAGAACAAGAAGGCGAACAGTTACACGGCGGCGAAAATCAAGGAACGCGGATATGATGACTATGCGATTATTTGCGACAGTGCGGAGCCGAAATCTATATCTGACTACCGGGACGAAGGACTACCCGCCAGAGGGGCAGAGAAAGGCCCCGGAAGCGTCGAATACTCCATGAAGTGGCTGCAAGGGAAAAAACTGGTCATGGATCCACGCCGTACCCCGGAATCCTGCAAGGAGTTCACAGAGTATGAATACGAGCGAGATAAGGACGGGAACGTAATTAGCGGGTACCCGGATAAGAACAATCACTTCATTGACGCGACACGATACGCAACAGAGCCGATATGGAAGAGAAGGGGAAGCAGCGCATAATGGGATTGATATCAACAATTAGAAGGTGGATAAGTATGTTATTCAAAAGCCAAGCAGAAAAAGACTTTCAGATTACCGCCCCGGATCTTTCGGAGATGGATGCCGTGGTGAGCACCTGTGCCAACATATACGCGGGCCGTCCGCTGTGGGTGAACGGGAAAGACGGGGTTAAGACCATCAACTTCGCCAAGTCCTTATGTTCCGAAACAGCCCGGCTCACGACCCTTGCAATCGGTGTGACCATTGACGGTAGCGCAAGGGCAGAGTGGCTCCAGCAGCAGATTGATAAGTCATATTTCCAGATTCGCCACTGGGTAGAGTATGGATGCGCTTATGGTACGGTGTACATCAAGCCCAATGGCCAGACCCTGGACGTATTCACACCGGGGGATGTACTTCTGGTTGACTATGATAACTTGGGCGTTAAGGGTATCATATTCAAGGATACATACACCGAGGGCGACGAGCGCTATACACGCCTTGAATATCACAGATTCGTGCCTGTGGATAACGAGGGCTATGAGCCGTACATCATTACCAATAAGGCTTACGTATCCCGGAAAGAGGACAGCATCGGCAAACCGATACCACTGGAGAAAACCAGATGGGCCGGGCTGATGGAAGAAACACCGCCGATTCTCAAGGGAGACGGCACCAGACTGGACGGCCCCATGTTCGGTATGTTCAGGACGCCGCAGGCCAACAATGTTGACATGAGCGTACCAACGGGCTTACCGATATTCCGAGAAGCCATCGAGGAGCTAAAAGACCTTGACACGGCATACAGCCGGAACGCCGGGGAGATCTTCGACAGTGAAAAGATCATCCTTGCGGACGATACCTTGATGATGCCGTCCGGCGTGAACCTTAAGAATACGACGGAAGCCACGAGGGATCAGACACGAAAAGACATGAAGCTCCCGCACTACGTTAAGAATGTATTCGGCAATGGAACCGACTACTTCTATAAGGAGATTAACCCGCAACTCAATACAGATGTTCGGCTGGCCGGAATCAATGCGCTACTGTCACAGATAGGATACAAGGCTGGATACAGTAATGGGTACTTCGTATTCAATGAGAAGTCCGGCATGGTGACAGCTACACAGGTAGAAGCGGACGACCGCCGGACAATTCAGCTTATCAAGGATGTACGGGATAAGCTGGAGGACTGCCTGAATGGTGTAATCTATGCACTCAATGTATTTGCTGACCTGTACGGTCTGGCTCCGGTGGGTGCTTACGAAACAACTTACGACTTCGGTGATATCACGTACAACCGGGAAGAGGATAGGGCCAGATGGTGGCAGTACGTGACACAGGGCAAGGTTCCGGCCTGGATGTACTTCGTGAAGTTTGAGGGTATGTCCGAAGAGGAAGCGAAAGCAATGGTGGAAGAAGCCAAGCCAAAAGAAGAGCCGGGGCTTTTCGTAGAGGAGTGATAGGATGACCCACGCAAGCCGAAAGGATGGTGATCCGCACATCTCCCGGCCACTGGGTTAAGTGGTGAGTAATCAGTCAGGAGGGAGTGATACAATATGATTGAACCGGAGTACCTTAGGCGGGTATCAGAGGGCAGTGAGCAGATTGCATCCTCCCTCCATGATTATATTATCCGGCAGATTATACGCAGAGTCATGCTCCGCATCGGGAGGGGCGAGGAATACCTGCTCACATCATCGGACGTGTGGCGGATTAAGACCTTGCAGGAATCTGGGTATCTTCTGGAAGATATTACAGCGGAGATTGCCAAGTACACCAAGCGGCAGAAGAAGGAGATCAAGGCCGCGATGGAAGAAGCTGGGATTAAGGCCCTGGAAGCAGACAATAAGGTATACCAGGCCGCCGGACTATCCCCGGAACCGCTCACGCAATCCCCAGCGCTTATCCGGCTTATGGAGCGGAATATGCTGGTCACGGTCAACGAATGGACGAATTACACTCGAACCACGGCACAGGTGGCACAGGCGCTATATATCACTGAATGTGACCTTGCTTATAACAAGGTGATGACCGGAGCGGTAAGCTATACGCAGGCCGTCAGAGAAGCCGTAGACACGATAGTCAAGGACGGCGTGGTAGTCCGGTATCCCACCGGACACAAGGATACCATAGAGACAGCCACGGCCCGTGCGGTGCGAACCGGCATAGCGCAGGCCACCGGGGATATATGCCTTAAGCGCATGGAGGAGATGGACTGGGACATTGTTCTGGTGTCCGCTCACGTGGGAGCCAGGACAGGAGACGGCGGGCAGAACCCGGGAAATCATGCGTGGTGGCAAGGTCAGTACTTCTCACGGACTGGGAAAGACAAGCACTTCCCAGATTTCAAGGAATCCACCGGGTACGGGACTATAGAGGGCCTGTGCGGCGTGAATTGTCGCCACAGTTTCGGAAGCGGAACGGGAGAAGCCAAGGATAACCCATACAAGGAGATCCTGACTGCGGATAATTATAGAGTTGAGCAGGCCGAGAAGCGACAGCGGGAACTTGAACGCCGTATCCGTAAGACAAAGCGGGCTGTTAAGGGCTTGCAGGAAGCTGTAGACGGGTGCAAGGACGAACAGGCCAAGTTCTCCTTACAGCAGGAACTTGACCGAAAATCTTACCTATTACAACGTCAGAATAAGGCGTATAACGAGTATTGCAAGGACAGAAATCTCCGGCCACTGGCTGACCGGATACGGATAGCACAATGGGGCCGGAAGCAGGCCGCGAGAGCGCGGGGAGCTGCACGGCGATATGAAAACGCAAAAGGAGCAGATTAATGGACTTATACGAACTGGGAAAAGCATTCATGACTATATGCGTCGGGATTTCTACGATGGGAGCCGCTGGGACAATCATATACAAGGCTTATGCGGAAGCCAAGAAACCGCAGGAAGATACCAATAGACGGCTGGACAACATCGAGAAGCGGTTGGACGGCATAGACCAGAAGCTGACCAACGATTATACCCAGATTAATCAGAACCGGGATGACATGAATCTGCTTATGCGCAGCATGTTCGATCTCATTGAGAACAAGATTACCGGGAACAATGTAGAGGGGCTAAAAAAAACCAGAGACGATCTGATTCACGCCTTAACAAACAAGTAAGAGGGATTCGCTTGAAAATCTACGATTTTACCGCGCCGGAGCTGGCCTATTATAAAAAGTTCTGCAATTTCGATTCCAGGGAAGCTGCCCTGTATGATTTACGGGCGAAGAATATTCCTCTGGAAGAGTGCGCGGAGATACTGGGATACGAGAATATCCGCAAGTTGAGCCTGCGGGTGAATCGAAAGATTGTGAAAATGACAGATACCCGCCGGATGCGGGAATGGATAGATACAGTATACTGGAAAAGTGAACTGAACAAATAAGGAACTTTTCAGAGCTTTCCTGGGCATTTATAGAGCCTGTGGACGGCTCTTTTTTTGTGCGAAAATATAGGCATGAACAGATATGACCATTATGCGGATCCAGATCCGCAGGACGAGATCGAGATACCGATAAGGACAGATTACCGTGATATTATCGCGGTAGTGATGGAGGGCAAGCATGAACGGATATATGCCTTACATGATGAACATGGACGCAATGGCGGCAGAACAGGCGGCCTTGCAGCAGCGAATCCAGCAGATGGAGCAGCAGAGACAGCAGTATCAACCCCAGCCGCAGGCTCCGGCGCAGAATGTGAACTGGATACAGGTGGCCGGAATTGAGGGGGCCAAGAATCAGATTGTACAGCCAGGGCAGACTGCGTGGATGATGGACAACAATAGCCCTGTATTCTACGTCAAGTCCGTAGATGGCATGGGCAGTGCCACATTCAAGGCTTTTCGATTTGAGGAGATTTCCCCGGACTGCATGGCTCCGCAGCCACAGCAGTCCCAGCCGGACTATGTGACCCGCGCTGAATTTGAAGACCTGCTCCGAAAACTGGGAGAACCTACACTGGAAAAGGAGGATAAGACCTTATGAATCCATTAATGGCAATGATGGGCGGTGGCCGGAACAATCCGATGGCTATGCTCGGGCAGGCTATGGGAATGATTAATCAGGTGAGACAGTCCGGGAACCCGCAAGCCATGATGCAGCAGATGGCTGCGCAGAACCCGAACGTAAAAAAGGCTATGGATATGTGCCAAGGGAAGAGCCCTGAACAGGTATTCATGGATATGTGCCGTCAGAACGGCATAGACTCCGGACAAATAACCGGGATGCTGAAATAGCTATCTCGTCGGTGCGCAACGACTTGATAAATATAAGATAAGGAGATAACCAACATGACAGATGGAATGGGCTTAACAGCGGCTGACGTGGCTGCTGTAACCAGAAACGACAATGATGGCATGTGGGGCAACGGTGGATGGTGGATCTGGATCATCCTGATTGCGTTCCTCTTCCCGATGATGGGCGGATGGAATCGCAACGGCGTTGAGACAGGCGTACAGGACAACTTCATTTCTGATGAATTCGTCAAGCGCGATATCTTCAATACCAACCAGAACGTAAGCAACACAGCTTGTCAGACCCAGAGAGACATTCTGGAAAATCGGTACACCAATCAGCTCGGATTACAGCAATTAGGGGCACAGTCCCAGCAGTGTTGCTGTGAGACGCAGAAAGAAATCCTTGAGAATCGCTACGCTGCTGCTTTGCAGGCACAGGCCGCACAGGCACAGCTTGCGTCTTGCTGCTGCGATATTAAGGAGACCATTCTGGCGGATGGACAGGCAACCAGACAGCTGATGCAGGAAAACACCATCCAGAGCCTGCGGGATAAGCTGGCGGACCGGGATAGAGACCTTCAGGCCGCATACTGGCAGATTTCTCAGGTCAACCAGACCAAGAATATTGTGGATGCAGTACGTCCGACCCCGATACCGGCTTACTTGACTTGCAGCCCGTACTTCGCATATAACAGTGGTTCCTTTTACGGGGGCGGCTGTTGTAGTGGAAACGTGCTGTGACCAACCAGGAGCTGACCGCTCTAGATCTTCTCAACCTGTTCGGAGTCTTTCTTCAGGCACTCAATTACCAGAGCGACCTGTCACAGGAAAGCAACGCAGATCTCGCAAGACATCTGCAAGAGCAGGACAAGAAGTATCTGGAGCGGATTCTGGAAAATCAGAACAGAATAATTAGCATGTTGGAAGAATCCATATCTACCACAAGGTAGTCTTGCGCAAGGGGGTAGGCGTGGCCTACCCCCTTATTTTTTTAAGAAGGAGAAAAATATGCTTAATGTAATTGCAAAGACGGCACAGACCGTCAATACCAATCAGAACATTATATTCACAGATACACGCGTCAAATCTCGGCGCTGTGGCTGTCAGAGCGGATGGCTTAGTCACATCGAGGGAAGCGGCCTGTTCACTATCACCAATCGTGGAAATCAGCCGATGGCGGTGGAACTTCAGTTCAACGCAAACGTGACAGCTGCGGCCGCTGGAGCAACCGCTCTTACGCTTGAGCTGAACGGAGAAGCGATTGGGGGTACAGAGATGGATTATACCGTAGTTACTGCGGATGTGTACCAGAACGTAAGCGCGGATACGCTTATCCCGGTTCCAGCTGGAACTTCCTTAACTGTATCGGTTGGGAACATTTCAACTGGAGCGGTTCTTGTCAAAGATGCGAACCTTATCATTAAGAAGGTAGCTTAGGAGGTGATCACATGATTACCTTCAAGAGCAAGGCAGACGTGCAGACAGTAGAGGATGTATACGCCGAAGTCAATGCGCGGTATATCGCCGCGCTGATGTTCCACGACCAGATGGCGGACTACTTCGACTTTCTCGGCTTGCATGGGTATAAGAGGCTCCATGAGCACCAGTATTATGAGGAGAGCCGGGAACGCCGGAAACTGAATCGGTACTATATCAATCATCATGGTCGACTTATACCTGATAGATTTACAGGAACGGTGAACATGATACCGGACGGCTGGCTTACTGCCAATCGAATCAGTGTAGGTCGCAGCACTAAACAGAAAGCAGTGGAGGATGGATTCAACGCTTACAGGGAGTGGGAAGCAGAAACAAAAAAGCTCTATGAGAACTATTCCAAGAAGCTTCGAGACCTCGGGGCGGTTTCTGACGCTGTATTCCTGGAATCTATGGTAGAGGACGTGAGTGAAGAGCTGAAACGGCTAGAAAGAATCATCACTGACCTGATATCCGCCGGGTACGATATGGTTTATGTGGTGGAGAGTCAGAAGAAACTGCACGACATGTATAAGGAAGAGGAAAAGAGGTGGGACAATGAGTGAATTGATTAAGATATTGGAGAAGCAGCTGGAGATTGAGAGTGCAGCAGCAAAGAATAAGCTGACTGCATCGAACCTTGACAGCATCTCCAAGCTGACTACGGCAATCTGTAATCTGAAATGCATGGAGAATGAAAGCTGGGGCCGGGAGATTGTAGCAGAAGCGGCGGAGACGGCCATCAGCAAGTATTCCAACGGAAAGTATGACCATAATATCGATGCCCTGTATGACGCGTATATCGCGGCAAAAAAGTCATATCAAGAAATTGGAGACCAGGGCCACCGGGACAAGCTCATGGAATCAGTAGGCCGTCTGATGGTAGAAGTATACGATATGCTTTCAGCTATGGTCATAGATTCCGACTTCCAGGATGAAAAGGCCGAAATCATGAAGCGGATCCGGATGCTTGCAGATGGGTAAAACGTGGTGCCACCACATATATGCCATATGTAGTATGATGGGAGTGTGAAAAGTTATGACTTTAAGCCGAAAGGCTTTGCCGATAGTTTCCCTCCTTTCAAGGATATGCGTCCTTAAAAGAAACCAGAAAACAATGCCCCCTTACCATTGCTCTGGGAGGTTGAAAAGCGGATGCAATTTCCGACGCATATCATCGGTTCATCTCCTCGACCGAACACCTCATATCTAATAGGGCGGGCAATATCCGCCCAAGCCCCTGTAGCTCAACTGGTAGAGTAACTCCCCTGTAAGGAGCTGGTTCCGGGTTCGAATCCTGGCGGCGGCTGTTGCAATTCGATAATCTCAGGTGGTGGATTTTGTCGCAACCACGCGCCCTACGGGCTAAAAGAGATGCAGGGACGGCGACGCCTGCGGGATTGTTGGATTGCTACCGGAATATATCATCAATGGTAGATGTGGAGGGTCGCGCCCTCTGTCCTGGTTCGATTCCGGGTGTTCCGATTACCTTGCCAGAGGTTGATCTGGCTCAATCCATTACCGCTGACGGGCGGTTAAGAAATAACGTTCAGGAGGATTGTAAGATGCAGAACTATGAGCAGATTCTTGCGGAGCTTGGTATCGAGATTCCGGAGGACAAAAAGGCGGATCTGAAAAAGAAATTCGACGAGAACTATCGCACAAAGGCTGATTATGATAAGGCTATCATCAAGAGGGATGAATATAAAACCTCACTGGATGATGTGCAGAAGCAGCTCGAAGAGTTCAAGGATGTGGATGTGAATGATCTGAAAACTCAGATTAGCACACTGACCACACAGCTTGCAGACGAAAAGAAAGCACACGATGACGATACCCGCAAGGCGGCGCTGGAAAAGACGGTTGATGAGTTCTTTGCTTCCGTGGACGAAAAAGGAGAGAAAGTATACGACTTCCTCAACGATATCACAGCCAACCACTACCGGGAGGAGCTTGCCAAGGCTCTTGATTCTGATTTCGCAAAAGGAAAATCCATTGTGGATATCTTCAAAGGCATGATTACCGACGCGGACGGAAAGCAGAAAGCCGGAATCTTCGTGGATAAGCAGCAGGCAGCAGCCAAGCAGAATGCAGCGAAGTTCACTAAACCCGCACAGCAGAGCGGCGCTTCCGGACAGAAGTACACTATGTCTCAGCTTATGAAGATGAAGAATGAGAATCCGGATCTGGATATCTCACAGTATATGCAGTAACTGAAAAGAAACCGATAGCACATCAGGAGTGCTACCGCTAACCCACACACCTTTTAACAGTTAATGGGTAGAAAGGACTTTTTTTATGGCATTATTTGACCAGAAAAATTTTAACGGCGAGGTTTTTGGCGCCTACGTTGACCGGGTTCCGAACCTTAACAGAAACGAGCTTCTGAAGTCTGGCGCACTGGTAGAGAAGCCGCAGTATGCGGCAATGCTGCCCGACCAGACCGGCGGCAACTATATCACCGTGCCGATTAAGGCAAGAATCGGCGGTACACCGCAGAACTACGACGGCGGAACAAATATCACAGCAGATTCCCGTGACACTTACACTCACGGCAGAATCGTTGTAGGCCGTGCTCATGGCTGGACAGAGAAGGACTTCTCTTCTGATATCACCGGAGAGGACTTCATGCCCGCAGCGGAAGAAGTCGCAGAGTACTGGGACGATATCGACCAGGAGACCCTTGTGTCTACTCTGAAAGGTATTTTCTCCATGACCGGAACCGAGAACAAGAAGTTCGTGGACGGCCACACCTACGATATCACCGACAACACCGGAGAAGCCGGAAAGTTTGGCGAGACCACTCTGAACAATGCAATCCAGAAGGCCTTGGGCGATAACAAGTCCAAGTTCGCACTGGCTATCATGCATTCCCAGGTGGCGACCAATCTGGAGAATCTGAAGCTGGTAGCGTACATGAAGGGTACGGATGCGAATGGTATCGAAAGAGAACTGGCCCTTGCTACCCTCAACGGTAGAGCCGTCCTGATTGACGACAATATGCCAACCAAAGAAGTGACCGTGCCGGAATCTGATACTGGAGCAGGGGACGGATACACTTACACCGCGTATACAACTTACGTTCTTGGACAGGGCGCAATTGAGTATACCAACTGCGGTGCAAAGGTTCCCTACGAGATGGATAGAGATCCGGCGAAGAACGGCGGTGAGGATACTCTGTATTCAAGACAGAGAAAGATCTTCTCCCCCTACGGTATCAGCTTCAAGCAGAGCGGTATTGTCTCTCCGACAAAAGAGCAGCTTGAAACTGGCGCGAACTGGGAACTGGCAAACAACAACGCTTCTTCTTCCAAGAAGTATTTCCCGATTAAGGCTATCGCAATCGCGCAGATTGTGACACGGGGATAAGGAGGATTACGGCATGGCTTATGCAGACTATGAATTCTATACAAGTTCATTTTACGGCGGAACCGTGCCGAAATCTGATTTTTTACAACTGTCCGAACGGGCTTCTGACTGGTTGGATACGGCGACCTTTGACCGTCTGGTTGATAGTCTCCCTTCCAGTGAGCGGAGCCAGAAGAAGATTAAGAAAGCCGTGTGCAGTCTGACGGAAGTGTTCTACCAGTTCGAACAGGCCAAGAAACAGGCCGCTGCGGCAGCATCCGGTTCCTCTTCGGTGCAGGTAGGAACCGGAATATCCACAGGCATTGTGACTTCGGTGTCGTCTGGTAGTGAATCCATATCCTATGCCACTCCACAACAGGCGGGAGCGTCGGCAAAAGAGTGGAGTGTGGTATATGCAGCGGCAGGAGACCCGAAGCAGGAAAATAAGCTCTTGCTGGACACTGTAAGGCTGTATCTGATGGGAGTAACAACAGACGATGGCATACCACTCTTGTATGCTGGGGTGTGAATAGGAGGTATATCATGGATGCATTATTAACCAATATGACGATGATTCTGGCGATAATCGGAGCACTGGCCTTTTGCGTGTCGGTAATTACACAGGTATTTAAGGGCGTTGGCTTCTTGTCCAAGATTCCGACCGATGCGCTTGTGTTCGTCCTGTCCATCGGTATTACTGTAGCGGTCTCTGTGGCCTATATGCAGTATATCAATATGACAATCTTGTGGTACATGATTCTAGCAGCTATAATGGCCGGGTTCATCGTGGCGTTCGTTGCGATGTATGGCTGGGAAAAACTGACGGATCTGTGGAAGAGAATGAGCAAGACGGATTCTTCTTGGAAATGGTGATTGTATGGGCGGAAGAGGTGCGGCAAGCGGAACCGGAGGAAGTGGCGGCGGTCTTGAAGTGACAAAAGACGGAGAGACTACACGGTATTATTTCGAAAGCAGAAACGGCGTAAATTATTATCAGCGCGGAATCGGTGGCACTCCGAATCCTACTCCAATGAACATGACCGCAAAAGAATTTCGTCGGCGTGCGGAAGCTGGTGGAGCATCCACAAGAGGCATATCTTCCGCAGAAAAGGCCAGAGAGCAAAAAGCACGTAAGACAGAAAGAGAAGAAACAGATAGATTCCTGAACATAGAGACGGCTTCGAATAGAAGCCTGTCCAGCGGTTCCAGGGCGGAAGCCAAAACGAACCGAGCGAATCGGAGACTGCGGAGAGGGCGATAAGATATGTACAAAAAGACCATCACTCTATTCAACCGATACGATTCACAGACTGGTACGGTCTGGTATCCGCATATCCTCACAGGCGTAGATCTGAACACTGACCGCGGAGCGATTCTGAAAAAGTATGGCCCAGACAATACAGACAATGCCCAGCTCCATGTGCAATATCATCTTCGTGATGGCACTAAAATAATTGTCGATAGCGCGGGGAATGAGCTTGAATGGCTCCCGCCGAAAGAATGGGTGAAGCAGACCAATGATGCGCTGGAAAAATCCATCACATTCTCCCCGGATAGCTTTTTCTGGGAAGGTGTATGGGACGGCGGGACGGTGAGCGACGCAGAGTACACGGACAGGCGGTACGATGGCTTCTACGCTTACATGAACGCCAAGCATGACAACGTGTTCTTGCTCACCAGCGTAGGTGGCCCGTATACAGTCATTCCGCATTTTGAAGTCCTGGGGAAATGATATGGCACGAAGCAGAAAGTTCCATTTTAAAAAGTACAGCATCGTAAAAGGCAATATCAAGGTATCACTGGATATGTCCAGATTTAACACGCAGTACGGCAGAGCGCAGTATCAGCTCGACGGAAACGTAAGCCAAAGCATGATACTGTTCATGCCTATGAATGCGGGAACTCTTGTCAATATCACCCGCGCCGCCAGTGCGGCAGTGCAAGGCTCAGGACAGGTATACGCTGCTTTTGGCCCGCAAGGCCGATTCCTCTATGAAGGAAAAGGTATGGTAGGAGTAGAAAGCGGTAGCCCCTGGGCGAAAGAAGGAGAGAAAAAGGTATTGGTCAGTCAGTATGGTAGAAAAACCAACGCCAAAGAATTCCTGTCTTACAATCATTCAACCCACCCACAGGCACAGGCGGAGTGGTTTGAACCCGCAAAAGCGAAAGACCTGGACAAGTGGGTTAGAGACGTGAAAGAAACGGCTGGAGGTGGCACATATGGAAAGTAATCCTATCAGGGCGGACGCTGGCGGATATGAGATTCTCACAGCGGCAATGCGGGAACTGCTGAACCAGTACCCCGGACTGTACAAAGACGAAACCATCAAATTCGAAGAATTGCAGGCCGACAGCGGCATTGCATTTTCGGCGGACTCCGGCGCATTGGTATACTCTGAAAAAGAGGACGTGTGCGGCGTGATGCACCAGACCTGTCAGTATCCGTTCTTTGTGGTCTACCGGACGGCATCGGACAAGGAGCGCCAGAAAATGAGCGTACAGGAGTTCCTTGACAATCTCGGAAAGTGGATATGCCGGGAGCCTGTCGCCATAGACGGCAAAGAGACGCGCCTGTCTGCGTTCCCGGCCTTGTCCAGCGGGCGGGAGATAAAGCGGATCACCCGCAATAACTCTTACGGCTTGGAACCGAAAGAGAGCGGTGTGCAGGACTGGCTCTTGCCTATCACTGTCCAGTACACCAACGAATACGAAAAATGGTAACTGATTACCGACTGCAAAAGAAGAATGCAGCCGCTACCCTATGAGCCTTTAAAGAGTTATAGGCAGAAAGGATTTTTTCATGATTGAAAGAAAATATCTTGCTCACTATCTGGATTCTTCTTTCGGCGCTGTAAGCACGACTTACGTTCGCCTTGGTAAGAACTTGGAAGAGTACAACGAAGAGCTGAACCCGGATGTGGAAGTTACAAAGAATATCCTCGGTGAGCAGTCCGTGCAGCATTCCGGCTATGAGGTACAGTCCGATGTTGATCCCTTCTACTATGAAGACTACGACGACGCACTGTCAAATAAGATTATGGAGCTGGCGAACACCCGAGCCACAGGCGATAAGTGCAAGACTACTATGGTTGATGTGCTTCTGAAGCCAGGCACAAACGAGGACGATGCACCTACCGCGGTATGGGCGTACAGAGAAGATGTGTACGTCATCCCGACCAGTGTAGGCGGCGACACTTCCGGTATTCAGACACCGTTCACCGTGTATAAATCCGGAAACCGGGTTAAGGGAACCTGGAATGTGACAGCCAAGACATTCACACCCGCAAGTGAGTAAGGAGGCCACCTATGGCAAGAGAACTGGTTCTCGATACCAGAGAATGGATCGAGATTAAGGATACCAGAGGTAATGTGACGGGCGGATTCTACTGGAACCCGTCAGACCTCGATGTCGCGAAGCGGTGCGAAAAGGTCGTAGAGGTTTTCGAAAATCTCCATGTAGACGAGAACGCCGGGGACGATGAACTGTACAAGGTTTCTGACGAAATCAAGAAGCAGTTCGAATACCTACTGAACACCGATGTATCCGCATTGTTCCAGATCAATCCGCTCTCTCCCAGACCGGACGGAACACTGTATGCAGAGTATCTTCTTGATGTGATTACCACATTTATCGAGACGGAGATGGATGTCAGAATCAAGCACACCAGCGCCAGAATCAAGAAGTATACTGATAAGTATAAAAAATGAGCGCCTATGACCTGCCTGTAGCTCTGGAGGTTGCAGGCAAGGAATACGGGATAAGAAGTGATTTCCGGGCGGTCTTGGACATATTGATAGCCATGACTGACCCGGATTTGTCGGATTATGAAAAAGAAGAGGTAATGATAGAGATCTTGTACGAGGACGACATACCCGCCAGTGGATACGAGGAGGCCTGCGAAAAGGCTGTGAAATTCATTGACTCCGGAATGTCTCCGGACAGCAAACCACGTCACAGATTGATGGACTGGGAGCAGGATGCACCGCTCATCATACCCGCGGTCAATAAGATTGCAGGGCAGGAGGTGCGGGCGCTCAAATACCTGCATTGGTGGACATTCCTTGGATTCTTCATGGAGATTGGCGAAAGCCAGTTTTCGCAGATAGTCTCTATCCGGCAGAAAAAGGCGAAGCGTGTCAAACTCGAAAAATGGGAGAAAGAGTATGAACGTGAGAATCACTCACTTATCCACCTCAAAGTCAAGGAGACGGAGGACGCAAGGGCAGAACGTGAAAGTATCGAAAAATGGCTATAAGGCGGTGATCGGATGAAAGCAGACGGAAGCGTCATTATTGACACAGAAATCAACGAAGACGGCATTAAGGCCGGATCCGAAAGTATAAATAAGGCATTGAAGAATATGGCCGCTTCTACCGCTGATTTAAACGATAAGGCGCGGATTGCCATTGAAAAGCAGATTAACTCCGTGTCGAAGATGAACCAGCAGTACACCACACAACTTCAGAAGGTGGAGGAGCTGCGGGAGAAGATAGAAGAGATGCGGAAAGAAGAGGTTCCTACGCAGGAATATTCTTCACTGACAGCAGAAATCGAGAAACTGGAAAAATCTCTGGATGCTGTGATTGAGAAAGAAATTAAGTTCGTGGAGACCGGCGGCAATACGGAATCCTCCGCATTTAAGCGGATGGAATACGATATTGACCAGCTCAACGCAAAGCTGGATACGGCCCGGGCAAAGAAAAAAGCCTTGGAAGATTCCGGCGGCGCATATACTCCGATGATGAACACAGATTCTGGTGCCGCTGCGGTTCAGAGACTTGAGCAGGAAGAGCAGAAGCTGGACAACATGAACAATCAGGTCAATATGTCTTATAAGGCCCTGAATCAGAAAGTATCTGAATATCGGGAAAAGATGGAGGATGCCGGGAACGAGACGGAAAAGACCACCAAAAAGACGAAGAACGCCACGAAGTCAGTCATCCCGTTCGGCAAGAGCATCTTAAGCCTTGGAAAGATGGTCAAGCTCATGCTTATCCGTCAGGCAATCCGGGCAATGATTTCAGCAGCAAAAGAGGGCCTGCAGAACCTTGCACAGTATTCGAAGTCGGTCAACAAGGATATGTCGATGCTCATGTCCAGCATGACCCGGCTGAAAAACTCATTCGCTACTGCGTTCGCTCCGATATTGAGTGTAGTCGCTCCGATTCTGTCCAAATTCATTGACATGATTTCAAGAGCTGTAACGGCGGTAGGACAGCTATTTGCGGCACTGACAGGGAAAAAGACGTTCACGAAAGCCGTGGCCGTCCAGCAGGACTATGCAGCGTCTCTGGACAAAACGGCGGACAGTACAGAGGATGCAGAAAAGGCCGCAGAGGGCTATCTATCCCCGCTGGATGAAATCAATAAGCTGGAAAAGAAGGACACGGAAAAAGACAAGTCCGGGGCTTCCGGTGGCGTATCCCCGGAGGATATGTTCGCCGAAGTTCCGATTGATTCCAAATTCCAGGAATGGGCGGCAAAAATCAAAGAAAAATTGCAGCCTATCATTGATGCGATTAAGCGCCTAAAAGAGCCTGCTGTCGCACTGCTTAAGAGCCTGGGCGACACCTGCAAATGGCTTTGGGATGTGATTCTTGCTCCGCTGTTCAACTGGCTCCTGTCCTCTGCGATTCCGAAGATTATTGATATCCTCGGGAAGTTACTGGAGTTGATTAAGGTGATTGTGGACTGGATCAACAAGAATGTCCTTCCAATTATCAAGCCGATTGTAACTGCTCTGCTCAATACAGTGATGGGGGTTGTTGATGGAATCCTTGAAGTAATGGACGGACTGCTGGACTTCTTAATCGGTGCATTCACTGGAGACTGGGACAGAGCATTTTCCGGGCTTCAAAAAATTGCATCAGGCTTCAAAAAAATCGTCGATTCAGTGTTCCAAGGAATCCGTGATATTATGGAAACTTTCGATGGATGGCTTCAAAAAGCATTTGCGATTGACTGGTCAGAATCTTTCGGAGTACTTGGCGAAGTACTGAATATCTTTTTGCGGTCTGTATCGGATATTTGGGAAGGAATCAAGAAAGTGTTCAACGGCATTGTTACTTTTATTAACGGGGCTTTCGCTGGAAACTGGCGGCAGTGCTGGGAAGGCATCAAGGAGATTCTGGCAGGAGTATGGCAGGCGATTGTAGGAGTTGTGAAAGCTCCCATCAACCTGATTATCGGTCTCGTCAATGCCATGATTGACGCTTGCGCCAAGGGCATCAATGCGGTAATCGGTGCATTGAACAAAATTAATGTGAAAGTTCCGAAGTGGGTACCGAAGTACGGCGGCAAAAAATTTGGTTTTGATATAGGAAAGGTCAGAGCCCCGCATATTCCGTACCTTGCGACAGGCGCAGTCATTCCACCGAACGCTCCATTCATGGCTATGCTGGGCGACCAGCGGAGCGGAAATAACCTGGAAATGCCGGAGAATCTTCTGCGGCGTATCATCCGGGAGGAATCCGGGCAGAAGTCCGGCGGCAGTTATCGGTTTGTCGGTCAGATTAACCGGCGGGTGCTGTTCGATGAATTTATCAGTGAGGCGAAGATGCGGCAGGCGGCAACGGGCATCAACCCGCTTGAACTGGGTTAGGAGGGTGTATGCAGGACTGTATTAAAATTAACGGTATAGCGGTAGTACAGCCGGACGAAGATGGATACTCCGCAAATCTGGCTACTACATCCACAGACGATTCAGACAGAGATCAGTCACTTGTGATGCACAACACACCAATAGGCACTGTGCAAGGATATGAGCTGAAGTGGTCTTATATTAAGGCCAGTGATGCAGCCACCATTCTTCGCGAAATCATCAATAAGTCATCTTTCACTCTTCATTACTTCGACATTCTGACGGCATCATGGAGAGACGGGAAATTCTACGCTTCCAACTTCAATGCTCCCTGTAAGACCTTAGAGGGTGGGGTAGAATGTTGGGACGAATTATCGTTTAATGTAATTGGGGTGAATCCACGATGAAGAATGTAAGCAACGAATTTATCCAGACGGCGACACAGAGAAAGGACTTCTATGTGTTGGCTTCTATCAAGTTCGCAGACGGGACGGCAAAAGAGCTGTCCCGTAGCGACTTCTACCTATCCGGTAATAGTTACACCGACGCCGCCGGGAGCAGTTCTTTTCCGCTTGGCGTGGCCTTGGAAAAGCAGATAGGAATCGCCATAGTCAACGATGCAGACCAATGGTCTGCCTACGACTTCTACGGCGCTGAATTTACAGTGTACTGCTGTTTGGATCTGAACAGCGGAAAGACAGAAAAGATTCTGCTCGGCGCGTTCACGGTTATTGAGCCGGAATCCTACGGCAGTATCATTGAAGTAACCGCGGCAGATGCAATGTACCAGGGCGACACAGCTTACACCACAGCGTTGTCATTCCCCATGACCGCTGCGGCGGCACTGCGGGATAGTTGCTCCACCTGTGGTGTGACGCTTCAGACAACTACATTCGCCAATGGCGATTATGTGATCTCGTCATTCCCGGATGGCATTACCCATCGGACACTCTGGGGCCTGTGCGCTATGCTGGCGGGTGGTAACGCCAGAATGGATGAATATAACCGCTTAAGCATTGTAAGTTACGACTTCTCATTCTCCGACAAGGGCGCTCTGGATGGCGGTATTTTCGACAGAGCCACGCCTTACGCCAGCGGAGACACGGCAGACGGTGGCTCTTTCAATCCCTGGGATGCTGGATACGTATACGATGCTGGAGCCTTTGCGGACATGGGAAACTATCACGTTCTCTTCCGAGCGAAAAATCTGACTGTGGCGACAGACGACGTGGTTATCACAGGAATCCAGACCACAGTTGACGATGTGACTTACCTATATGGAGAAGAGGGATATGTGCTTACCCTGACCAATCAGCTGATAGAGGGTAATCCGCAGGACGCTATGAACCGTATCGGGCCTCTGATTGTTGGCGTGAGATTTCGGCCTTTTGAAATGGATCATATCGCTTACCCGATGGCGGAGTTTGGTGATGTGTGCTACGTTATCGACCAGAAGCAGAATACCTATCAGTCCGTCATCACAGACGTGAATTTTACCTTTTTCGGATATACGACTCTTAAATGCTCTGCGGATAGCCCCATGCGGAATAGCAGCAGTTATTATTCCAAGACCACGGAAGCGGTGGTTAAAGCTCGGCTGAACACCAAAAAGCAATTGACAGAGTACGACAAGGCTGTCCAGATGCTTACAAGCCTTATCACGCAGTCCTTCGGCGTATTCAAGACCGAAGAGGTGCTGGAAGATGGATCCACGGTATTTTATCTTCACAATAAGCCTACATTGGCAGAATCACAAACTATCTGGAAGATGACAGCCGATGCATTTGCAGTGTCCACGGACGGTGGGCAGACCTGGAACGCCGGCATGGATTCTTCTGGGAATGCCGTGGTGAATGTGCTTTCGGCTATCGGGATTAACTTTGGATGGGCTCGTGGCGGTACGCTTACGCTTGGCGGAAGCGATAACGGGAACGGCGAGCTTCAGCTTCTAGATTCCAGTGGAAATGAGATTGGTAGAATGAACAGTGAAGGGTTGCAGATGCTGAAAGGCATGATTAAACTCGGGACACTCTTCTCTGTTGACGTAAATGGAAATGTCGTTGCAAATAGTTTGAAGAGTTCAAACGCCGCAATCACGGGAGGCAGCATCCAGATTAACACATCAGGATCGAGCACAAATGTAATTGTGCTGAATTCTCAAAAAAATTCTAACACAATAGCAATGAGCGGAATTAGATTGTCAAGCAGAGAAAGCAGTGCGTCTTTGAGTTTGTATTGCATTGACAATTCTCCATCGATCTACGTAAATGATTCTTCTGGAAAAAGTATTTTTTCAACCAGTTACATTTCTTTGAATTACAAAGGAATGCTTGCAAACATCGAAGCATCAACAACTGTCAGCGGAAGCCTTACAGTAACGGGGTATAAATCGCGGATAGTTAGTACAGAAAATTTTGGAGAAATCCTTCAGTATTGTTACGAGACCCCGGCACCCATGTTCGGCGATATCGGCACAGGCCAGACAGACGAATCAGGAAAGTGCTACATCTACTTCGACCCGGTATTTCAAGAAACGGTATCCGCCGATTATACCTACTGCGTATTCCTCCAGAAAGAGGGCAAGGGCGATATCTGGATATCGGAAAAGACCGCCGATTACTTTCTTGTAGAGGGTACGCCGAACCTTGCATTCTCATGGGAAGCCAAAGTGAAGCAGCGGGACTATGAATACCTGCGGCTTGACCCACTCGACCGCTCACAGGATGAACAGGACACTGATTATGAGGGCATGGCAGCGGCCTACCTCGCCAACTATGAAAAGGAGATATTAGAGTATGAAGAAACTGACTAGCTTCACCCATCACGTTACAGCGGAAGGAGACCGCATCTCCTACACTTATTCAGAGATTGACAGCACCGGAAAGTTGGTGAACCAGAACGTTCGGGAGAACTTCATTGTCATGGATCCGGATCTGCAGGCTCACGTAGATGCAATCCGGGCTTATATTGAACAGAATAGAATGGAGGCATAGTATGGCGATTCAGAGCAGGCGTGGAGCCTATGGAGATTTCGATCCGAGTAAAATGCTTCCGGGAGAGTGGGCATCCGTATTGAAAGATGACCCAAATGCACAGGACGGCAAGGCAGTGTATATGTGCTTTTCCGCTGGCAATGTCAAAAGAATGGCAACCTACGAGGATATGAAAAATAATATTCAGGAAGCCACAGCAGAGATCATCAAACAGGCAAAAGAAGAAGTTACAGAGGACACAAAGGCCGCAAAAGAATCCGCTGCACAGGCAGAGCTTTCAGCAAAGTCAGCGGAAGAAAAGGCAAGTGCTGCTGAAAAATCAGCTTCAAACGCCGAAAAAGCAGCTGAATCATCAAATACTGCATTGGAGAGTGCGAATAAAAACTTTTCTGACCAGTATACAAAAAAAACGTACAAAAAAGGTGAGACCTGTATTCGGGATAATGCGCTCTATGAAGCAAAGCAGGAAATTGACCCGGCAGAGGACTGGAACGCAGCTCACTGGACGGAGACCTCTGTGGAGAAGATCCGGGCAAAAATGCGCCAGGAGCTTGACACGGTAAATACGAATATAGCGAACATCACCCCGGATGATACCGCCGTAGACGGTAAGCCTTGGACTTCCAAGCACATCGTGGATATGCTCTGCCCGCCGCTGAAAGTATCTGGGAATCCGGTACAGTGCTACCCTGTGCCGGGGTATCCGCTGGGTATTACAGCATCCTGGGAACCGACGCAGGAAGGAACTGGCAATCCGTCGCCGGATAATATCAGGCCGATTAAGGGGCGGGATAGCGTATCTTTTAATAGATACGGATGTAATCTTATTACAACTCCTTATAGAGATGGATCAAAAAACCAGAACGGCGTGCAGTTTACACTTAATGATGATGGGTCAGTATCTGTAAAGGGGACAGCTGCAGAGGATGTATTTTTTAATCTTAGCTACAATAATCCTCTTCGTAAATTTATAGAGAAAGGCGTTTATAATGCGCAAGATGCACCAAAAACAGTCGGGGTTTTTACCATATCCGGCTGTGTACTACAAATTACTGAGGAAAGGGCAATAACATATATTTATGTGGCTAAGGGGAAAACAATCGACACGACGTACTATCCTATTATATTAGTCGGGTCAGCAGTGCCAGAGGTTGTCCCTGGGCCAAGTGAATATAACGACACCACGCTCACCCTCCCAGAGACCATCTACGGCGGATCTGTGGATGCTGTGAGTGGAGAGGGGCAGAATGAATGGAAGTACGTGACGTTAACAGGTAAAGAAGGCATTGTACTTGATGGTGATTGCTTTCGATTCCCAGATTATAATTCCACATCAAGCGATGTGATATGTAATCAATGGATTGGGGAAAAAACATGGGGATTGAATGCATTATTTACATCAAAGATATCTCTCAATGTTGGGAAAAATGTATGTGGCTGCGACACCATCAAACAGCTGCAAGATCTTTTGACCAATCAATACGCCGCCGGAACCCCTGTCCAGTTTGCTTACAAACTTACTGAACCCACATCATTTTCAGCCACAGGGAACGCACCTGTCAAAGCCCTATCCGGCGTAAACACTGTGCTGACTGATGCGGACAGCGTAGAGGTCACAGGCCGGGAAGATCTGATCCATGTGATAGCCGGGCAGTAAGGTATATTTGCATTTACAACACTACACGTAACTCGTAAATCCACCTAAGAAAGGAGAAAATCATGGCAATTATGGTATCTTCCGCACGCTCGGACGAGCGTGGCAAATACTCCGGCGGAAAGGCTGGAGACCAGAGGCAGAAATCAAAGACCAATGACATCCGGGGCGAGGTGAGTATGCAGCCGATGTATACCCACCGGAGAGGGTGGTATATCCTGCGCCCCAAAAAGGTATCACACGCTGACGCAATCGCAGAGCTGGGAATTAAGGCGGCGAACAACCCCAACATCGGATACAGCCAGTCAGACCGTCTGGGCGTGGTTAAGCATGGCATTAACACCAAGGTCAAGACCAATGCAGACTGTAGCTCCCTGGTGCGGCAGGTGGTACGAGAAGCGACCGGGAGAGACCCGGGAAACTTTACCACAGCCAACGAGGCCAAGGTATTGGCCGCCACAGGGCTGTTTACAAAGATTGGTTATGTAAACCAGTCAAAGACTCCGGTCTATAATGGTGATATCCTTGTCACCAAGACAAAGGGGCACACCGTTATCGTGGTATCCGGCAATCCCCGCCCGCGTGCCACAGTCGGCAATCCGTACCCGGTGCCGACCAGAACCATCAAGCTGACAGAGCCGATGATGAAAGGTGATGATGTGCGCTGGGTACAGTACCACCTGATCCGGCTTGGATTCCTGCCAGAAAAGAACAGCAAGGGAAAGAGCAATATTGACGGAGTCTACGGTAAGGCTACCAGAGCGGCAGTACTGGCGGCGCAGAAGCACTATGGTATTGAGACAGATGGCATTGTCGGAACCGACACAAGGCTGGCAATACAATTCAACTGATTATAGATCCCCGGAGCAATCCGGGGATTTTTTTAATTTATTTTAAAATAATGCTTGACTATTTGTACAAATAGTGATATACTTAAATCATCAAAGGAACGGAGGATAAAAAAATGAGAAAAATGGTAGTAAACGAGTATGGTGTTGAGGTTGATTTCGAGGTAGCTGTAATGTATATGGACGATGAGATCCGCGAGGAGATTCACAACGAGCTTGCACCGTGTACAGACCAGGAGTTCTTCGATGAGTACGCAAAGCGCCACGAAGAAAAGTTCGGAGAGGAGTGGGAGTTTGAAAAGGAAAATCCGTGTTTCTAAACCGGTACTTCTCCCGAGGGTATGCGTAAGCTGTGGCCGCACTTTTACAGGCGGCCCGTCGGCTCGGTATTGCCCATCTTGCAGGACAGAGCGCAGGCGAGAAACCGACAGGGAATGCAGAGCCCGCAAGAGAGCGGGCCATGTGATAGAGCTGGGGAGTATAATCCACTGTGAGATTTGCGGGAAGGAAATTGTAAAAACTTCCGGACGCAGGAGATATTGCTCGGAATGTGGAGCAGCCCATCTAAAAGAGGCTGACAACAAAAAAAGCCTTGAGTGGAAACGTAATAATTCGCAAAAGGTCATTGTAGCCAAACGAGAATTTTCAAAAAGATGCTCCGCCACGGGAGAGCGAAAAGAATCTGGACATCCAGGAGTGTATTGGAACAAAGAAAACGAAAAATGGCAAGCTCATATAAATCTGAATGGAAAACAGTACAAGATACTATACGCAACAAATCTTGAGCTTGCGGTAAAAGCCAGAAAGGCCGCTGAGGAAATGAAAAAGGCTGGGAATCTTACTATAGAAGCCATCGAGGAGCTGAGAAAAACATACCAGGCCATAAACAGCGAGGAGGAGCGGGAACTTGAAGAAAAAAATAACAATATGTAAGTCTGGCGGGACAGCCAGCAAGAACGCCTTAATCTACAGGCTGACCGTCCCGGCGGAGATGATAAAAGCCCTTGGCGTTACACCCGAGGACAGGAGCATAGAGTTGGATATGGTGGGTGATACCCTTACAATTAGAAAAACCAAGGAGTAAAAGTAAGCAGAAAACCCGTCCGGTTAATTCCGGGCGGGATTTTTAATGATAAAAGTGGGGCAAAAAAGGGGCAAATAATTAGACACATATAGACACTTTTGGACACTGCAATTCTGAAAAGCCTTGATTTTATGCACTTTTTAACACCAGTACACACTTGTCAAAGTCCCATCACCCGCTTATTTTTGTGCCAAAAAATGCCGTAAATAAGCCACTTTCAGAGTGGCACTGTGATTTTATGGGGCAAAAAAGGGGCAAGAATGAAAAAATTGAACCGCCCGGGGCAAACCGGACGGCTCTTTTTACAGCAATGATGTATTTGATATTTTTTCCCGGTCCCGCTCCTCCAGCCTTTTTGTGACATGCAGGTACACCTCTTTAGTCACCTTGCTATCGGAGTGCCCCAGCCGTCTGGATATGGTCTCCAGCGGTACTCCTGACTCTGCCAGCAGTGACACATGAGTGTGTCGGAGTATGTGCGGGGTGATCTCCCGGCCTATCACTCTTTTGCTGACCTCCCGCAGATACTTTGCATAATCATAGTAGTGCATATAGCTGCCATCGAGATCCGGAAAAAAGAGCTTTGATAACTTCCGTAGCCCTGACCTGTCAAAAAAAGCATCAATCCTCTTGCACACGTCTGCAAGCTCCGGCTGGATAAATACCTCACGGGTGGATGTAAATGTCTTTGTGCTTGTCAGCACCCGGTTATTATAGTCATAGTTTTTTGTGACGTGGATCATCTGGTCCGGTTGGCTTACGTCGCTTTTGTCCAGTCCGCACACCTCACCATAGCGCAGGCCGGACAGCACCATAAACTCCGTAAGCAGTTCCCACCGCTCCGAGGACATTTCCTTGAGCAGTGCGGAAAGCTCCTCCCGCTCCAGGTACTTGTTCGCCAGCTTCTCCCGGCGTGTGTCGTTCTGCAGCTTTTTGAGCTTGCCCAGATAGCGTATATCAGCCACCAGGTCATTCTCATAGCCCCATCTTATCATAGCCTTAAACCGTGTGATGTACTCGTTATATGAGCCGTTCTCAAGGTTTAGCGTGTCCATCTTCTGCTTGATGTATCCGGCAGACAGGGAGGACACCAGTGTGTCCGCCCCAAGGCATTGGGTCGTAGTCTTAAGGTTGTAGTAGTTCCGCCTGTAGGTGGACAGCTTAAAGGCCTTTTTCTGGTATGCCAGATACATTTCCACCATCTTCCCGAGCGTCAGCCCTTTTTCTTCTGGCTCCGTGTTTAAGGCTTCCAGTTTGCTCCGTATTTTTGCGTTAAGCGCTTCAAGAGCGACTTTCCGGGTACTTGCCGTATTCTTCTCCATCACCACCGACACACGCCCGTATTTGCCCGTTAGAGGGTTTGTATAGCGTTCGACAAACTTAATCTTTCCGCTTTCCAATTCTTCTGCCCACATTTTTTGTTCCTCCTTGCATTTTTCCGCATGGAGTGATAAGATATATATGTATTTTTCGTATCACCTCATGCAGTGGTACTCTAAAAAAGGCCTCCTGCCCCAGCAGGAGGTTCTTTTTTTACACATAATACGGATCCGGTTTAAGCAGAATCAGAATCAGGTCGATAATCCATCCAATTCCGAACAATCCGACAGTCAAGAGCCATATGATTCCGGTTCCAATCTTGCCCTCATAGAATCTGTGGATGCCAAGCCATCCGAGAAACAGGCACAAAAAGAACGCTACCCATTTTCTTTTCGCTTTGCCGCCGACCACGGCTGTAACCTTGGCGGTATTGTTGTTGTTGATGACGATATTTCCCGGATTTGCAGCCTTGAGCTCCTCCACCTGCTTCCCGCATTTTGGGCATATCATGCAATCAGCGTCAATCTGCGCTCCGCAGTGCTTACAAAACTTAGTTTCCATATTTTCCTCCTCTTACTTCCCTACGGTGTAACTGTCCACTCCATCACAGGCTGATTTTCTGCCGTCCATCACGGCTTTTTTAAGTGTATCCAGATCCGGCATAACCTCATCTGTATTCACAAGCTCCCCTCTGGCTTTTTCCATACAAAAGTTATCATATACAGTCTGCGCCACGGTCACCCTTGCCCGCATAGAACAATGATTGTCAGCGACAATCATATTGAGCTGTTCCCGCCACGATGACCCGGTCTTTCCAAAAATGCAGAAGTATGTCCGCCGGATATCCTCTTCTGTGAAATGCGCATTTACATACCAGTGTAATATATCCCTCATCTTGACCACGTCATCATCGGAACTTTTCTCCAAGAACCCCGGGTGATGGTACTCCATGATATACCGCCCCATGTCTTGGCCGCAGGCGGCAAACCACTTTTCTAATGTCCGGTATCCCGGCTCACCAATCCCGGCTTCCCAGTTCTGGATAGTAGCCACAGACCGCCCAAGAGCCTGCGCCATGAATTTACGGGACTTTCCCGCAGCGGTTCGGGATTTTTCGAGCATTAAGCCAAAATCCCTTGCTCTGTCTGCCTCTTTTCTTTGCATATAGTTCCATTTCCCCTCCTGCTGAAAAAATAATTGGTAGATTCTAAAAAGAAAACAGCTAAAATATTTTATTTCTTTTTGAAATCAGATTAACCAACCACTTTTCTGTGAATTGTATTATAATACAAACATATTTTAATACAGTTTTAGACAGATTGCAACTCGAATAAACAAATTGACAAGTGCGAACATACGTTCTATAATTTAGGCCAAGGAACGGCGAGAGGGGGATCTGCATGGGTGACAAAGAGAGAATGGAGCAGTACAAAAAGGAGATCATGGAACTGGTGGAGAAGATTCAAAGTGAAAAGTTTCTGAAATTCTTGAGAAATCTTATAGTATCATTTAAAAAAGAATGGGGATATTGAAAAAGGCGGGTTATTCCCCGCCTTTTTTGTAAAGAAATTCAATCATGTCGAAAACGCTTTTTCTGTCAGAATCTTTAAGATTCATTAATAGCTTTACATGCTCTACGAGTGCTTCGTTTTTCATCATAGATGCAAGAAAGTCTGTGTCTGTATCAAGCCCTTCTTCCCATCCAAGCAAATAAGCTGGTGATGTGCATAGGGCATCGGCCAACGTCTTAGTATATTCAGCAGGGACTTTGTCAATATCGCCTTTTTCATATCTAAATATTGTAGACCTTGATACCCCGAGTTTTTCGGCCAGTTCATCAGCACTCATCCCGAGTTGTTTACGCCTTTTTTTCATTCGTTCTCCGGTTTCCGACATATTATCACCTCCTTTAAAAACATAATATCACTAATGATGCAATAATGCAACAAAAATAATTGCAAAAATGCGATTTTTTGTATTGACAAATGAGACTTTGAGCGTTAATATATATACATAGAGTTGCAAAAACGCGACAGAAAGGAGATGTAAATGTGGCGGTAAATGTATCGAGATTAAGAGGAAAAATCGTAGAGCATGGAAGCACCCAGGAATCCGTTGCTGATGCAATCGGCATGGATAGAAGCACTTTCTATAGAAAAATGAAAAGTGGCGGCGCAAAATTTACCATTGGCGATGTGCATAAAATCGTCGCTGCAATTCCTCTCAGTAAAGAAGAAGCCATAGATATTTTTTTTGACTAATAGTCGCGTAAATGCGACATAAAAGTATCACGAAAGGAGGGACATATGAAAAGAAAGGTATACGTCATGGACTGCGGAGATTTCATAAAAATCGGCGTATCCAGCGACCCGGCACGAAGAGTGAGGCAGATTCCGTACTCTGTTCTTCGGTTCACAGAAAGCCAGGAACTTCACAGCAAAGATGCTTTCGCATTAGAGGGTAGTCTTCACTGGATATTTCAAAACGAAAGAAAGGATGACGCATCTGGGCGTGAATACTTCAACGTTCCTTTCGAGCTTGCAACACAGGTTCTTACGCAACAACTTGAAGCGATGGAACTGGAGCCAGAGAAAAAGACGGGATTCCGGTTCTTCAAGGACAAGGATAGAGAAAGCCTTGCCATGAAAGTAATATCACTTCTCAAATATGCGGATGACTTCGACCTGGGTTATATGCTCGGCACGTTGGAAGCGAAGAGGGACAAGGAACAGAAAGAAGATTTTTTCTGGAATGGAATTTATTCAATGGCTGCCTTAAATGAAAGCGACCTTATGATGGCACTTTCCTACATAACTGCCTTGCGGGACAAGGAGAACGCCGATTCCTGCCAGAAAGATACAGGGCAGTGGAGAAACAGCGGCAAGGGTAGATTTAAGTGGGAAGAGGTGAGTTAATTGGCATTTTTGGCCGGATTCTTTGGCGGCGCGTTGTTCGGTACAACAGCATTGATGGTATTTGCCGTCTGCTATGCGGATAAG
>ERZ1035027.263-NODE-263-length-32893-cov-6.599336_pt1 | contig 32893 bp, 50 predicted proteins | sample MGYA00520604_ERZ1035027 | MGnify/ENA primary metagenome ERZ1035027 (study PRJEB33766, sample SAMN09781743) | gut metagenome | biome: gut microbiome | host: Homo sapiens | place: Madagascar | study: EMG produced TPA metagenomics assembly of the PRJNA485056 data set...
GTGTTGATGTAGTACATGGGGATACCTCCTTAGCCGATGCACAAGACGTAATATGTTCTACCAGATTCGTTAAATTGACCACTCGCTGAACGAGTGCCATACCAAAACAGAGTTTTTCCATCTGCACTTTTTTTAGCCCACGAATAGTTTGCGTTGACTTCAGAAAAACCGATGTCGCTGGTATAATCTGTAGATAATTCATCGGGGATCATGAAAATAGAACCGGCAGATGGCATGTAATGATACATCATTATAGCGGATTTAATCTTGAAATTCGCTGTAATACTACACTGGTTACCATCCCCATACGTCCCCGTCCCCACATAACTAACAACCTGCACCCTCGCTTTATCCCCCAACTTCCCCAGGTATTCGATGGTGGTGCCTGCTGGGATAGCGGCGTAGCCGGTGACGGGTTGGTATTTGGAGGCCCAACAAGAGCTTTCCGATCTTGTAAACGATGTGTCCGACGGGAAAAATACCACAGTACCAATCGGAAAATCTGGCTCATATCCACTATCGCTGACAGATGTGCAAACCGCATACTTCCCGGCCATTTGTTGCGCATCGCTGGCAACAGAACTAGACGAGCCGGAAAGAGATACAGATAAAGGATTGGCGATATTCACCGCACCATCATCAGATACGGTTAACGATGTTCCGTATTTCCAGTATGCGGTTCCATGTACATAAGACGACGATACACGGAATTTTCCCGTTACCGTCTCCCCCAACGTATACCCCGCCGGTTTCGCATCATCGCCTTCTTGATACGCATTGGGGTTGGTTGAGACGGGGTAGGTGGTGGTTGTTCCGGCGGGGATAATGCCGTGGGCGTTAACTTTCTGGGCTTGACTTAGGATTATATCGTTTCCAGATACAGAAACAGTTAGGCTGGGCGGACAATACCACACACCATCGATAACAGAGCCATAGTCGTTTTTAACGGTAAAAAATTTACCAGCTAAAACGGATTGAACGCCTGATACGTGCGCACTGGTAGCAAATGCGCTTTTGGTGCCGGATGACGGTTGGGAAACAGTTCCGTCATTTCCTACGGTGATGGATGCAGAATAGACGAAATCAACCGTTTGGCCAGATGTCGGGACATGCAGGTTAGATTGCGCCGCTTCCAACGTGTAGCCTGCCGGTGTATCGCTCGACGTTTTTACCGTCTTCCTCCACACATGCAACTCTCCCGTATTCCCAAGCGCCTGAAACATGCCGTCGGGGGTGGTGGAGGGGGGGAGGCCGATTTGTGCGGCGGTGGCATCTTTCAGCAGGTTTGCCTTGTTCAGAGGCGTTCCCACCTGTTGAAATCCTTCGGTGTTGATGCCATTGAAATCAATGGGAAATGTACCGGCCTGGAGCATTGCCAGGGCGTCCGCCCAGCTAGTCCCAGCGGGTACCGCGCTTTTCAGGAATCGGCTGTTACCAGTCCCCTTTAATACAGAATCAATCATGTTACACCTCCCCGCTGAAAACTTCGCCGCTGGTTATCAGCGTGATTTTCAGCGATTCGATTGTTTTGTCCAGGTTTTGGAATATCGTTTCGATATTGTTCGCCTGGGAATAGGTCAAACCGGTCAGCGTGTCCGGCGCTTCCGGCGTCCCGTCTGGCAAGATGAACGCCGCACGGATGTTTTTTACATCGCTGATATACTGCGCCGCTTGTTCCGGGGTTGGGATATCGCCGTTGGCCCAGTCCGTTTTAGGGGCTACCTCAACAGAGGTACCGGCATCGTCACGCAACCTGTCGCGAAGGTAGGCCACTGCCTGCCCGACACGATTCATGTCGGTGTAGTTGTAACTCCCCTTCATCACAGTTAGGAACTCAGCAATTTCCGCTTCCGTTGCGTTTCCTGTGCTGATTTTCTGGGCTAAACTAACAGCTTCGGCAACATCCGACGCTGTGCGATCCGTGATTAGGGCGTCGATAATACTACCGTTTTCTGTAATTGAGGAATACTTTACACCCATCGAATCACCTACCATTCTACGATTACACACCCAGGTTTTCCACTCTCCCCGGCTGTTCCCTCTGTTGCCCGTGCGGCAACATAGGTATGGTACATGCCGGTTTCCTTATCCTTGCGCTGGGCGTATTTACCATTGCGGCCTTGCTTGCCGCCTGCGCCGCCGGAACCTTCCAGGCCGGTGATTGTACCGGCATAGTCAGCACCTTTTTGGGCGTACACAGCGCCGCTTTGAATATCCATCAGGCCGGATGTGTAGATTTTACCGTTGGCGGACGTGAACACGCCAAACGTGGTAGGCATGCCGTCCGTTCCCTTGGTACCATCCTGGCCCTTTGCACCACCAGCGCCGCCGGTACCAGCTGCACCGCAAGCGTAGGTGTATGCCTGGTTTTTGGTGGCGGTTGTTTCGATGATGAACACCTTGCCGCCATTGCCACCGATGCCGCCCTCATTGTCTTTCGGGTCGAACGAATCGCCCCACAGCATATTGCCGCCTCCGCCGCCCATGCCGCCGTTACCGCCGCCAATCAGCGTGATTTTGATTGCACCGGCTTGGGGGGCTGTCCAGGTACCGGAACCAGTCAGGATAACTTTATTCTGATACATGGAATCATTAGGAGACTGTACCAGTTCGGACGGGCTGGAACGCATAACACCATCTTCTAGGGTAAGCTGTTGTTTGTACAGCCGGGCGGAAATGGTGCTTTTGAATTGCGTATCAACCGCCTGAATGTCCCCGCACTCGCTGGATGGATTACCCCGGCTTTTCACGTTGAACGAACGTCCGCCGTACTCGAACAGGCAGGATATAACCGCCTTTCTGGCATCCGCTTCTGTGTGAATAAACGGGTTATCCACACTCAGGGATACCTCGGATTCGGTGTTATTTCCGGAAAACGTAACTTCGTTGTTGTTGTCCAACTTAAACGTGATATCCGCTATATCATCGTTTGCCGACATTTCCGGGTATTCGTACATGTTATCTAGGGTAATTCGATTCCCTTCATCCTGGGCCAGCTTGCCGACACGCAGATACCCGGTTGCAAAATCCTGCCGGGGCCATGCGTTGATTGCCATGCAGAGGAAACGCAGCATCTCGCCGCACTTTTTGTCTTTGATATCGTCTTTTGTGGCTGTAATGGAAATGTCCTTTACAGCATCTTCCACGATGTAGTTTGTGCGGAAGTTTGCGCCCAGACTTGCCATGATAGCCTCTACCCAACCGGCTACCTTCGTTGGCAGGGTTTCGGGAACGATGAAATTCCTCTTGGTCAATGCCCCGATAACATCCACAAGGGACCATTCAACAGTAAGGTCTTGTAGCTTCCAGCCTGCACTCTGCTGGTAGTAGGTGCCGCCTGGCAACCACTCAATCGTGCCATCCTCTAGGTATAGGCCTAGCTCCACCACGATTCTTTGCCGATCTTCGATAGACGTAAAGATCGTGTTCGGGGCGTAGGGGTCGAAACGGTGATCTTTGTTTTCTACCCGAATGTCACAGGTCGAATACGGGATTTTCAGCCCGGAAAACGTCACTTCCGTTAGAATGTCGACGGATTGCAAAACCTTCGTGTCCCATGTTTCGTACAGACCAAATAGCAGGCGCAGAACCCGGACAACACGATTGGGTAGGGACCATTTCTTGATAGTCAGCCGCGCACGTGTGGGATAGTTCACCGTGAATCCATCAATTACCACACTGGTATCTCGGTTGTTCGTTACAGACCTGGTATACAGTAGGTTATCGCCGCTCCAAACATGGATTTCAAACTCAGTTGGGTATCCGTCCGCTGTTTTGCTGGGAAACTGCATTGTGACGGCCTGCAATATTTCGATGTTGGATACTGCGATTTCGATGTAGGGATAGGGTTCGGAAAAGCTTCCATCCTGACCTGATAGGGTCTCCCCTTCCCAACCAACCTGTCCCCTTCTATCCGCCGGGTCGCTGGGTCGGATGGTAAAACTGCCATCCAGTACCCAGCGATTCAGTTCCAGCGTTGCGATAGTGTCCGGGCTTTCATCGTTGCCACGATTCGCGACCTGTGCGGAGTTGGAGATATGCCCTTCCTCATTGGGGGTGATGCTGTTGATGGTTGCATCTGGGTCCACCAGGTCGAACACTGCCCGGACTAACTGTTTTCTGGAATCGGCCACGATAGCGGCATCATATTCTGCGCTGTGTTTAATCATGGCCGTCTATCTCCTCGAATACCAGTTTGTACCCGCCCCAGGTGGGGCCAGCATCTCCCCAGCGGGTGAGCGTGGGTTGGGGCTGCTCCACCAGGTGGAACCACCCCTGCACCAGCTCTTTCCCGCCGGTAGAGGGCAGGAAAAACAATTGATGTCTACGCTTCACTTTCATAGCCTCTGCAATCCGCTGCATGGTGGCATAGTCGATTGCAGACCATTCCAGTTCCACATGCCAGATGGTGGCGCGGACCTCTTCGATACGCCGCCCGGAAATCATGCGCTCTGAAACGCCAAGCTCTTCCTCATAGGCGGTATAGTCTCCCTCTTCTAAGTCCTCGATCTCAATTCCGTCGATAGAAAGAAACATGTTCCCAGTATCTTCATTCATTTTCCCACCCCCTTAATCGCTTACAATGCGTGGGCTTTGGTCTTCCACAGCCCGGATATCATCAATCAGGCCACGGGCAACCTCTTTGCCGTTCAGGTTCAGCACGATTTCCTTACTGCGTCCCTGGGCGCTGGATGCTAGGACAATGGCATTTGCCAACCCGGTCAGGTCCTCGGTTTTCAAAGACGCGGCCTGTGCCGCCTTGTCGTTCACCGTGCCGGTCAGCCGCCCAGAGAAGTCGGAAACATCGGCGTTTACCGTCCTGGAAACCACGTCGGCAGCGTTGATTCTATCCAATTCTGCCAAGATGCTATCAGATACGGATTTTGCTATTGCAATAGCACGTTCGCCGCTGATAGCCAAGCCATCGCCGAAAGCGTCCATTGCTTCCTGTCCGGCGGGCTTAAACTCATCCGGCAGCTTATCCAGGTATTCGTCATGGATAGCGTCAATTTCCGTCTGGTAGATGGATTGGGCAACTTTTTTAGATGCTGCTTCCTTCTCCTGCCACAGGGCCATATAGTTCTCATACTGGTCATCCGCCATGCCCAACAGGGCGTTGGCGTATTTCATAGCCTTTTCTTGGTCCAACCCCAGGACTTCATCAAGCAAGCTATCTGCAATGCCTCGGTCTTTCAAGGCTTGGATGGTATCGCCGTACTTGTTGATAGCGTCGATACTCTTTTGCAAGTTTGTCAGCTGGAAGATATCGTCTTCCTCGGTGAATAGATCAACATCGCTTAGTTTGCCCTGCAAACTATCCCGGCTGCTTTCAACAGCGTTCAGCGCTTTTTCGTAGTTGTTCTTAATTTCGTTCAGGGCATCCGCTTGGGATTTCAAGGCTTCCTTCTGGGCCGCTTCCTGCTTTTGGAGCTGTTTCTCATTCCAATCTTCATTCAGCTTGTCGATATCAGCCTGAATTTTTTCCCTGTCCTTGATTTCTGCCTTGGCTAGTTCGTCGTTCTTTTCCTTTAGGTTTTTCTCGTACTCAGCAAGCTCTTTAGCCGCTGCACGTTCATTAGCTGCCGTTTCGATTTTTTCAATCTCTGCGTTCAGCTTTTCAACCTCTTTGGAAACGATGTTAGCAACGTTTCTAGCTGCATCACGGGCTAGCTTGATGTTTTCCTTCAAGCCGTTTGCAAGGCCCTGAATGATGTTCACGCCGTATTCGTAGAATACCTTGGACGGCGAATGAATCCCTAAAAGGCTGGTGAAAGCGCTCTTGATCTGCCCAGCAAAGCTTTTGATTTTGCCAATGGCCGCGCTGATTTTGCTGGAAATACCATTGATTAAGCCCTGGATGATGTTGGCACCGATGGATTTCAACTGTCCAGGCAACGAAGAAAGCGTTGATTTGATGTTGTTGCCAACCTGCACCATTTTGGCCCTGGCCTGCGCTGCCATCTGAGAACCCCAACTAATCAGGGCAGATAGAGCGCCTGCTAAAGCGCTCTTAATTTTGCCTGGGAGGGTTGAAAAAAATGTGATAGCCGCATTTACAGCGTTGCTTGCCGCCTGCCGCATGTTAGCTGCCGCCTGCGATCCCCAGCTACGGATAGCTGCACCTGCCGCAGTCAGTGCGCTGGTGATTTTACCAGCGAGATTCTGGAACCATGTAACCACCGCATTAACCGCATTGGTTACGGCGTTCACCATCGTTTGCTTAACGTTGTTGCCCCAGTTACGGATAGCAGCACCGGCAGCTGTTAAACCGCTGGTAATTTTGCTTGCCAGCCCAGAGAACCACGTAACAACTGCGTTGATAGCATTGGTTACAGCGTTTACCAGTGCTTCCTTTGCTGAGTTGCCCCAGTTGCGAATAGCTGTCCCCGCCGATGTCAGTGCGTTAAAAATGGCATCCGGAAGATTCTGGAACCAAGTGATTACCGTTTGGATTGCGTTTGGTAAGGTGGTGCTGAAAAATGTAATCAGCGCACCAATTACTTCGATTACGGCAGTGATTACACTTGCTAGGATTTGTAGCTGTGCGCTAATGAGGGTTATAATCGCTGACCCAGCGATTTCAACAAATTTTTGGAAAAATCCACTGATTGCCGCCGTTCGCTCTGGCGTGAAAACCCTCCCCACAGCTTCCCCAAGCGTGGAAAATGCCGATTTCACACCTTCAATAGGGCCGGAAATCCAGCCTGCAACGTCGGGGAATAGGTTGCTCAGACCATCCAGGATGAGGTTTCCCAAATTACTGAGAATTCGTCCGATAGTTGGCCCGACGTTTTGAATGACTGTAACAACGCTTTGGACTAGATTCTCTGTAAGAGCACCAAGGTCTGCGTCCGGGCTTGCCAGCCCGACGAGCCAGTTTTCCCAGGCACCCTTCATGGAGTTCACGCTACCCTCGATGGTGGTAGCTGCTTCCTTCGCCGTGGTGCCAGTGATACCGAGATTGTTTTGTACCTCGTGGATAGCCTCGATCATTGTCGCAAACGACACATTATCTAGGCTGCTGATTTTTTTACCAAGGACGCCCGAATCGTTGATTAGGCGAATCATTTCTGATTGCGTGCCGCCATACAATTGAGTTCAGTACAGTTTGCTAGGCTGTACCCGCCTTTCGGCTGCTGCATGTTTCCATGCAGATCAGACTATCTCTTGGCCGTTTCCGGCCCCCTGCGCTTCCGCCCGCTTGGGCGTACTCTACTCTGTTCCGGGTTTCCCCGTCATTTCGATAGTCGTTACACATTCGCTATTATCTAGCGTTTCGCACGGTATTGCCCACAGCATTATCCGTTTGGGGTTTCACCGTTTTCACAGGGTTTATACTGGGCAATGGTATGGCACTGTCTACCCAGTTTTAGGTTATCTAGCCAAATATACCCTCGGTTTCCCGATATTTATTAGGGGTTTAGACTATATCTTCATCTAAAATCCAGCTTACATTAAGGGGTGGACTTTTTATTTAGATGGTGCGCACTTCCAACAACGTATCAATAGTTGCCGTACTGGGTGACAAACCCATAGTCGTTTGACGTTCCCATTTCTGGGCTTCGCACAGGATTACCATGCCATTTAGGTTTAGGCTTCCCCTGTTAGCAGGTGCATCTCAACGGCCATTTCCTGCCGTATTTTGCACCCACACCGCTGATTAACGTTCACGCACATTCACCGCAAAATCACTTGTGCGGCGGACATTAGATTTATCGTGTAGTTTTGCTTAGCAAAACCTTGGTAAGCGTCCTGTATACTCTGCATGTCGGTGCCCATCTTGTTGGCGTTGTCCGACATGTCGGTGATAGCTCGGTTTGCTATCTCTGCCGCTTTGTTTACGTCACCGCCCAGGCCAGAAACCAGAGACGCGGCGAACGATGTAGCCGTCTCCATGTACTGGTTGGCAGAAAGCCCGGCTGTTTTGTAGGCGTTAGCGGCGTACTGTTGCATCGTGCCGCTGGCCTCTTTGAATAGGGTATCAATGCCGCCTACATTCTGCTCATAGGAGGCGTAGGCTTCGACAGCCTGCTTGCCGACGTCGATCATAGCCTCGCCGAGTTTTTTAACGGCTTCGACAGCTAACTCAACGCCTTTGGCGGCAAGGTTGCCCATGAAGGTGCCTTTGAAAATCTCGCCGAATTTGCTGGCACTACCACCAGCTTCATCCATCTGGTCCCCGGCATCATCGGCAGCATCGCCTAATCTGTCCAGGTCCTCCTCGGCATCATCCGCTGAATCGCTCAACCTGTCCAAGTCCTCACGTAGATGGTCCGCGCCGTCCGAGTTTGTGCTAAATGGGTCGTTTCGCAACTCATCGAACGACGATTCTAAATCATCTAGGTAGGAATCCATATCGTTCAGCGAATCGCCCAGGTTTTGGGCACCATCCGCCGCCGTGGAAAATGGATCGTTGTTCAGTTCGTTCAGTGAGGCGTCGATTTCGTCCAGGTAGGTATCAATGTCACCAAGGGAACCAGAAATACCCTCTGACATGCCCCGTGATGCACTAGAAACCGTCTCAAACGAACCAGTAATACCCTTTAGGTTGTTTGCTAGTGCTTCGGCAGCAGAAGAAACCTGCTTAAACGAGTTTATTACTTCGCTGGCATCACCGTTAATTTCGATGGTAACGGAACCATCAGCCATTTACGTCACCACCTTAATCACCTTTCCCCTTCTGTTTGACGTATTCCTCTGCCTCCTGGTATCTCCTGTTTATCTGCGCTAACAATTCGGCGTCGCGTTCTTCCACCGTCATGTGTTTCTTGCGGTCTACGGTGTCCTTGATAGCGTAGATTTCACGCATTTTCTTGAAATGCTTGCGGCGCGTCCGGTCCAACTTGTTTAAGTCCGCCGTTCTGTACATTATCCGTTGCATAAAATTGCTTTCATGCGGCAGGTTGAACAGCAGGCGGCGAAACTCCCACCAATGTAAGTCTGCCTTGGTAAGGTCGATGTTGTAGTAAGTAAGGAAGGAGGAAGAGATAGCTTCGGCATCTTGCTCAAAGTCGTATACTCTCCCTCCCTTCTTCTTATCCCTTTGTTTTGGTTCTCCGTCGGCCTGATTATACCCACGAAAAAAGCCAAGCATGGCATCAACAGCGGCTTTAACATCGGCAGGGACAGAGCCTCGGTAGAAGAGAGATAAAAGCCCGGCAACGTCCGGTTTTTCCTCCTTCAATACCTCTAGCTCTATCGCCACACCAACACGGAAGCTTGGGTCTATCGGCACCTGCTTCCCGTTGACTTCAACATGATCCGGCAGCGCTCGAAACGGGTTAGTTCGCATTGTCCTTGCGCAGCTTCACCCGTTCGGCGGCTTCTGCGCGGCGTCGTGCCCGTTCCTCCGCGCGTCTCTGCTCCCGGTTGGTGGGGGTGGCGGCAGCGCCGGGCACAGGAAGCCCGTTCGCGATATCCTTGATGGAAACCATCTCTTCCGCCACGCGGCGGACGAAATCGCCGTATGCAAACACGATAGCTTTCAGGTTGCTTCTGGGGCCGAAGCACTTGTCAGAGGTACCTTCCCCGATAATGGTATCGAAGAAGTCCCGAACCAGTTCACACATGCCCTTCATGTAGGCGGTGGCGTTCTTGGGCAGTGCTTCGGTTTCCTTTTGCACACGTTCCAGCTCATTGATAAACAGCTCCATGTTTACCGTGTCGAAGGTGTCGTACTCCACGGCAACGCCGTTGATATTGTAAGTGTCCATGCTTAGTCCTCCTTATCTTTGGTTACACGTCGGCGGAATAGGTGTACTCGGTGGGGGCGGCAGTTGCCATGATATCCACATCGATCTCAGCGGAAGCGCCTGCCTCGCCGGAACCGTCCGAGTTCACGATAACGGCAGCGGTACCCTTTTCGCCCTTGCCAGTCAGCAGAGAGAAATAGACGTAGGGCACGATAACGGCCTGGCCGGTGCCAAATTTGATAGCGTGAGACAGGGCGTAGTCCTGGAAATCATCACCAAACATGCGATCACCGGTGACGTTGAAGGTGCGCTGGGTAGCGGTCTTGGTGGTCACTTTGCCGTTGCGGATATAGGTCTTGTCCTCGCTCTCCGGGTTCAGCTGGGAATCAACGTTAGTGATGCCGCCCTGGACAACCACATAGTCACCGATTTTGCCAGTGGGAGAAGAAGCAATATCAACAGCCAGGACAAAATCGTCGGCAGTGGCAACGCCGGAATAGGAAGGAGACGGTTCCTTGCCCGTCATAAGGGTAGAAAGTTTCATTTTTTCATTTCCCCTTTCAGTTGGAAAAATAGTCCATAGTCATCAGAATTTGATGGTCTTCTGTGTTATCGTCGTACCGGGCGAACATTGCCGCCCTGGTGTTGCAGGTAATTTTAGTTGCCTGTTTCCCATCCCCCAGATAGGGCAACGGGCGGCGGGATACAGCCCAGTCACCAATAGCATCCAGGATTTCGTCGGCTTTCAACCGGTCGTTGTTGCTGGATGGTTGCAGGCGGTAGATGATTTTGAATTGATACTGCCCCTGATACGCCCCGCGAACGTATTCCTTTGTTTTGTAGGCCCCTTGGATAGTAGAAAGCGCCATACCAGGCTGATCGGAAGGAAGGTATTCAAAGGCGATATTGGCGGGTTTACTTTCATACTGATTCAACCAAACCAGCAGTTTCCTGGAAATCTGATCGGTTTCCGCCCTGGATACCATGCGTAATGGTCTATCATCCATTCAATATCGCCTCCTTGTACTTCTTTACCCAGTTTGGAAGATTCATAGCCTTGGAGGCATCAAACCAATGGCTTTGCGCCTGTCCGTGCATTGCCTTGGTGAACACCAAGCTCTTTCCGTTTGCCACTTTAGTAGCTCCCGGCCTAGCCCACGGGCTTCCGGTATCTGGGTCGACCAGCACCTTCCCTTCCCACAGAAAACGGGCATACGGGCCAGGGTATACGATGGTATCTCCCTGCACCCTAGCTCGTCCCGCAAGGGAACCTGTAAGGGCTGGAACAAACTGGTCGGTATCTTTCATGGCTTCATTTGCCAAAACTTCCTTGGCTCGGTCTGCACGCTGGGCGAACTTGGCGGCGTCAATTTTTACATCAACCTTAACGCTGATCATCAACGCCCACCAACTTCCCAGTGCTGCATTTCATCCGAACCAAAGTCCTTCTCATCTACCGAATTGATTCTGTATACATCGTCATGGGTCCTGTTAATCCACTGGAAATCCTTCTCAGGCTCTACAACCTCACCCTTGACGATGAACGTAGAAACATCAGTAGGCGGCGCAGAATCCAGCGTCCACAGGCCGCTTTTATCGGCGGCGGTGTGGTATTCCTTCGGGGATACATACCGTTTGATTTCGGCCGTTTGGCCGTCGTAGGCTTTCACGCTGAATGGGATGTATACCGTCACAGCATCGGCGTTTTCCATTCCGGAAGAACGGACGTTGGCGGCCTTGGCAGCATCCAGCAAAACTCCCTCTAGCACCGTGATATTAGTCACTTGCTCGAATGTTACCTGATCCTCAGTGATGATATACAGAGTGATGGTATGTGGGAACATCGTCACCAGCAGTCACCCCACTTTGCCATCGGGTAGCCGGTAGCCTGCAAAAAGCCGGTACCTTGCAGGTAGATTAACAACGCGCTTTTTTTGCGTGCTGTTAGCAGTTGAAGGTCTGACGCGCTCAGAGTTTTGGTTCCGTAGCTCCGGGACCATCCCCCCACCGATTCGCTAGAGATGGAACCGGTGGAGGAAAAGGTCACGGCATTCAGCCTGTTTTCATCCTGGAAAATTTCGGCCAGTTCGCAGGTAGCCATTTGCACCGCCGTTAAATCATCGCCAGTTGCCGACATAGCTTTCCCACTAGTGGCGGCGTTGATGTAAGCGGTAGCGCGGGTAGCAAGGCCGTTGAAATCAGCTTCTTCAATGGCGTTGCCGCCGTATTCGTTCTTGTAAAACTCATAGGTTGCGTAGGCCATTGGTTAGCTCCTTTCTCAGGCTACCTTGATAACGTAAGTCTCATCCATGCGCTCGAAGGAGGGCAGGACGATTTCGGAAACCGTGGTCTTGGTGTTCACGGGGTCAGAGGTGGTGGTCACCGCAACGGCAATGCCGGTATCAACCAGGGACACATCGGCATCGGCCTTGCCCATCAGAGTGCGCTCTTCGGGGGTGGTGCCGTACCAGGTGGAACCCAGTGCGCCCTCCGGCAGCAGAGTAACCATGTCATCAGGGTAGAACTTATGAGCAGTGCCGGTCTCATCCTTGTACTGTTTGCTGTACACGATGACGGTCACACCAAGCTCGTTCTGGAACAGCTCATTGACACGGGCATCAGTCATGAACACATTTGCAGTGACATTCTGAGCCAGCACGGCGCTCTTGATCTTAGCGTTTGCCTTGAGATAGCCCATCGTCTTCTTGCTGCACAGCATGATGGTGGGCCGGGTGCCGGTGTTGGATTCGACGGAATCCAGGGCGTCCTGAATGTCGCTCATGGGGTCGGCGGTGTCGGTGGCGCTCCACTTCTTGGTAGCGGTGGTGATAGCGTTGTAGTTGTTGGTCTTGTAGCTGCCGTCGGTGTCGTAGTTGTAGGAATACTGCACACCACCGGCTTCCAGGACGATTCTGGGGGAACCGTCGGTAACAGGGGCAAGCAGCTGCATACGCATACGCTCAGCCACGACGCGGGCACCCTCAACCAGGGTGGAAGCATCGTCGTAGATGGAGGACAGAACAGAGGCCAGGTAGGGGTCATTGCCGTCGATGATACGCATGATCTCCTGCTCATCCTCTTCCTTCACCAGCATGGACTCACGGAAAAAGGCCATCTGGGTCTCATCGACCTTGATACCCTCACGGCTACGCAGGGTAGACTTGGCGTCGAAGTTGGAGGGGGCCAGAGAAACGGGCAGGCCCTTGTGGGACTTGATCCACTTCAAATCCAGGCCCATCTTCTTCTTGGCAGGGAAGAAACCCTCACCCAGGTAAGCCATGCGGTTAGACGCAGCTTCGGTCTGCTGCACGGCAATAGCGGCAGCGCTGAAAACATCAGAAATGTTCATCTTTTATCCTCCTTCCTTACATGAATACGACGTTCTTCATAGCGGCCTTGGCGGCAGCATCCACGGTAACGCCGGAATGCGCCTGCGCCTTGGTGGTGTTGATGTAGCCGCCGATAACGATAGTGCCCTGGGGGCGATCCTCGTAAACATCCCACAGCAGGACGCCGACGGCAGTAGAAGTCTGACTACCGGATTCGCCGGAAGTCGCGGCCTTCTTGCCATCAGCCGCCATAGGAGTGCCAGCTTTGCAAACGCCGCTGGTAAATGCGGTAGAATCCAGAGTAAGGGCCTTGCCCACATACTCGGAGTTGTACAGGATTTCTACATCCGAAGGTGCAGAAACCTCAGAGTATTTCATGGTACCCAGTGCCATATTTTTCACTCTCCCTTATATTGCGATAAGACATCGCTGTACGTTTTGTTGTTCTGTGCGGTAGCCGCGCCGATACTCTTTGCAAGGGCGATACCGATATTTTCGGTGCCGCCGTTATCCTTACCACCTGCGCCGACAGGTCGGCCAAAGGAAGGGGTAGGCTTATCGGATGCAAAAGCGCCGGGGTCAGCTTCACGCTGTGCTTTCAGGAAATCGTCGAAACCTTCCAGTGCGCCGTCTTTCAGGGTCAGGTCCTTGGCTTTAAGTTCATCTCGGAACGCCCTCTCAGCGCCCTTGGACGAAAACTTGACGTTTGCGCCGGTGATAGCAGCAGAAGCGGCGGCGGTGTAGTCCCGTTCTGCAATCTGTGCCTTGTAGGCTTCGGTGTCTTTGTCATACTTGGCTTTCAGTTCGTCCATCTGGGCTTTGATCTCATCGGCAGAACCAGCGTTTTTCTTCATCTCTTCCAGGTCCTTGTCTCGGTCGGCAAGCTGGGTTTTCAGGTTCTCAGCGTCCGCCTTGGCAGCTTCGGCCTTGCCCTTTTCCCGCTCAATGTCTTTGCCATTCTCAGCAAGAACCTTGTCGATGATTTCATCCTCTAAACCAAGCTCTTTCAGATATTCGCGTTTCATTTTTCACTCCTTGCCAGCTACGCTTTTTTACGCGGGTTGCATCCGCTGCTGTCCCGTAGTTTTACGACATCGGGGCGGTCAAAGATAAAAAAATAAGCCAAAAATCAACTTTTAGTTGATTCTTGGCTCAAAGGCTCAGGTTATTTGGGTTTTGTTAGGTTTACTTTGCTTCTTTTTGCTTACGTTTGCTTTTTGTTTGCTTACGTTTGCTTAATTTTGGTTTCGTTTGGTTATCCGGCCCATTTGATTTCACCAAACCAATCGCAACGTCTACCGTTGTTTTTGCCTGTGCATTTCACCAGGACGCCACAGGCCCCCGGCTTTACCGGATGAATCTTTTTCCCGCATTCGGGGCAGCAGAACCAGGTTTGTCCGTTGATGGTTTTAATCATCGTCTTCCTCCTGGTCTGCGCCAAAGTACAGGTTGAAGAACTCTTTCATAGCCTCCACCTGTTCCGGGCTTGTGCCGTCAAACTCAACGGTAGCGGCGCGGGTGGCATCCTCTACCTTTTCAGCTACGGTAATCTTCAATATACCACCTTAGTCCTTTCACGCTGTAACGGCAAATTAGCAGCTTCACTGAATAGCCTGTATTCACGGTTCAGTAGGCGTATCTTTGCCCTTGCCGCTGTCGCGTCCTTGGCAGCTTCCTCTGTCCCCAGAGCTTCCGCCGCTTTCTGTATGCGTTTCTGCTTCCTAATAGATCGTTCTATCTCCCGCTGTTTCTGGGACGCCTGGTACTGGTTGTAAGTGCGGCCCTGGTATTCAAACGGGGGTTGATCTATCTCGCGCAGTTGTTTGTCGGTGTAGGTTCGGGATGATACCCCTTCCACAAATGGGTAGTAATGATGTTTGCAGTTCCACCCGCCCAGGCCCGGTCCAGTCCCATATCCGGTGTTTTCGATGAAATCCGGGTACTTTGTGTTCTTGGGTTGCCCCGGCTTATTCCACACGAAAAGCTTCCCTTGCCACGACTGGTGGTTTTCTGGTCCGCTTCCTGTGTTTCTCGCCCCAGCATGGGCGGACACTTCCACTAGATTAGTTTCCAGCCGCTCCATGCTTTGTTCTGCGTAGCGCTGGCAGGTTTGATTCACCCCAGTCATCACAGCACGTCGAGCAGCTACGTCTGCCTGATCGTAGTGTACCCGCCCGTTGGATTCGTAGCGGATAGACGTTAAACCACCGGCGGCAAGCTGCTTTGTGGCGTGGGCTATCGCTTCGTTGTAGCTGATAGTCCCAGACATTACTTCTGTTTCCGCCATATCCAGCGCCCATTGATAGGCTTTTTGGGGTTCCAGCCACTTAACAACTTTGCCGTTGCGTCGGACTGCAAACCCCATTGATTGAGTAAGGTTTCGCAGTTCGTCCTTGGTCTGCCGCCTGATAGCCTCAACATCCACATCATCAACAATGTGGCGCGGGGCGGTAATCTCTGCCGCCGTTGCTAATGTGCCGTAGTATTTGCGATTGCGCTCTACTACGCCATCCATGATAGCATCTACCTTATCAAGGCTGGTTTGCGTAGTCTCTGCAATGGCCGTCGTGATTTCATCCAGCGTTATCCCGTGGGCACGCAGTTCCCGGATATCCTCAACAGTCACCTGGTTCAAGTCCCCGGATACCACCAGTCGCCAACAGATTTCTTGTAGAAGCCGATCTTCCAGGCCCCGGAATAGCTCGGCGATAGGCTCAGGCAGGGCATCCAGGACGGCAGGAGAAAACGGGTACTTCATTATTCAAGTTCCCCTTGTGGTTCGTCGATCATTTCCTCCATCCCCGGTAGCATAGCTTTGGCAGTCTCTTCATCCTCGCCGAAATGCTTCTGCCGGAATTCATAGGCATTCAGGATACCAGCCGAAACTAGTTGCAGGTCAGCCGCCATTTCTGCGCGGTTGCTCTCAGGATCATCGAGTACACCATCGCCGAAGCTGAGATGCAGCTCATAGTCCCCCTGAGGGGCCAGGGCGTACAGCGTGGCGTATACATCCATCGCATATACCAGATCGTCCAGGGCATCCCCAAACGCCTGCTGAATATGACTCTCTGTGATGTACTGCCGTTGTTTGCTGGCCAGGATTTCCGTCGATGTTTTCTCAACACTGGACGGGTCAGAAATCGTTCCATAGGCTAGGCCTGTCTGGAATTCAATCTGTTTCAGGATGTTTTGAAAGCCTCTGTAAATGGCATCATCCCGGAACGCCGGGGAGAATTCTTTGAAAAAATCCCCATCCTGGGACATAAACGGCCCGAACTCATAGAGCCGGTTTCTTCCAAAATCACGGGCGTTCCCGCTGGTGTATTCTGCAAAAATTTTGCGTTCGCCCGATTTGAACTCCCACCACAGTCTATCCCACTGTTCATCTGCATCTTTCACCAAGCCAACGATGGAACCGCCGTACACAGATACACCCAGTCGGCTATCGGTGTCGATGTTGTTCGCAACAGGCGGGGTAAAGAAAGCGAACAGCGGACGTTCTACGCCGTCGAGCGTGGTTTCATCGTTCAAGGTTGCCCAGGCAGGGACCGTATCGAGCGGCACTTCCTCGCCCACTGTTCCGTACTGGTTGGACTTGTGGGCCTTGTTCCGCACAACGTAGGCCGTGCGTTCTCCATCTCTCACAAACTCATGGCTTTCCAGGCGGACGTACCATTTACCGGCCAGCTGCACCCGTTCGCGAAATACGCCGCCGGTGCATTTACCTGCTTCATCGAAGTTTGTAGGTTGAAATGCCATGATGCTAGAAGCGTCGACTTTCAACACACCGTTGTACACATAAGGCCGAAGGGCTAACCCACCAAGAGCAAGCCCCATCTCTAAGTTTTTCTCGAAGTTCCGGGCGGCGTCCTGGAAGCAAGCATCTAGGAATTCAGCCCGTGCCCCGCCGGTGACTGTGCCATTGAATTCCACCAGCGCAGGCCGCGCCATTTCGCGGGCGATAGCGGCAGGCAGGCCGAGCGGGATAATGTCGCGCTTGGCCCAGGGTGGTTCATTGATGTACATGGAATACCACAGGTTGATATTCTGCTGCATCGTAGTACCAACCGCCGTATCAACGCCGAAATCCTTTTTAGCGGCAGCGGTGGGAAACAGCCAGTTTTTCAGATTTCGGAACGTCCTAGCAAAAACGTTTTCCATTCATTTTATCCTCCCGCCACATTATCGTATACGCAAAGTAGCGTATCATATCCATTGCATGGTCTGATTCTTTGATAACTGCATCAGTTTCTTTTTTCTCATCCCAGCAGTAGGAACCAAATTCATTAAACGTGTTTTCACAGCTTGCATCGAACAACATTCTACCAGCCAACAACAAAGTCCCAGTATATCGGATACCGTCAAGCACTGCGTTTTTGGCATTAATTACGGCAAATTTACCACGCCGCCGCAACGTTTCCTTGAACGATGCCGCCGACGGGTCGACGATTACTCGCTCTATCTGGTACCCTTCCGCAAACGCTTCCAGATCGTCGGCATATTCTTCATCCGTTTTCTGGTGTTTCTGCTTTCGCCCATCGTAGTAGTATTCTTTCAGCATCACAGCTTTACCGTTGCGCAGTTGCCACAGCCCCATAGCCGTAGGATTCAACGTGCCGTAGTCGATGCTGATATAGTACACGCCGCCGGAATGTTGTTCCGTGGCTATGTGCTCTCCTTTATTGAACATCGGATATACTAGGCCATCTGCTACGCACCACTCGCCCAGGATGTAGCGACGATAGAACACACCTGCATAGGTGTTCTTGTATCTTTCTACAATTTCTGGTGCAAGAGAAGGGTTGTCCTCCAACAAAAAATGCAGATGAAGAGCATTGTGTTTTTTGGCCTTTTTTATCCATTCCTGGTAAAACCAGTGGGAAGGGGGGCCAGGATTACAATTAAACCAATACCTAGAGCCGGTAACAGAGCAACGGGCAAGCGCTTGTTCCACAAACGATCTAGGCTGTAACGCTACCTCATCCAGAAACACCCCCGCAAGGGTTCTGCCTTGAATTAACGCAGACGAACCTTCATCCTTTCCGCCAAACACCTCGAAACGGTTTTTGATGTTTCTGTTTTGCACTTCCAGCATTTTATCCTGCCTACGCCACCTAACGCGGTAAACATCACGGGTTAGTGTCATAGCAAGAAATGGTTGAATAACATTCTTTGTGCAGCTATCTACGCTCTTCCCGCAAATTGCAAACAGTTTTCCATCAAAATTTTTCATAGCCCATTCGATAAATGCCCATGTCATTATGGACGTTTTGCCAGATCGTATCGACCCATCGCAAATAATAGCTTCATATTTTGTGTATGGAAATGCTAGGATTTTCAACTGTTTAGGGCTAATCATCAACATCAAGCCCTTCTGCAATTTTTTTCAAGCTAACGCTAAGAGAATCTTCTTCCCGTATATCCTTTTCTGTAACAACTCCGCCTTGATCGCTTTGCCCAAGGTATTGCTTTCCAAGAAAAATAGCCATAGAAGCGTTTTTCTTAGCTAGTTCCCACTGCGTCCGGCGTAGCGAAATTTTACCACGCCCCCGCTTTTCACGGAATACCTCGGAAAAATTCTTACCATACGTTCGCTTACACCAACTATTGAGTGTTTTATCCGTAACATCGAACCAGGAACAGATTTCGTCATAGGTGCATTGCAGCCCGCAAAGGTTTTCAAATTGTTTTTGATCAATTTCTTTTGGCCGCCGCCCCATACAATCACCTCTCCCTTTCTTTACGCTTCTTATTTCGGATGAACCGCTCCATGTCTCGCTTTAGTTTTTGGCTTTTGGTTTTCTTGATGATCTCTTTCGCTTCTGCAATCGTCATCCTTCCAAAACCGCCTTTTCTCCGGTGAAGTTTTCCCAGCGCTTGATGATAACATCAACGTATTTAGGATCATATTCCATCACGCATGCGTTTCTTCCATTCTGTTCACAAGCCATAATGGTTGTCCCACTTCCGCCGAACAGATCCAGAACGATGTCACCGCCTTTTGTGTTGTTCTGAATTTGATAATCGAACAGTGCAATCGGCTTCATTGTTGGATGTTCTTTGTTCGCGGTAGGGCGGTCAAATTCCAGAATCGTTGTCTGCTTTCGGTCGGACGCCCAGAGGTGTCCAGCGCCGCCTTTCCAACCGTAAATGCATGGTTCGTGTTTCCACTGGTAATCTTGCCGCCCCATTACCATGGTGTTTTTTGCCCAGATAAGCGTTTGACGAATTTCCCAATCGACCAGTCGGCAAGCTTCATCAAAAGCACGTTCTCTTCGCGACGCATACCAGATATAAAACACAGCCCCAGGTTTCATAACAGCATCCGCAGCACGAAAAGCAGAGGAAAGGAATTCGATCATTTCTTCATCCGTCTTTGCGTCGTTCTGGATTTTTAGGGCGTCCTTAGTCTTGCCAGTATAGTCCACGCCATACGGAGGATCAGTAAGAAGAAGGTCAGCTTTCGCACCCCCCAGAAGAGCTTTCACGTTTTCTTCGGAGGTGCTATCTCCACACATCAGCCGGTGACGGCCCAACTTCCAAATTTGGCCAAACTTAGAAATAGGATCGTTGGTCTTATCAACCTCCGGCGCTTCATCTTCTGTAATTTCGGTAGCTTCTGCCGTTTCCTCCATCAAATCCCATGCAAAATCAAACATGGACAAATCCAAATCCTGCAACTCTTCAGTCAGCAAATCAATATCCCATGGGGATTCGTTGGTTTTGTTGTCCACGATACGCAGGGCGTCCACCTGTTCAGGCGTTAGATCGTCCACCATGATGCAGGGTACTTCGGCGTATTTCAGCCGCTTAGCCGCCTCAAAACGGCAATGTCCAATGACGATAACGCCATTGGAATCAATCACGATAGGCTGGACAAAACCGAACTGCCGGATGCTTTCAGCCACATTGTTGATTTGGGTATCATCGTGCTTCTTAGCATTGCGATCATACGGCTTGATCTCTTTGATTTTTACGCTTCTGATCTCCATACTTATCCTCCTATACCCGTCTCTTCCGAGCTGTCAGGGCGGGTTTCCATCGCCCCAGCATCCGCGAATGCTAACCGCTATTCTGGTAGCAGGCCCCGGTAACTACCCGGATATAGGCTATTGCCACCCGCCATATTGCCCCGTCTTTCCGGGGTGCCAGGTGTTTCAGGGGATCACACCACAACCCATCCGGCGGCAGGAGCAGGATTTGAACCTGCGCAGGCTGTAGCCCATACCGCATTAGCAATGCGACCTCTTAACCAAACTTGAGTATCCCGCCGTATGCCTAACCGGAATCCAACCGGGGCCACCAGGTGAGTGATGGAGCTGCTTTTACAGGCTGCAGCTTACCGAAGGAGCATTCCCTATGGAAACAAAAAAGAGAACCGACAGAGCGGAAAGCCAGCTATTGGCTCCTGCACCGATAGCCAGCATATAGAAAGAACTCCCGGCGCAACTGCCGCGTCTAAGACGCTGGTGACACACCCTTGCGTTATCCGGCGGCGTTCTTTCATATATCCCAACCTGCGCGGGTCGTGGCATCCCTACCGTGCCAGATAATAGGACGCTCGCCGCGCTTGGTTAGGTGCTGAAAAACAAAACACAAAATGCAGAAAAGAAGTCAAAGCTTCACCTGCCTTTCGTATTTTATTCTCCCTTTCGGGATGGTCCTGGGATTCGGGATTGAACCAAATCATACACACCAGTGCCCAGGATATGGAGGGCGGGGCAGGGGAAGAACCCCCGCCCCTATACCAAATAGGAGGGGTGGCTATTGCCGCCGCCACCCGGCGGAAGAAGCATGCGGAAGCCCGAAAGGACAAAGACTTCCTTGCTATTATTATACCATATTCTACCGTATCGTTCCACGAAAATCTGTGTTTTTGCTAATTCTTTGGACAATATGTCCATCTGTTAATCAGCATATTTGAAAATCACGCCGTCGATGAACGACTTATTTTTAATTCGTCCGTGCAAGCCGCTTGTGGATAGGTAATTTTCCCGTGCAGCAGCCCTCGCACTGGGATAAAATTTCAGCACCTTACCCCATTTGTCCGTCTTGGCAACAATTCGACAATTTGGGCTTCTACGTTTTCTGTTCAGTTCCGCCCTAGTCACAAATTCCAGATTGTTCACCGCACAGTTTCGATAGTCCCCGTCCTTGTGGTGTAGAATCATGCCCTCCCGTTTCCCACCAAGGAAAACATCACACACAACGTCCTTTACTCGAATTGTCTTACCAGCAATTTGAATGGTGGTGTTGCCGTTGTGCGACTGTTGGCGCATGATTCGCGGATTTTCGGCCCTTTCTCTGGAATGGTCCCAGCGCTGCTTTATCCAGCTTCGGATTTCGCCAAAATTAGAAACATCGTACCACCCATCAGTGCCGGGAATGGGCAACCATACCTCTTTCAAATCTGCCCCCCAATTCTATCCAGCAGAGCCACAAGCCCCCGAACTTCCAACGGATCAACGCCCGTTTCTTTCTTCATCTTATCCAGGCGATATGTGATAGTGTGCCGGTGGCAAAACAGCTCCCGCGCCACCTTGCTAATCATCATGCGGTTCCTTTCCAACGAAAGAAGAACTTTTTTATCGAAATCATCCATATTATCCTCCCGCTTTTTTCAGCTTCCAGAAATCATTGATAGCATCCCGGACCGGATCTGTTTTACGCTGTGACCTAGCGTATTCCAGTATCTCCAAATCACGTTCATAATGTTCTTTGCACATCTGCCGTCCTGGTAGCGCTGGGCGTTCGCAGTAACGGCACTCCCCTGCTGGTTTCCGTACATACCGTTCTCTGTGTTTTCTGTTGCGCCGCAACCTACATTCATTGCAGAACGCCTGCCCTTTGTAGGCCGGTTTGCCGCATGCTGTACATAGCCCTGCCGCTTTTCGCTGCGCGTACAAGGTTTTCATACTTTCCCTGTTGCGCCCTTCCCGTTTTTTCTTTTCATCTTGGGATAGCTTGGCGTTACAGGCGTTGTTTGCCTCTACGCTGATAGATAAGCACTCAAGACATTTATACCGCCCAGGGGCGGCGCGTTCTTTCATACACCGAACGCACAGCCCCCTAGCTTTTGCCCATTCATAACTCTGCTTCTTATACCGCAAATCCCGTTGTCTGATTTCTTGCGCTGTTAGGGCCATTATTCAGCGCCCCCAGTGATAAATTCAGAGTTCCACAGCCCTTCAATCCAGCGGCAGAAAATTTTCCATTCTGGGAGACGGTGATTCCTGCGTTGCTGATAGATTGTCTTCAACTGCCGGTAGTTTGTGGTCATCCGCGCTGTCAGCCGGAACCCAACCGGGATATTGTACAACAGTGTTAGGTAGTTTTCCGGCGTGGGATCAGCGTTGTAGGTATCCACCAGTTTCTTACACAGATTGATAGTCTGCTTGTTCACGTATTTGATGCACTGCCTTTCGATATCCATTTTTGTGATGCAGTGCATCGTGGACTGGCTGGAAACAAAGTCCAGGAAATGGTACCGTTCCGCTTCAACCCACGCCTTAATCGTGAAGGTGAGGTCAAACTGAACGACGATACCAGTCAAAAACTGGTCATGTCCTGTCCCTGTGCCGCATTTGGCAAGGGCATAGGTTCGTTCTGTTGCATCCCCACCGCAATCTTCAGTGTCGACCGCCATAGGGTACTTGCTGGCCCTAATGCTTTCGCGCATCCCCATCAGGCGGACGTGCTGAATTACATCATCAATTTCCATTGGTTCTCCTTTCCAACTTGTGCATTTTTTGCACAGGTTTCCCGTTAATACTTTATTTCGTCACCAACCATGCAGTAATCCGGAATCCCATATACATCGGCGGCATAGAATTCCACTTTGCATCCTCTTGCTTCGCTCCACCCCTTGCATAGGATGATAGCATCCGCGTCTGCCATGACTTTCAGGCTCTCGCCCAGAAACCACATCGGCTTTGCTTCGGCGGGAGCGCCCTGAAAGAAACTCTCCAGGGCCTCCACATCACCCCACTTAGCTTTAGCGGCCTTGATAACCCGCTCCCGTTCTGCCAGAATTTCGGCGTCGGTTTTTCCTCGCATGGGCTGAGAGATAAATATTTTCATTCGTTTTCCTCCTTGTTCGCTAACTCCCCGGCAATGCTTCCATAGCCGCAGAGGTCGATGTAGTTATCTGTGTGCTGAGGGTTTGCTTTGGCTCGTGCCACCTTTAACAGAGACATCATCATAGCCACGTCAAAGGGGTCGAAATCGACGCCTTTGTAAGCTGCCCAGAGGTTGGCGATATCCTGGAAACAATCTTCGGGTTCCCCGTACTGATCGTTTCGCTCTTTGCAGACGCAGGTCGTGGCGGCGTCCAGGATGCTTTTTCTTGTGGCGTCCTTCTTCTCTGCGTTCATCAGAACGGTTGCGTCACGGTAGTCAGAGAGTAGCTTAGTTGCCAGCTTAAGCAGGTGGCTGATACACTCCGTACTTCCTCTGTTCCCATCGTTGTAAGGACAATCCTCGCAAGGCTTATCCATCAAACAACAATCTAGCCCTCCAATGACACGCTCGATCAAAGCCACATTTTCCGGTATTCTAGCCGGTTTTTCCTTTGGCTCATTTTCTCCGTGAATTTGCTTGATTGTTTTGTCCCAATACCACAACGCATCGTTCGGGTTGCCGCGTTCAGGGCCAGCCCAACCGCACTTCCGACACACGGCGCGGAACTTTCGCTCTCCACGAATGATTTCTTCTTTGGAAAGGGTCATTTGTTTGACCTCCATGTTTGCTTTACCACAAACGGGGCAGGGTTCATGCTTCTTCATTGCGTCTCCTTCCTTTTCGTGATGAGGATTCATTCTTTCAAATACCTCAACGATCAAAATATTCCAAACCTTCACTGCTTCCTCTGCGGTTTCTGCGAACGGTCCAGTAAAGCCACACTGTTTGCACTTAACACGAGCACACCCTTTCCCGTCGCTTTCCCCGAAAATGCCCCTCACAGAAACCTTTTGATTCCCGCACTTAGGGCAGGGCTTAGCCTTAAACTCCATCACAAACCTCCTCTATCACTTCAACGCGATTGTTCCACGCTCTCACCGCTTTCCCTTGTGCGATAAACGGTGTTCTGTGCCAATCTGCAACCCAGAATACAGGGCCGTTTGCGAGGCACTCAGGGCAATCCACAGAATAACTCCTGATTCTTCCGCTTCTAGTTCCCTTTCGCATGATTTTTGCCTTTCCACCACAGAATGGGCAGGGCTTGATATCCAGCTCCATTATTTTCCCTCCATTTTCATTTTCTCGACTTCGGCGATTGCCTGCATTGTCCTATGCAGGGATTTAAGCCCTCGTTCTTTCGCCACCACCTGCACGGTTTCCGCCGTGCAGATGATAGCTAGGGCCGCCAACCAGAACACCATCCAGGGATGTGCTAGCATCCATTCCATTATTCCACCTCCGGCGGTTCCGGCAGGAGCATCCAGTGAGTTGGTTGTACACCGTAAAACGAACCAGGCGCTACACAGATGTCTCCCGCCAACGTGCCAGCAAAAACGGTGTTTCCATCACTGCACAAAATAACCTCGCTTTCAGGTGGGATATTTCCCGCCACCGGCACCCACCTAGTCCGTTCCAGCGCCTCCAGAATAGTCCTATACGCCTCCCTCGCCCCAGGCATGGGAGTGTTGTCTGCGTGGCGTTGGAGCCACGTTCTTGCTTCATCAATCGTCATTTGGCACCTCCATTCTCGCACCGCAGTTGGGGCAGTAGGACATTCCAGATAAATCAACCCATTCCGACTGTTTCCCGTTTATCCGCAACAAGCCCTGCATACATTCGCTGCATGTCGTTCCGTTTCCGACCCTTACCCAATGCCCCCACCGCACTGGGGCCACATCAGACCTGGATGTTATTTCTCCATCCATGATGTATTGGCATACCCTTTCCACTGTTTTGGCCTTTTCGTAGTCATCGCTACAAAATTTAACCTCATACTCGTTCCATTTGTTCCTGTATTTGGCGTTCCATGTATCCATATTATCCCCCTCACACAAAGATTTTCGGCGGCCTGGGCATATTCTGAGAGGTTGGCCGCCAGAGGTGCAGACAGTAGGGATGGTTGTTCACATACTCACTCTTGGGCGGGTGGTATTGTACGACTGCCTCCTCATCCTCAAAGAATATATCCTTGATAGCACACATCTCCGCCCAGGTGGGCGGTGTCGCCCGTTTGCGGTTGCAGGGCGACACACTGACGTGCTCCCAGCCCCCGCTATTGCTGGCGATACAGAAAAACGATCTTCCGCCTACGTAAACTTTGAAAGCGCCGTTACCGGCGTCTCCGGGTCCTCCGTGGATACGGTGCCCAAAATCCCTGTCTCGGTATTTGTCCAGGGTGTGCAAGTTTTTCATTCTGCATCCCCCATCTCCTGATACAGCCGGGACGGGGTAGCCGCCTGCTGGCCGACGTATTTTCCAGCGTATTCATCCAAAATCTCACCGCACACGGTGTGGTAGTAGATTTGGCAGATTTCCATGCCAGGGTACACTCTCACAGGTTCCGTTGCCACCATTTCGAGCGTCCACCGCCCTTTGAATCCTACATCCCCAAACCCTGCCGTGACATGGACACCCAGGCCCAGACGGCCCACAGAGGAACGGCCTACCAGCATGGGGACCAGGTTATACGTTTCAGTCCATTCGTTTGTGGACGCGATATATACGCGCCCAGGTTTCAGGACGTAGCCCTCCGGCGGGATGATAATCTCCCGCGTGCGGTTGTCGGATTTGGGGTCCAGGACGGCCTCTGTGTACACCAGCATACGGGGATGCAGACGCAGGTTATAGCTGTTTGGGCCGAGCTGAGAATCATCAAACGGATCAATAATGATATCCCCCTTGGACATGCGCTGTCGAATTTCGTTGCCGGAAAGAATCCCGAATTGATTCAGTTCGTTCATTGTTTTCCTCCTATTGCGGGGCACAAAGGCCCCGCGATTTTTAGATTTTGGATTAAATATCAAAGCCGAAGCCCACGCCAAAGCTGTCGCTGGCGTCGGAGCAGGAGCTGCTGCCGTCGCCGCCCACGTAGCAAAAACAGCCGGAGTTGCTCGCACACGGGGACGCCAACCAATACGGAAACGGGACGCCGTTCAGCGTTTTAATCCGGTTTTCTTCCTTGGAGTAGCGTGGGAGCATTTCGCACACTTCTTCATCTCCGTAGTTGTTTTTTCCGAAAACTTCCTTCTCACGCAACAATCGGAGCGGCTCAGTCACAACTTCCTGCAAGTCATCCGGCAATAAACGAAACAGTTTGCTGAGATATGCCTCCATCGTACTCAACTGCTCACCGTTTTTTGTGATCCAGTTTTCGTTCATGCAATGGGTATCTTCGAGCAGATTTTTTGTGAAAAACGTTGCGCTTCTATGCCCTGCGCGTTCACACACCAGTGTTACTTTTTCGTCCGTTTTCAGCACGATGTCGATTTCATCGCCGACATTCAGCGGGTTGGAAGCAGCTTTAATATCGTCCCTCAGTTCCTTCCATGTCGTTTCCGGCGTGCAGTTTTTCTTGATTTCGATCATCGGTTTTCCTCCTTTTTCGTGGGTTCACGAAAATGCATGTCTTGCAGGTCTTCTGTTCTGGGCTTGTTCTTTTGCGGTGGCCCATCTGCAATTTTCTGGGCAATAATCACCATTGTTGTCAATCCGCTCAATCGTACACTGTCCGCGTTCGGCGTTTGGGTTGTAACCATGTTGGAAAGCCCACGCCCTAAACACAGCGTAATCGTCAGCCCATTCTTTGCATACGGAAATTCCGCGCCCACCCCAATCCTTGTACCGTGGATTGTTAGGGCTCGTACACCTGGAACGCATGGAACGCCAAACGTAATACAGCTTTTCGTGCGACCCGCTGTGTTTTGTTACAGAATCCCTTGATTTCCTGCTATTTTCGGCAGAAGTTTTTCTGTGTAAGCAGCCGCATGATTTCGTTGTTCCATCTCTCAAGCCGTCCCATGTAGCCACCTTTTCGTTGCCACAATCGCATTTGCATCTCCAAAGCTGCCGATTGTATTTATTTTTCCCAGCAGGTTCAATGGCGATCAAAAAACCGAACCTTCTACCAGTTACATCAATCAACCCTGTCAAGCCCCCTAACCAAGACCTTGATGTTCCCTTCTTCGTGGAATTGGATCTTGATGCCCTTCACAAACTTCCGGCTATCATCCTCGATAACCCAACCTTTCAGGCTATCTTCAATCGCCTTCACTAGGACGGCGTGATTAGAGCAATCCAGGCCATCATCAAACCAGAAAAACAATTCCACGGGGCCTGGGTAAATTTTTTGTGGAACACCAGCGCGGCGCATGCACCAACGTGTCAGAGTGTGCAATTCTTTTGCATCTTCTTTCCGTTTGGCCCAGTGTTTTCCGGCATAGTAGGCATTTAGCCCAAAGCGTTTATTCCATATCGCCATAGCCTTTTTCCCTGCCGGATATGGGATGGTGAAACTGCAAACCGTCACTGCGCCACCTCCCGGAATCTACGAAATACCTCTTGCCTCTGCCGTTCCCAATCAACCGGCGTAGGCGGCGTGTAGGCGGCAGGCTTCTTTTTCGTCCCGGCCTGCTGCATCAGGATAGCTTTGGTTTTCTCCATGTCGGCCTTGATATCCTCCACCGTCCGCACCCTGGGCGGCAACGCCGCCGGTTTGGGTTCCTCTGGCATCTGAGGTAGGGCGGCGGCAAATGTTTTTGCCAACGCTTGCACGTCCTTGGGCAGGGCCTCGAAATCCCGCCTGCTCTGGGCTTTGGCCCGAAAACTTCGCTGCAGGTTCGACGCAACCACGGACTGCACCGTTGCTTCGTCCATCCGCGCCCACTCTCGCAACTGTTGGGGCGCGTGTACCACGTCCTGGAGAATGGGCGGCAGTTTGGAAAACTCCTCCTCGGCGTTGTAACTGCTGTTTCGCAGAGCCTTGGCGATATGTGTCCAGGCTTCCTGCTCGGTCATCTCGTCCGGGTTGGAAATCTGCCGGACTTTGGCTTTCACAGCCCCGATAGGGGGCGGGAAAGAATCGGTTTTCGTGGCAATCAGGCCCTTTACAGCGGCGGCAACGACAGCGTAATCATCACCGGCGAACATCTCTGCCCACAGAGCAACCACGCTTTCGGCATCAGCCCGCTTCATGTCCCGGTAATAGCTGGGATAGGCCGCTTTCAACACGGACATGATAGCCAGGGTTTCAGTTCTATCCACTCAATCCACGCTCCTCGTTCAGCAATTCCAGGAATGGGTTTGACGTTTCAAACCCTGTTCCACCCTTGGCGGGGGGCGTTTTACTGCCGCCCCGATCCTGTTCCTTGGACAACCACCGGTTGACAAATGCGTTGATGCCGCGTTTCGTTTTTCGTCTGCTTGGGTTGGCATTCAACCAGCCAACCATACCCCGAAGCTGCTGTATCACGTCGACAGCAGGGTACAGGCCCGCCCATTCATGGCACTGCTCCTGGGAGATTGGGTAAAAACTCCCATCATTCAGCGGCAGGGAGATAACCGGCGGGGAGACGGTTTCCGGCTCCGCGCTATCTTCTCCGTCTATGTCTATATCAACGTCAGTGTCTATGTCTATGTCAGTGTCTATGTCAATGTCTATATCAAGGTTTTTTGGGTTTTGCTTTTTAAGGGTTGGGTTTTTTGGGTTTTTATTTACCGGCTTGTCTTTTTTAGGACGTCCGCCACGCTTCCCGTTTTCCCGTTGCTTTTCGATGTATTCATCGTGTGCGGCATCGTCTCGGTCGATTTGGGACCGAAGAACGACAAACGCAATTTTCTCTGCCCCTTTCAGGGGCGGGACTTCTTCGCCGTTGGCATACTGCATGATTGCCAGAAATAACCTCCCACGCTCTTCATCATCCAGCTCTTTAGCTACGTCGATGAAATCCCGGTAAATTTTGATATAAGGCAACATCTTGGTTGTTCCCCTCCCGGAACCGCCCTATCAGAAGGGCAGTTCACCATCATCTCCTGTGAGGTCACTGAACTCCGGTTCAGTATAGTTCCCGCTCGGCTGGTTGCTCCCGCCGCTCTTCGGCCCGCAGAAATGAGCCTGCGACACGATCAACTCCGTCACCTGCCGGTCGTTCCCGTCCCGGTCGGTGTAACCTCTGGTGTTCAGCTCGCCCTCTACGACGATCTCCTGTCCCTTGCCGAAATACTTGCAAAGCATCTCAGCGGTGCCGCGCCATGCTACGCAGTTCAAGAATAGCTTGGTTTCGCTCTCCTTGTATTTGCGGCTCCACGCCACCCGGAACGATGCAACAGCAACGCCGCTCTGAGTATGGCGAAGTTCGGGCTGGGCCACCAAACGGCCCTGTAAGATCATGTGATTTACCACAAATCATCCTTCTTTCTTTTTGGTTTTTAGACGCCAGATCTTGCAGAGTGTTTTATCCAGGATAATCCCACCTGGCAGGTGGTACCGCTCGAAAAACTCACTATCTGGCATAGTGTGGGCCAACTGGTGCATCTCCGGGGAAAGGGGCAAAACCTCCATCCCCTCGTGCACTATGTCTGTCCTATCTCGCCCTGTGCCCACCCGGTCGATATGGTGGAGCTGGGCCGGTCGTCCAGTAATGCAGCATTTTTTTGCCAGCAGACATTGATACAGGTAATCCCAAACATCGTCCACCATATCCAACAGCGGGAATCGTGTCGGAATGTCCCAATCAACGATGAATCGCACTAGGAAACGCTGAAACCCGCAAACCAAGGACATTGGAGCGTTGCTTAGGCTGAATATCTGATTGCCCATATCTTCCGTATCTTCCAGAAGATACTTTAACTTCATGCGCTCCTTTGTCATATCCTTGCCCTCCCCGGTGTAGTCAGCAATTTCACCAAGGAGGGCGTAACAGGCTTTACGTTGCCTGTCAGATAGTGGTCTGCTATCAATGGGCTGCACCAAGCACTTCTTGTACTGCCGCTTAGTCATTAACTCCCAATCGCGGTAGGGCACCCGAATAACCAGCTCTGCCGTTCGTTCATCGTAATCAACGATACGGCCTTGCAGCACCTCTGTTGGCGTTCTCATCCGGCGCTTTCATCCTGTTGTTCTGCATGTTTCATGCAATCGGAACACAGGCACCGCCCGAATTTTTTCCGGCTGTAGTCAGCCAGGAAATTAGGGCTGAGGAGTTGCCCTTTTTTGGAGAACGTGGCGATAATATCACTACCGCACTGTTCACATTTTGGCAGAGTGGTTTGTTCTGCCGGTTCCTGGTTGTTGTACTTCGTCCGGCCAGCTTGCCAGTAAACATCCGCCCCAACACCCAAAGCTTTTGCTGCTACACTGATAGCATCAGTAAGCGCCATTTTGAAGCACTCGTCGCTGGTGTACATGCCATTCTTTTCCTTGGTGACGAACATCGAGCCACCAGTTCCAGGAACTCCGGCGCTAATCTCGCCGGTGTCCTTAGCAACGTAGTACAGCATAATATCAACGAATGCAGCAATCTCGCCGTTGGCTCCAGGCTGTAACGTTTTGTTGGTGATCTCGTATCTCCAACCGATACCACAGGGGCCAAACTGTTCCGTCAACGCCTGAATACGCCACATGGGATTGATGTCCGTCATACCCTTCAACCGGCCGCCGCCGATATGTTTCTGGGCGTTTCCTGGTACCTCGCGCAATGCGTTGTACAGTTCCATGTTGTCCATCATTTCACCCCCAGACTACGCCGTTCCACCAGCCGCACACCAGGCGGGTCCAGCGGATGATCTTCTTTCAGCCACTTCAACAGGTTAGCCTTGTTGATCTCAGGCGATTTGTAGCGGACGAAATTGTCCTCCTGCCCGTTCAGGCAAGCCCAGTTAATCAAGGCGTCCTCATCGTCCACCTCTACCGCCTTGGTGTTCCGAAAGGACACCACGCAGCGAGGGGTGCTAAACTTCTGCCCATCCAGAGCCTCATCAAGCACAGCCTCCAGCCGCGCAACCTTGTTCTCCGCCACCCGGCGGCGCTCGGTGAGGGCCTGGGCCTCTGCTTTCAGGCCGCGCACATCGTCCTTCAAGTTTTTAATCAGGCAGGCGATGTTCTCGATCTTCTGGTCCCGCTCCATTTGCAGGCCCATCAACTCATCGAGATTGTTGATCTCGCCTGTCTCCGGGTCTGTGCCGTGGGCGATAGCTGCCAGGATTGCGGCGTCGATTTCATACAAGGTCATTTGTCAGTCCTCCTTCGCGGATATACCCTTTCAGGGCATCCAGCCGTTCCATCAGGTAGCGGTACAGCACATACTCGTGGTTTTTCTCCACCCAAGCGAAGAAATCATCAAAGTCGGCGGCGGTGAAAATCTTGATTTCGTCCATCGTCACCGGAATGTTGATTTCCATGGGAAACAAGGCGCTTCCGTTTTCCATTTGACAAATCGCGTCCTTTCTGGTATATTGTCCATAGTTTTTTTCTTTCCTTTGCCGCTTGCAGGGTTTCACCCCCCTGTGGGCGGCATTTTCATTTCCCCAGCTTTTCGGCCCATTTCCGCACCCGGTAGACCGTGACGCCGTACTGCCGGGCCAGTTTAGCTTTTGACCACCCAGCCCGCAGCCGGACGGCAAAGTGTGGTGGGATAGGGAATTTCTCCCGTTGATTCTGCAAATACTTGCAGCCATTCGGCCTACACGTCTCGCGTGGGCATTTCAGGCAAATTTCAACCATCTCCGGGTTTTCGCCCTTGCGATATGGCCCACGGCGTTCAGCATCACCAGTTTCGGCGTCCCTCCACGGCCTCTGAGCGGGCACTGTGAATTCGTGCTTCATGGCGCTCACACCAACCGCAGCGGAATACCGGCGTTATGCAGGGCGGCGTTGATGTTAGCCTTGCGCCGGTTGCGGATACGCTTCCGCCGAGCTTCCCGCGCCTTGCGGACTTCCTCATCACGCCGCTTCTTGGCGTTCTTCTCCAGTGTGGGGCTGATAGCCCGCACCAGGGCCTCGATATCAGCCCATTCCCGCGCAGTGTTGCGCTCCTTGATTTCTTGTACAGTCATGGTTTTTCTCCTTTCAGCAGGCCATCCAACGGGCCAAGTTGATGATAGGTACCACATGGTACCGCTTCGCCCGTCCAACGGGCTTCATGGGGAAGTCTCTACTCTCCCGCAAGGTCTGGGGCTTACACCCCACCAGTCGGGCGGCTTCCGCCACCGTGATCGTCTCCCGCTCAGGAAACAGTTCCCGGAGACGGGTCAGATGGTCGTGAAACGTTGCTTTCTCCATCTTCCTTCCCCCTTTCCTTGTTGTAAGCCGTGTAGCGGTCGATCTCCCGCGCCACTTCATACAGCACTTGCAGTGCGTACAGCTTACCTTCCGGGTCGGCGTTTTCCAGCTTGGTTTTTGCGTGGGCCAGGTCCTCTTGCAGGACTTTCAGATAGGCCGGGTCAGGTTTCTTCGGCCCGTCGGTATCCTCACCCTTGAACACCAGCCACTTGTCCCGCACAATGAAAGACAGCGTGACTTCCGCATAGCTGTTCTCGGCGTGTTCCCGGATGGTGTAGGCGGTAACGTCCTCAATCTCCGTCCCATCAACCAGGACGGCAACCTTGCCGTTCTCTGGTTTCACTACAAACTTCTTCGCCATGGTATCACCTCCTTTCAGCTTCCCGGTTCGCTACCATCAACGAACAGATACTCAAGACGCAAACCAGGAAAAAACGTATCCCTAATTTTGATTGCATCCATAATCCCAAAGTCGCTAGCACCAGAGATTTTATTGTCTACAGTCTTTGGGCTACACCCAATCAGCTCTTGGATATCAGTCCGACGAACGCCGTACCGTTCCATCTCACACCTAAGGTTCCAAAGCATTTTCTCACCGCCTTTCAAATTTACGAATTTTCGTTTCTGTGATTATATAA
>ERZ1035027.265-NODE-265-length-32602-cov-15.770117_pt1 | contig 32602 bp, 48 predicted proteins | sample MGYA00520604_ERZ1035027 | MGnify/ENA primary metagenome ERZ1035027 (study PRJEB33766, sample SAMN09781743) | gut metagenome | biome: gut microbiome | host: Homo sapiens | place: Madagascar | study: EMG produced TPA metagenomics assembly of the PRJNA485056 data...
GCGAGGCCCGTGCCAAGGCCGCCGAGCGTCACGTGGCAACTGTGTCCGAAGCGTGTGCCAAGGATATCGAGCGCTCGCTTGCCGGTGTGTGCGAGTTCGATGGCATGCCTGCCGGATTTGTCGCGGCGATGAAGGCCAAGGCCCAAGCGGCTGACGCTGCCGGGGAACAGATTGCCGAGGAGTCTAAGACCGCTGAGGTTGCATCCGCAGAGACCGAGATTACGGCCGAGCCTGCACCCGCAGAGGAGGCCACGGAGAGCGAGTCCGCGCCTGCCGCCGAAAAGCCCGCTCCGGTCCTGCCCGAGGTCACCGTGCTCGACGCCTCTGCCACGCAGGCCATTCTGGATAACGGCCGAGGCTACGCGCAGTTCTGCGACATGGCCGTGCTTGCCTTTGCCTCGTTCACCAACCCGGGCGGTGGCTACATTCAGGGCTATCTGGGCCAGGAGGCCACGCTCTGTGCCGATTCGTACCTGTACAACGTGCTCGATAAGCAGCGCAAATGGTACGGTGAGAACCGTCGCCGCAACATCAACTGCGAGCTTTACCGCAACCGTGCGCTGGTGGTGCCTGCGGTGCGCTTCGACCGCAACCACGTACATGCATATGCCGACGTAATCGTCGCCGCCGCGCCCAACGCCAAGCGCGCTCGCCAGGAGTATCGCGTGGGTGACGATGCCTTGCTGGATGCCCTGCGCGATCGCATCCGCTTTGTGCTTGCCATCTGCGACGAGCTGGGTCGCGAAAAGCTCGTGCTAGGCGCTTGGGGCTGCGACAACAACGGCTTTGACGCCGAGACCGTGGCCGAGCTCTTCCGCAAGGAGCTCGCGTCGGGCGACTTTAAGGTCAAGCAGGTCTTCTTTGCCGTGCCCTCTACGCGTTGGGACGAGGATTTTGCCAAGTTCGAGCACGTGCTGGCAAACTTCCCCGAGCGCAACGAGGAGTCCTATGCCCAGGTTGCCGCCCGCGCCGCAGCCGCTCGCGCCGCCGAGCAGGCTCAGACCGCTGCCGAGGATGACGAGGATGACGACGACTGGCGCAAGTACCTGTAAACGGTGCGCGTGATGCGATATACCGAGCCGACGGGGGCTGCTCCCGTCGGCTTTTTATTGAGTGGGGAGCTTACGATGAAAAACGTTCTGTGCTTTGGTGACAGCAACACCTATGGTTACGATCCGGCGGGCATGCGCGACGGTACCGCGGTGCGCTATGCGCAGGATGTGCGCTGGTGTGGCGTGGTCCAACGTGACTTAGGCGAGGGCTGGCATGTAATTGAAGAAGGCCTCAACGGCCGCACGACGGTACGCGACGACATGTGCCATCTGGACACTAACCTCAACGGCATTCGCGCGCTTCCGATGCTGCTCGAGGCCCATAAGCCGCTGGACGCCATTGTGATCATGCTGGGCACCAACGACTGTAAGACGGTCTTTAACGTGACAGCTTCCGATATCGCCCGTGGCGCCATGGCGCTGATTCGCGCCGTCCGCGCGTTTCCGTGGACCGACGCTGCGCCTTGCCCGCGCATCCTGCTGATGGCTCCTATCAAGATCAAGCCGCAGATCGCCGATGTATATATGACCGATTTTGACGAGCGTTCCGTCGAGGCATCTGAACATTTTGGCGAGTACTATGCGCACGTGGCCGAGCAGTTTGGCTGCGACTTTTTGAATGCCGCCGAGTTTGCCGAGCCGGGCGATATCGACTATCTGCATATGATGCCCGAAAGCCACGAGAGCTTGGGACATGCCGTGGCAGCCAAGCTCCAAGAGATGCTCGGTGAGTAGCGCGACCCCAAGCCACCGCAAAGGGGACAGGCACCTTTGTGGTGGTTTTGCCCGGGTAAACGAACGGATTGGCTGCCATATGGGCATGGACGAGCTCATCGACCTCTTTGCCGAGGGCGATGAGCTCGTCTCCAATACCGCTTTTGAGGATTTGGATCTTGCCTACGACGTGGCGAACGGCGCGACCTTCGATGGCGTTGTGTTCCGATCTTGCGAGTTCGATAGCGTTGACTGGAGCGGCTCGACGTTTCGCGACGTGGTGTTTCGCGGTTGCCGCTTTATCCGCTGCAACATGGAAGGCTGCTGGCTCAGCCGCTGCGACTTCGTTGACTGCTCGGCACCGGGACTCAACTTGCTCAAGGCGCGCCTGTCGAGCGTGTCGTTTGGATCGTGCGATTTGAGCTATGCGAACCTTTCGGAGGGACGCATTGGCCCTATGACAGCATGCGATACACGTCTGAGAGAGGCTGCGTTTCAGGGTGCCAAGCTGGGTCAGATACGCCTGGATGGCTGTGACCTGACGCGTGTTGATGTGTTCAAGACGTCGCTTTCCGGCGTTGATGTGTCGCGCTGTACATTTGCAGCGCCCGTTGTTTCGGGCGATTACCATGAGTTGCGTGGCTTGACGGTCAATGCCGAGCAGGCGCTGGCACTCTCGGGTTTGTTGGGAATTCAACTCGCCGACGAATAGGCGCTCTGGTCCTTTGCTCGACCGCTATCTAAAATCAAACCGTCGCAACATTTAATGATTTTTCGCGTTTGCACGATTTTCATCGAATGTTGCGACGGTTTTTGGTGCAAAGTAGCCTGTCTCTTTTTGGCAGGTTACTGGCTATTTAGTACTGCCACTATTAACAGCACCCGTTTTACCTGCGGGTTTGTTGGGAAATATCCCAATTTATCCCAAGTGCGTCGCAAACGGAACGCGCCACCTGCTCACGAGAGGGGCGAATATAGTGCCGCCCGGACACGCCCGGCAGGGAGTGGCCCATGAGCATTTCCATGAGGTCCCAGGGCATGTGCAACTCCATCTCGCAGATTGTGCGCCACGAGTTGCGGAGGTTCGACCACGGGATGTGCTCGACACCCTCGGCCTCGCACCACTTCTTCCATCTATGATTGCACATCCCGCGATTCATGGGCAGTCCGTCCCCACGATCTGCTATCCACTCGGAGCCTGCCGCGCGGCGCTCGTCTGCAATCTCGAGCAGGCGCCCGGCGGCATCCGGCAGTACCACGATGGTGCGTATAGACTTCCGCGTCTTGAGCACGCCGTCCGACGTTGGCTCGATACCCGCTTGCTCCATCTGGCGCACGAGGTCGACCGTCGCGAGCGTTGCGGATTCCGCCGCGAACGGCAGGACCTCGTCGGTGCGGATGCCCAGCGATTCGCCCGAGCGACATGATCCGAAGCACGCCATGATGAACGGTGCCTCGAGCGAGGTTCCGTGCAGGCGGCCCAGAATGTCCTTGGCTTCGGCAAGCGTGTACAGGCGCTTGGAGCGCTCTCGCGTCTTGCGCGTGGGCATGGTGTATTTCACGGTGGCGGCAAACGGGTCGATGGGCAGCACGACAAAGCCCGAGACAGTGCCGTAAATCTTGCGCAGGGTGAGTAGGGCAGTATCCGCCGTTGCCGCCGGCAGGGTCAGGAGCCATTCCTGCAGATGCACAGGGCGCAGCTGGTCGACCGGCATCGAGCCCCACGCGGGGCCGACATAGTTCGCCCACGACCTCGTTACGAGGCTGCGGGTGTTCGGCGCGAGCGTGCCCGCCGCGACCTGTGCCGCCATGGTCGGTTCGAGCCATGTGCCGTATGCCTGGGCGATGGTTGGCACCGGCTTGTCATCGGCGCGCTCGACGTGGATGCGGTCGAGCTCGGTGCATGCCTCGCGGTAGGTGCCGTATACCGTCTTGGTCTTACGTTTGCGTCCGCACGGCGTGTTCTCCTGCCATCGGAGGATATATTTCTTGCCACGCTTGGCCTCGGTGATTGAGCCCCACGCGCGGCGCCTCTGCTTGCGTGTCATATAATGTCCCTAGGTTGCCCGGAGCTATCTCCGTGTTACTCCGGCATTCCTGCTATCACCCCACCGCGCCAAGGTTCCAGCCGTGCGCGGTGGGGTTTCTTTATGTCTAGAGCTGTCAAAGATTCTTTGACAGTCTGGGCGCCCGCTTGGGTTTTTCCGGAAAAACCGAAAGAACCCTGCCGTGCCTAGGCTTCAAAGAGCGTCCCGTCTTCAGATCGCTTGAGCAGCTCGACAAAGCCTATCTCCTTCAAGACGTGCTTAATCGCGTATGCCTTCACGTATCTCGTGAGCAGCGTTGTGAGATCGCGAATGAACGATGAGAACTCTGCAGGTGTGAGGTAGCGCTCGAGCATCCACACCATCTTTATGTAGTTGACGCTTTTCCTGCCGCCGACCCGTGCACAATAGAGCCGCTCGTCGTGGGCGCAGACGTTTCGGAACTTAACGAGCGTCTCGATCGACACTATCGCCTTCTTCTCATCGAAGTATCCCAGGCGCTTCGATCCGGTTCTGCCGGTCGAGGTGACAATCATCTTGCACACGCCCCTCTGCTCCGCCGGTTTCATGAGGTTGAAGAAGTGCTCGATGTTGCCGAATGTCAAGTCGTTAACGAGTACCCAGAGCGGGACGGACCCGTAGGTATCCCGATAGTGGCTCACGAACCCCGAATCGCTCTTTTCCGCTCGTCTCCCGAGTATCCCCGTGAGCCCCGAGACCTCCTTTGCATATTCCGTTCCGTCCGATGTCGGCACGAATTCCTGCTCGCTGCAGAAACTTGACTGGAGGAGGTAGTCGTTCGGGGACCTGTGCGCTTCGGAAAACGTATAGGCGACGGCGGTCTTAACCTTTGCCTCGGCGAGAATGAGATACCTGAACGTCAGCGATCTCAGCTCGCGGTCGAACGTATAGAGGGCGCAGAGGTCTGAAAACTTGGAACCCTCGACATAGCGGTCCTCTCCCGCTTGGGCGGTTCGCTCGGCGTCGATGAAGGGGTCCTTGTATCCATTGACGATGGAGTAGTAGCCCTCGCGCATGAGAACCTCGGGGGTCTTCTCGTCGACTTTCATCCCTCGCGCGTGGAGCAGGTCGACCTGCTCCTGAATGGTCAGAAATGGTTTTGCTCCCATTTGTGCTCCTAAATGAAGAAAGGCGGCCATCCTGGTGGACAGCCGCCTTTCCGCAGGACGCGGGTCCCGTAGGATCCCCGCGTCAATACCGCTGTCCTGTACTTTAACGATTTGTCGGCCCCGGGTCAATCGTTGCAAGATATTTCCGCCCGGTCCGGGGGCGCCCTATTTTTTTAACTGGCGCCTACGCCCCGAAGAGCGCCCCGAGCGTGCCGATCGCCTTGGCCACCTTGGGGACGAGCCCCGCTGCCTTGGATGCGAGGTCGAGCGCGTCCTTTGCCTTCTCTGCGAAGCCGGACTCGTCCTTCTCCTCGGCGGCGAACCGCAGATCGGCGAGGGCGAGCTTCACGGCGGCGAGGTCCTCGGGCGACAAGCCCCGACAGCTCGATATCTGCTTGATCGTCTGGTTGAAGTCGACAGTGACGGTCGCCTCGACGGTGGCGGTCGCCCTCGCCTCGATCTGGTCGGCAGTCGCCTTGGCCATCATGTAGTCGTACTCCATGCGGTCCCTGTGCGCTAGCAGCAGATCGCGGATTGTCTCGATGGACGTGATTTCGATCATGCCGGGGCTGACGTCGGCCTTCACCCTGGTCCCGGTCTCGCGCTCGATGATGTTCCCGAATGCCGTCATGTACCTCGCCACCACCTTCTGCCTGAGACCGGGCGGGTCGCTCTCGATGACCTCGTCGCACAGGTCCACCAGGCGGTCGATTGAATCGTACATTCCCATGTTATCTGCCAATCTCACAGGTGTTTCCGTTGAATGCCTACGCGGACCTTATTTGATCCGCTTCCAGCCCTTCGATTTCAGGCGTTGGAGTTTGAGCTTGGGATAGCTCGGCCTGGTCGCGTGCCGTCTCCAGGATCTTCGAGCGCCTCTTCGCGGTGCTCTGCCGGTAGCAGGTGATCAGCTCGCCCTCCGCGCCCGCCGGCGCCGTCGGCTTGTCCTCGGGATGCTCCTCGTACCAGCCGAGAAGGTCGTTAGGGTCGGTGTGCAGAACCTTCGCGCACTTCCAGAGCTGCTCAATATCGGGAAGAGTTTTCCCTCGTTCCCAGTTGCCTACCGTCTTGATGTCAACGTTCAGCGCGTCTGCCAGATCGGCCTGTGAATATCCGTTTTCTTTCCTAGCCTGCTTAAGTTTTAGGTTCATCGTCACCTCCAATATAGGGAAGTATTTACCGAGGATTCTATAGATACACAAAAGAAAAGGCAAGAAAAGCCCTAGTTTGCTATTGCAATCGGGAAAAGATTCCCTATACTCTGATTTGCACAGGGAAGAAGTTCCCTATTTCAGAAGGAGGAAGACATGAAGTTTTCGAAGGACGAGTTCGGAGCGAACCTTCGCGCCGCCCGCGCTCGAGCCGATATGTCTCAGGAGCAGCTGGCCAACAAGGCGGGGCTCTCGGCATCTTCAATCATCGGATACGAGAACGGCTCGATGGTTCCAGGCGTCGACAAGGCGTATGCCATCGCCCAGGCCCTCGGATGCACGCCCAACGACCTGATGGGCTGGAACACGGACGAGGCCGCGTAGGGAAGGGGGAAGAGATGGAAGGCAAGAGCTTCGAGCTGCCGGGCGACATCACGGGCCTGGGCGGCATGGTGACGTGGGCCGACGAGGCCGGCCAGTGGAACACGGAGGTTTTCGAGTTCCTCGCGGACGCTCGCTACGCGTTCCGCAAACACGTCAAGGACGGCGACCCCGCCTATCTTTCGCGCCTGGTCGCGCTCGACCGCGCTCAGGCGCTCGACCGCGCTCAGGCGCTCGACCCGGTGTCCTACGACGTCATGGAGATCGACCCCGCCCCGGGCGAGTGGCCGTTCGGCCGCGGTCGCGAATGACCCGGGCGCTGCTGGCCTCGGCCGTCGTGATGGACGCCGCCGGCTGGATGTGCACCGCGCAGGGGGCCTACGGCCTCGCGCGGGTGTGCTTCTCGGTCGCGCTGCCGTTTATCGCGGCGTGGGCGCTCGCCTCGCTCCGGGGCTGAGGACCCTTCCCCGAGGCGGCACCGGTCCCTGCGGGCTCCGTTAACCATCCGCCGGGCGTTCCAGCCGGTGCCGTGCCGGGGGAGGGTACGCCCTACGCCCGACCCAAAAAAAGAGCCTCCCGCAGCGTTAGGACCGTACGCGGGAGGCCGACCTGAAAGGAGGTCATCCATGGATGATACCAGTAAGAACCCCCAGACGTTTAGAGCACTTGCCGCCGAGCTCAAGTTGCCGCGCAAGCTGCTGTACACGCTCGACGAGGTGTCGCGCGTGCTGGGGGTGCCCTACAACACCCTTCGAGACGAATGCACTGCGCGCAGGCTCACCTACTGCCTGCCCGACGGCCGCTGCCGCGGCTACCTGGTGCGCCCCGAGTGGGTCGACGAGTGGATCGAGGAGGGAACCCATGAGCGAGATTCTTTTGCTGCTTAGCGACCGGGTGTCGGCCTGGTGGGGGACGTTGTCCGAGCGGACGCAGAGCGTCGTGTGCGCCGTGGCGCTCATCGCGCTCATCGCCGTCGGTGGCGCCATCGAGGGGACCGCCCCGAGCGGGATGTACTACTAGGAGGAATGACATGCAATTCGAGAAGAGGCAGGTTCGTCTGGGCGACATCCGCCCCAGCGGGCAGAACCCGCGCGAGGACTTCGGCGACATCGGCGCCCTGGCCCGCAGCATCGAGGCGACCGGCGGCGAGCCGCTGAACCCGCCCGTGGTCGTGGCGGACGGCAACGTCTACCGCATCGTCGACGGCGAGCGCCGCTACCGCGCGCTGTCGTCCATCTACGGGGAGGACCGCGAGGTTTCCGCGCTGGTGGCCGACACCATGGACGAGGCCAACGAGCTCGTGGCCATGCTCGCCACCGACGACAAGCGCCAGCTGACCGAGGCCGAGCGCGCACGCGGCGTGCAGCAGATGCTCGTGCTGGGCATCGACGAGCAGCGCATCGAGCGCGCGAGCCGCGCCACCGCCGGGCAGATCCGCGCCGCGCGCAAGCTGCGCGGGCGCATCGATGCCGGCGTGCAGGTGACGCTGGAGCAGCTCGAGGCCGCGAGCGCCTTCGACGACGAGAAGGATATCGAGGCGGTCCTCGCCGCCGGCGAGGGCTGGGCGGGCAAGGCCGACAGCATCCGCCGCCGCGTCGAGCGCGAGGAGGCCAAGGCCGAGGACTACGACGCCTTCGGCGATGCGGGCATCCCGGTCGTGAAGGAGCGGCCGGAGGGTTCGAGCTTCGTGCTCTGGGGAAACTACGGCGACATGGCCGAGAAGCTCGAGGGGCAGGATATCGCCCCCGGCACCGTGGCGGTGGAGACCAGCGGCGGATGGTATGTCTACGAGCCCGACGACGGCTCCGGCGAGCAGGCCGAGAAGACCGAGGAGGAGATCCAGGCCGAGCAGGAGGCCGCACGCGAGAAAGCCGCACTCAAGGGTCTGTACAGGAGCCAGATCGGCTTCGTGGCATCCGGCGCCTTCAGCATGTCCCGCGATCTCATGGCGTGCGTGCGCGCTGCCCGTGAGGACCCGGCCGCACTGTACGGTGCGATGGGCGGCGACAGCTTCCCCGAGAACGAGGGACGCTTCGGGGTCGTGCGCGACGAGTTCGCCCGCAACCTCAAGGCGTGCAGGCCCAGCGAGTACGAGGCCGGCTGCTGGCTCATGGCGGTGGCCAAGGACATGGCCAAACTCGACATCAGCTGGTGTGGCGATGACGAGGAAGAATGGCTCGACCACTATGACATCTTCTGCTCCGCGGGCTTCGAGCCCGGCGAGGAGGACGTGTGGCTCATGGAGAGGGTGCAGGCGAGCGCCGAGGAGGATGAGAAGGATGAGTAGCGAAGAGGAAGAGAACTACGTCACGGTGACGGTGAAGGCCAGGGGGCGCGAGTACTCCATCCCCTGCCGCGAGGCAATGGTGGCAACGGTGGGGGCCGACGGCGAGCCCGGCCCGTCGCTTCACGTCGGCACCTTCGACTCGAAGTCGATTCTGGTTCTCGCGGAAGCGGCCCTCTCGGAGCTGCTCTCTGCCGGAGTCCGCGCCGGCATCCCCATGGACGCCATGCGCATCGAGCTCGTCTACGCCGCGGTGCACTGCGGGTTCCCGGAGGAGGAAGAGCGGAGCGCGATCCGCTACGACCTCGACATCGACATGGACGAGAAGTCCGGCAAGGAGGAGAAGGATGAGTAGCGAGGAGCCGAAGGTGAAGGTGACGATCGAGCGCGAGAACGTCGAGCCCGTCGAGTTCGAGGTGAATGGCCTAGTCTGCGCCGGAGATGTCGATGATGGCGTTTTGGTCTTTGCGGGAGGCTACATGGATCAGCGCACCGCTCTCGGGATCATGCGGCGCCTCGTCAGCGAGTCCGTCAGGGTCATGGTTAACCTCGGGATCGACGAGACCGAGGCAAGGGGGCAGGTCATGCTCGCTGCGGTGAGCCCGTCCGACGCGAGCAAGCTGCTCCTGGACGTCGACCTCGACGACCGCGACAAGATCGCGCACATCGCTAAGGAGCTCGCCGCCAGTGATCTCTCCTAGCGAGCGCCGGGCGGTCGTGCAGCGCGGGGCGGATGGCCGCTGGTTCGCCCGCCCCTACATGGGCACCGACCGCGTGACAGGCAGGCGGATCAGGCCCTACAGGTCGTGGGACGCGGAGCTGACGCGCGAGCAGGCCCAGGCCGAGTGCGACAAGTGGGCGGCGACGTTCGACCCGTCTTCGGCCCGGGACAGCTCCAAGCGCCTGTCCTCGATGCTCGAGACGTACATCTCCGACCCCGTCAACCGCCTGTCCGACAACTCGGTGGCCACGTACCGCAGCGTCGTCAGGACGATGGTGGAGCCGACCATCGGCCGCCTGCCCTACGACCAGCTGGAGCCCTGGGACGTGTCGGCGGCGTACCGCATGCTGCTCGCGCCAAGGACGGGCAAGGGCGTGAAACCCAAGACGCTGCTCAAGATGCACGCGCTGCTGAAGGGCGCCTACCGCTCATGGCGCCCGGCGCTGGGGCGCGACATCATGCTCGACGTCCCCGCGCCCTCGCCCGACCCCGTCGAGCCCTTCGCGCTCTCCGAGTGCGACACCGACGAGCTGTCCCGCGCGCTGGTCTCCGCCATGTCCTCGCGATCCGCCTCGGGTGCAAACATCTCGCGGCGCACCGAGGCCATGGCGGCCTACCTCGCCCTCAACACGGGGCTGCGCTGCGGGGAGGTCTGCGGTCTGCAGCGGCGCGACTGGCGCCGGGCGCTGCACGACCTCCACGTGGTGGGGCAGGCGGTCGAGAAGCCCGAGCTGCACCGGCAGGCCTACACCAAGGGCAGGCACGTGCGCAACGTGTCGCTCGCCCCGGCGGTGGAGGCCCAGCTGCAGCGCCACCTGGAGTGGCAGGACACGTGGCTCGCGCGCAAGGGCCCGGCGGCGCTGGTGGTGACCTTCGGGCCCGCCGGCGCCCTGGCGCGACCGTCCACCGTGACGAGCCGCTTCAAGTCGCTCGCGAGGGACCTGGGACTGCCCGAGGAGACGGTCTTCCACTCCCTGAGGCACACCCATGCCACCTGGCTTCTCATGCACGGCTTCGACATGCGAACGGTGCAGGAGCGCCTGGGGCATGCCGACGTCAAGACGACGCTCGGCACCTACGGCTCGGTCATGCCGGGCCGAGACCAGGCCGCCGCCGCGGCCTTTACCGATTCGATATCACACGGAGGTGAGACGGATGAATAACTTCAACTTCAACAGGGACTTCTACGAGGGCTGCCGGGCACTCGGCGACAGGGAGGGCATGGCGCTCGCCTGGGCGATGCTCCGCTACGGCTACGAGGGCGTCGAGCCCAAGCTGAAGCCGACGACCATGGCGGCGTTCACCTTCGCAAGGGGTCGCATCGACGCCATGGTCAACGGCAGCCTTGGGGGTCTCAGGAGGGCGGCTAACGCCGGAGGTCATGGGTCTAGCCAAGGGGGTAGCCAAGGGGGTAGCCAACCCAGCAGGCGAGAGGGTAGCCGACAGAAAGAGAAGGAGAAGGAGATAGCCCTAGCGGGCTATAGCGCGGCTCGCCAAGCGCCCGATGATTTCGAGCCCCCGTCGGCGGAGGACGTGGAGGCGTACTTCGCCGCCAACTGCCTCCGGGGCGACGCCCGCCAGTTTTTCGACCACTACGCCGCGCAGGGCTGGACGCTGCCTAGCGGCCTGCCCGTGACCGACGTGTGGGCGCTCGCCCGCAACTGGAGCCGCAAGCAGGTCGGCTTCGACGCGGACCGCAAGGCGCGGGGCGGGCAGACCTCCCAGGAGGTCGAGCGCGCCTCCGTGTGGCAGCCCGTGAAGACCGATGACGAGCTCATAGCCGAGCTCGAGCGCCAGATAGCGGAGGCGTCATGATCACCCTCATGGAGATGCTCAGGAACGAGAAGGCCGACCCTGCCCACGGCCGCCCGCTCGACATAACGCGCATCTACATGGCGAACGTCATGTCGAGCAGGGAGGCCGTTCTGCTGGCCAAGAAACAGAAGCTCGCCGCGGCGCGTGCCAGCCGGAAGCAGAAGGCCGACCTGTACGAGGACATCGCCAAGCTCGCGCGCGGCAAGGAACCGAGCTGGAGGTATGCCAAAGGTGTGCCAACGGCGGCCGGGCAGCTGGGCCAGCAGGCGATGGGGTTCCCGCCGCTAGAGGGCGGAAACGACGCCGTCGGGGAAGCCCCCGGCGCAAAGAACACCTAATTCTTTTGAGATAGGAGAGTGAGAGAGGTTTTGACCGAGATCTCAGCGGTGATGAGGGCCTACCGCGATGCCCTCGACAGGCACCGGATCCCCTGGGCCGACGACACGTACGACACCGAGAGGGTGGGCGGCTACAGGCTGCGCGTGGAGCGCACCGAGACCATCCTCGACGAGCACAGGGTTAGCGTGATCTGGGGATACCAGTGCCTGCCCGGGCGCGAGCCCACGGGCGTGACCATCGGCTACCCGAACTACCTCGAGGTGCAGTACGACCCCGTGAGCAGCGAGCCGTTCATGGCCACGCCGGGCGACATCCTGGCCGACATCTTCGGCGTGAGGGGTGAGTCCCGATGAGCTACGTGTGCGGACCCGCCGACTGGATCGACCTCGCCATCGGCAGGCTCGAGGACGCGAAGCGCTCGCTCAGGGAGTGCGACAGGGTGCGACATGCTGCGACAGGGTGCGACATCTGCGACGAGCTGCGCCAGGCGAGGCGATGCCTCAACAGGGCGCTGATCATGGTCGCGGAGGAGAAGGAAATCGAGAAGGATTGGAGCACGAGGTGAGAGTGGAACCGAAGATGTACACCTGCGAACGGTGCGGGAAACCGACGCCGAATTATCGCGAGTACTCGCCCGCGCTGGCAGCCATTGTGGGCGTGCAGGGGCGCTCGTGGTGCGATGAGTGCCGAAGGGAGCTCCGCATCGTGCATGAATGGGAGAACGAGCAGGAGGCCGATGAGCGCATGATCTGCCCCTACTGCGAGGGAGAGATTAGCGATTCGTGGGAGTACGAAGAGGGCGAGAGCGAGATCGTATGCCCCAGCTGCGATCGCACGTTCGAGGCCGAGATCAGCTCCGTGCGCACGTATAGGACGAGGCGCCGCATCGAGGACATGCCCGACGGCTGGGATGGGGGCGAGCTTTTATGAGCTGCTATTTCTGCGGTGGATCCCGCATCGCGTCCATTCACTCTGCGCCCGACCGTGGTGCCCGCAACTGGTCCGTGGGCTCCATGACGCTGATGCGCCGATACGACGGCGAGCCGATCGCCAGGGTCGAGCTGGATACCAGCGTGGAGCTCGACGTCTCAGTCAACGGCTCGTGCGGAGAGACCGTCGGCGCCGACGTGACGGCGACCGCCTACATCGAGGACATCAAGTACTGCCCGTTCTGCGGAGAGGAGCTTTAGGTGATGAAGCGAGCGATGATTTCTCAGCCGATGGCTGGTAAGACCGACGAGGAAATCGCGGAGACGAGAGATAAGGCGCACGCTAAGCTGCGTGAGATGGGCTACGAGTTCGTGAACACTCTGTTTACCAACGATTGGTACAGCGACGAGGCCATGGAGGAGCGCGGCGTGGTGCAGGTTCCGCTCTGCTACCTTGCCAAGTCGCTCGAGAACATGAGCCTGTGCCATGCGGCCTACTTCTGCAAAGGCTGGGAGAACGCACGCGGATGCCGCATCGAGCACGATGCAGCCGTCGCGTACGGGCTTGAGGTGCTGTATGAGGATTAGCGATGAAAAGCGCAGGCGAGCGGTGACCGAGTTGCGTGAAGCATCGACCGGGGCATACCGCCATGTCGATTCACTCGACGTGATCGCAAACGCAGTCGGCGTCGAGGTGGCCGGCAAGTTCAGCCGCGAGGTTGAGAATGAGACATACGCGGCTCTTGCAGACTTCATTGACCGACCGATCGCAAACGAGATGGGAGAGAACTGTGACCTTTAACGATGTCGAGTTCAAGGCGTGCCCTCGGTGCGGGGTCGAGCCCAAGGTGGAGGACAGGAGGATTCGGTCGCTGACCGAGCCCAACACGCTGAGCGTGAGATGTCCCGTCTGCGGGATGTACGAGAGCTTCATCTGGGGCAGCATGGACCTCCCTCCGTTCGGTCGCGCCGTGCGTGAGCTCGCGAAGCGGTGGAGCAGACGTTGCCGATGATTCGCTCGGCGGTGGAGCTGTTTCGCGCGACCGCCTGGCACATGGTGCCCGATCTGATGTCGGGCCCCGCGCGCCGGGCGCTCGTTCACGGTCGGGCAGACGCGCCGAGCGTTTCGGCGAGGGAGATCAGGGATTCAGAACGAAGGGCGAGGGCGCTGCAGCGCGACCGCGCCCGGGCGCTCAAGAGGTCGAGAAAGGCGAAGCGATGAGGTTGTTTGAGAAGCTGTGGCGGATGATCATCGAGAACCGCCGAGTGCGCAAGAGCATCGAGGCGCGTCGCGCCCGCAGGTGCAGGAGGTCGATGAGACGATGGTGATGTGGGGCGTGCAGGAGAGGACGTGCGCTGTCTGCGGGAGGGTCTTCATCCCGCAGGCGCCGAAGGCCAAGTACTGCTCGGAGGACTGCCGGCGAAAGCACGAGCAGGACCGAGCGAGGGAAGCGAGGCACAAGGGTGCCAAGCCGAAGCGCGACAAGGTCGACCGCTACCTGGCGCCCACGGGCCCGGCACACGACGAGATCATGGCCATGCGGCGCGAGGTCGCGATGAGATATTGAGTTATCGCAGGTAGATATATAATTAAGGCCGCTGGCGTTGGAGCGCCGGCGGCCTTTGGCAAAGACGCCTCCCGGCATCCTCATATGGCGTAGAGCATGGTACCACGCGGGAGGTCACATGGATGCAAGGGAATATCTGGAGACTGTACGGGCCGCCCAGCGCGGCATCGACCGCCGCCTGGCGGTCATCGAGTCGATGCAGGCGCGTGAGCAGGTGCGCGCCCAGCGCTACGACGCCGTGGGCAAGGGCGCGCACGGCACGGACTTCATGCGCTCGACGGACGACCGCATAGACTACGAGCGCCGCAGCGGCGAGGAGCTGTCCGAGCTCCGGCACGAGGTGGAGCGCGGCCGCGAGCTGTGCGCTGGGGTCCGTTCCGCCAACCCGGGCAAGCGCTGGGGCGACGTGCTCGAGCTGCGCTACTGCGAGGACCGCACGCTGCAGGAGATCGCGGGGACGCTGGGCGTGTCGGTGAGGTCGGTGAACGCCGATCTGTGCGCCGCCCTGGACTGGACGGACATGGTCGGGCTGGCTGCCGCTCGATCCGGCCTTGGCCGCGCTGCAGTTTGAGTCGCATATATCTCTATCGTTGCCCGTCGGCCCAGCGCCGGCGGGCTTCTCTTTACCTGCGGACTGCACGCGATTGCACACAATTGCACACCGTTGCACGTGATTGCCTACAGTTGCACGCGATTGCACACGGTTGCACACAATTGCACACCGTTGCACGTTGCGATTGGGATATAACTAGGGTGTCGATTCGCAGCGCCGCCCGCGCGGCATGCGGGTCGGATGTGCGTGGAAGCACAGATGAGTGGCCGGGGTTCCCTTCAGCAGTTCAGGGACCCCGGCCTTTCTATTGAACGACAACGTAATGAGGTGGGTCCGTGGTCACACGCGAGGCTATCGTTCGCGCCGCAAGCCGGTACGACACCGTCATGGCGTGGGCATTCCGCCGCGCCCTGGGCATCGCCCGCCGTGCGGGCGGGCGCAAGTGCAAGGGGGCCGGCAAGGCCGTCGAGAGCCTGCGCTACGCGGGGCTCGAGGAATGCATGGCCAACCGGGGCCGCTCTCCCGTGGAGCGCTAGCCGTGGCCACCAAGACCCGCTACGCCAACGGCCACGCCCGCCGGCAGGTGCGCGCCTGGCTCAAGGCGCAGGGGCTGCCGTGCCACATCTGCGGCATGGCCATCGACTACGACCTGCCCGCGGGCGACCCGATGAGCTTCGAGGTGGACGAGATCGTTCCCGTGTCCAAGGGCGGCTCGCCCATCGACCGCGCGAACGTCGCGCCGGCGCACCGGATCTGCAACGAGCGGCGCGGCAACAAGAGCCTCGCCGCTCTCAACGGCTCGATATCGCCGCGTCCCCGCGACGTGGGCTGCTCGACCTCGCTGCCGTGGTGACCCGACCCTGGGGGATGGCCCCCTCCCCGGGGGCCGAAGGCTCGCCCCACGGCATTGCGCCTTTTTTGCGCAGGCCCCGAAACCGAGTCCATACCGGGAGGTGCATGGAATGTCCACGAAGTCCACGAAGCCGAGGGGCAAGCCCTGGACCGCGGACGAGAGGGAGTTCGTCAGAAACGCGTACCCGGCGCTCGGACCTGCGGCTATCGCGAAGAAACTCAAGCGGTCGCGCTCCGGCGTGTGCGCCCTCATCAAGAGGATGAAGGAGAGCGGCGAGATCGCGACCGGCGAGTCCACGGGGGAGTCCGTGGGCGCGGGCATCTCGGCGCCCCCAGCCGACGGCCCGGACGGCCGCCAGGACACGCTCGGGAGACTCCGTTGGGTGCGGCAGATCATCGAGCGCCAGCTCTACGACGCCGAGCCCAGCCAGGCGGCGCGGCTCGCCAAGGAGTACCGCGAGACGCTCGACCAGATTGAACGGATAGAGGGGGCTGGGGAGGACGGTGGCGACGATGTCATCATCAACGCCGTCTCGGTCCTGCGCGACGTCCTCGGCTAAGCCGAGGCTCCGCCTCGTCCAGCCCTACGAGAGGTCCATCGGCTCCCTCGCGGTCGAGCTCGCCCCGACGATGGGGTACGACCTCGTGCCGTGGCAGGAGCAGCTCGCCCACGACATAGGCGCCGTGGACGCGAGCGGCAAGTGGGTACACCCCCGAGTCGGCATCTCCATCCCGCGACAGCAGGGCAAGTCCGTCGACATCATCGTGTGGGTCGCGGTCATGGCGGCGCTGGCCGGCTACAAGGTGCTGTGGACCGAGCACAACTACTCCACGACCATGGAGATGGTCGCCCGCTTCCGCAAGATCTTCGGGCGCCGTGTCGGCGACACGTCCGAGGGAATCCCGCGCTGGCGCAAGCTCCTGGTCGAGGTCTGCTCCCAGACCGGCCAGGAATGGATGCGGTTCAGCTCCGGCGGCGTCATCCAGTTCTCGACGAGGACCAAGTCCTCGCGCCTGGGCTTCTCCTTCGACATCGTCATATACGACGAGGCCCAGGAGCTCACGGGCATCCACACCCAGGTCATCAACCCGACAACGACGTCCGGCGCCAAGCAAAACCTGATGATCGTCTACGCCGGGACGCCGACCCGCGCCGGCAACCCCGCCGAGGTGTTCAAGAACCTCCGGCAGCAGGCCTGGGAGGGCGGCGAGAAGGCGTCCGACCTGCTGTGGCTGGAGTACGGCGTCGAGAAGGTCGGCGACATCTGGGACGAGAGCCGCTGGCCGGAGGTCATGCCGTCCCTGGGCTACCACGCCGACATCCGCGCCATCCGCACCGGAATGAAGGACATGGACGAGCTTGCCGCCGCCCAGGAATACCTGGGCTACTGGCTGCCCTCGGAGGAACAGGTGGAGCCGCCCGTCATCGGCGCCGACGCATGGGGCGAGTGCCTCGTGGAGAGCGGCCCCGAGCTGACCGCCGGCTGCAGGGTCTGCGCCGGCGTGAGGTTCAGCGCCGACGGCTCGACCGTCGCCGTGGCGTGCGCCGTGCGGACGCCCGGATCCGCGACCGTGCACGTGGAGCTTCCCTTCTGCGAGGACCCGGAGCCCAGCACGGATTGGCTGGCCTACTGGATCGCCGCGAGGGCGGGCAGGTACGCCTGCGTCGCCATCGACGGCAAGGCGGGCGCCGGCGCCCTGTGCGACAAGCTCGAGGGCATGGGCATGCCCAAGGACTACATCCTGCGCCCGAGCACCGACCAGGCCGTGACCGCCGCGAGCCTCATCTCGTCCGGCGCGAAGGCGGGCTCGGTCACGCACATCGCGTGCCCGGCGCTCGACCTTTCTGCCGAGACGTCCCCCAAGCGCAAGATCGGCTCCGGCGGCGGCTGGGGCTTCGGCGGCGACAACGCCGCGCCCATCGAGGCCGCGGGGCTGGCGCTGCTCGCGCTCAACACATCGAAGAGAAAACCCGGAATGAAGGCGAGGGTCACTTGATCTCGATACCTTACGCCGTGGCGTCCGCCGACGGCCTGCTCGAGGAGGACCGCGAAACGGTGCGCTGCCTGCTCAACAGCTGGCAGACGCACTACAGGGGCAACCTCCTGCGCTCGGACTACTACGAGGCGCGCAACATGCTCAAGGACCTCGGCATCGCCGTGCCCGACTCGCTGCGCGACCTGGAGGTCGCGTGCGGCTGGGGATACAAGTGCGTGGAGGTCATGCGCGACCACATCGCCTTCGACGGGTTCACGTGCCCCGACGACGAGGACTTCGACGGCCTGCTCACCTCCGTGGCCAAGCGCAACAAGATGGCCACGCGCGTCGGCAAGGCCGTCAACTCCGCGCTCAAGTACTGCTTCTCCATGCTCGTGGTGACGGCGGACGAGGACGGGCACGCCCGCATCTCGGCGTACCCGCCGACCCTGTGCACGGGCATCTGGGACGACGTCCACGAGTGCCTGTCCTCAGGCATGTTCGTCGTCTCCTTCGCCAAGGACCGCGGGCGGCCCACGAGCCGCCCGGACTGGGTCAACGTGATGCTGCCGGACCGCATGGTGCGCATCCGCGAGGTTCGCCGCAACGAGTGGGCGGCGGAGTACGTGGAGCACGGCCTGGGCGCCGTGCCCATGTTCGTCATGCCGCACAACCCCGACGACGACCGACCGTTCGGCGTGTCCAGGATCAACTCCGAGGTGCGCTGGAACATCGACTGCGCCATGCGCGCCAACGTCAACGAGGAGATCGCCGCCGCGTTCGCCGCGTCCACGCAGAAGTACCTGCTGGGCACCGACGGAGACGCGTTCGCCGACAAGACCAAGTGGAGCGCCTTCATCGGCTCCATCTTCGAGGTCACCAAGACCGAGGACGGCACGATTCCGCAGTTCGGCCAGCTCACGCAGCCGAGCATGCAGCCCATGACCGAGCACTTCGGCAACCTGTGCAAGCGCATGAGCGCCGCGACCGGCATCCACGTGGGGCAGTTCGGCATCATGAGCGACAACCCCAGCTCCGCCGAGGCGATCTACGCCGAGAACGAGCCGCTCATCCTCAAGTGCAAGAGCTTCATCCGCGAGGCCAAGGCGGCGCTGGCGAATGCCGCGACCGCCGCGATTGCCACGGAACTCGGGTGCTCCTATGAGGAGGCCGAGGACGCCTGCGGCGTGTCCGTCCACTTCCTGAACCCCGCCATGCCGACGTTGGCCCAGCAGACCGACAGCTCCATCAAGCTCGCGTCTGTGGTCGAGGGCTTCGCCGGCACGCCGACCTTCTGGCGCCTCAACGGCCTCGATGACGACGAGGTGCGCAACGTCTCGTCCGAGATCAGGCGCAACGTGACGCGCTCGGCGGCGCTCGACCTGATGGCGGGCGTCACCCAGGCGGCAGAACCCGCGCCGCCCGCCGATGATTAGCGCGGCCGAGTTCGCGGCCTACAACCGCGCCGTGGCGAAGATAGGCGACAGGGCGGCATCAGACGTGGAGGCCGCCGTGCTCGCCTGGTGCCGCGCCCACGGGGGCGCGACCGTCGCCGAGAAGCGCGAGGCCGCGAAGCTCATCATGGAGGGCTTCGTCCAGGGCTACGACGACGTGGCGGCGGAGTTCGCGGCGCAGTGGTACGACGACCTCGCCGAGCGCGAGGGCGCCAGGCTGCAGCAGGCCGTCACCGTGACGACCTACAGGCCGAAGTCCGTAGACGGGGTCGCGCGCTACCAGGCGAAGAAGCTCGTGAAGGGCGGCGACGGGGCGTTCGCGAGGGCGTGCGGCGAGTACGCCAGGAACGACGCGTTCCGCAGCCTGAACGAGACGATCATCTCCAACGTGGGCCGCGACAAGGACAGGGGCGTGCGCTTCGCGCGCGTGCCGACGGGCTTCGAGACCTGCACCTTCTGCATCATGCTCGCGAGCCGTGGCGCGGTCTACCACACGCGCAAGTCGGCCGGCGAGTTCAGGCACTTCCACCGGCACTGCGACTGCAAGGTGGTCCCCGGCTTCGAGGACGACCCGGACGCGGAGCTCGTGGAGGGCGTGAGACCGGAGGAGCTGCGCGACCTTTGGGTCCGGTTCAAGGAGGTCGAGTCCTGGGGGCTTCCTAAAGTGCAGGAGAACGCCCTCAAGGCGGCATGCATCGATGCAGCAGGGGGCGAGGCGTATCGGGTCGCGATCGGCGGCGAGACGCTGGCCGACCATCTGGACGCCGGAATCAAGGACGCACTCAAAAGGTTCAGGAGAGAAAAGACGACGCTTTCGTATGACGCCAACGTCGGTGAGTTCCTCTCCTGCCTTGGCGATGTCTACGACATCCAGCTTGGCGGAGAGCGTTTCATCAACAGCCACGGCAGATGCAACGGTGCAGACCCGAATGGCGAGGAACTGTGGATCGCGGTGAAGGCTCGCATGTCTGGGACTTTCCTCTATGCCAGCCACGAGCATCCGAGCGTTGACTTCGAGTCGGAAGACGGACTCGTGGAGTTTAAGACTCCCCGCTCCATTGGCAAGATTAACAGCCTGCTGTTGAATGCGTCCAAGAAGTTCGTTGCTTACCCAGGCAAGGAAAAGGCCGCGGTAGTCAGCCTGCTCAGATTGCCGGACGCGGAGGAGAGTGCGCTTGACTCGGCCGGCAACTTTACCGGAGACGGCACGCTCGACGAGGTCATGGTGCTTGGACAAGACGGAACACGTCTCAAATAAAAAATGGACGGCGATACTCTGCCCAGGTTCCTAACCCGGGGGGTGTTCGCCGTCCAAGACAAATATACCACATCGGGGCGTGGCGGAATGGCAGACGCGCGTGCCTCAGGAGCACGTGGGCATCGCCCGTGCGGGTTCGAGTCCCGCCGCCCCGACCAAAACGTTGAACCAGGCCATCCGCACGGGTGGCCTTTTTCATGCCGAAAAGCGCCCCGCACGGGGCAAGACGATGCCCCGCACGGGGCGGAAATGGAGGGAGCATGGCCCAGGAGACCACACCCACCGAGACCGAGCCGACCAACCCTGCACAGGGCGGAGACGAAGGTCAGGAGCTCGACTACAAGGCGCTCTACGAGAACGCTCTGAAGGAGTCGCGCAAGTGGGAGAGCCGCTCGAAGGCGAACCTCAAGGAGCTCGACAAGCTCAAAGGCGCCGCGCCCAAGACCGACCCGACCGTCGAGGAACGCCTGAGCGCGCTCGAGAGCGAGAACGCCTCGCTCAAGGCCAGCGCCGCCCGATCCGCGCTCGTCGACTCCGTGGCCAAGGCCACCGGGCTCGACCGCTCCATCGTGGCCACGCTCAACGGCGAGGACGAGGACGCGCTCACCGAGCAGGCCAACGCCGTCGCCGCCATCGTGAAGCCGGCGGGCGGCGCGCCGAAGGCGCCCGAGGCGGGCGGCAAGCCCAAGCCCGGCAAGCCCTCCAAGAAGGACATCCTCGGGATCGAGGACAAGAAGGAACGCATGGCGGCTATCGCCGCCAACATCGACCTCTTCAAGTAAGGGGAGAAAGGGGCCCCAATGCCCGATATCAAGACCCTCGCTGCCGCGCGCAACGTCGACCTCGTGAACACCTTCACCAAGTCGCTCGAGAAGCTCACGGCTATGCTGTCCACCTGCGCCCCCATCCATGCGGCCGTGGGCGAGACCCTGCACCAGAAGAAGATCACCGGCAAGCTCTCCGAGGCCGAGTACACCCCCGGCCAGGACATCCCGCTCTCCAGCTATGCCTACGAGGACGTCACGACCTTCGAGGTGACGCTCAAGCCCTACCGCAAGCAGACCACGCTCCAGGAGGTCAAGAAGCGCGGCTACGACGGCGCCGTCGACAAGACCGACGCCGCGATGATCTCCGACATGCAGCGCAACATCAAGAAGGACTTCGTCGCCGCGCTCGGTGCCGAGGGCAGCACCGCCGCGACCGGCAAGAGCCTCGTGGCCACCGCCGCGAACGCCTGGGCCGCCCTGTCCAACCTCACCGAGGAGTACGGCTTCGGCAGCGGCGAGACCGTCTACTTTGCCAACCCGGTCGACTTCGCCAAGCAGATCGGCGAGTCCGAGGTCTTCAGCGCCTTCGGCATCTCCTACATCGAGAACTGGGCCGGCCTCGGTACGCTCGTTTCCACCGGCTCCGTGACCGCGGGCACGATCTACGCCACCGTCAAGGACAACATCAAGGTCTACGTCGCCCCGACCGACGGCGACGACCTGTTCGGCTTCTACTCCGACGAGAGCGGCTACATCGCCGTGTCCCACTCGCCCGAGCTCAAGAGCCTGACCTACGACACCGTGGCCTACGTCGGCCTCGTGTTCTTCGCCGAGTACATCGACTTCGTGGTCAAGGGCACCATCGCCCCGACCGCCTAGGCAACCCTAAGGAGCATCCATGATCGCTTTGGTCACCTACCCGTACCGTGACCGCGAGACCCTCGCGGTGCATCTCGTGGGAGAGGAGGTCGAGCTGACCGACGAGCGCTTCGCGGAGCTGTCCGCCGGCGGCCACGTCGACCTCCCACCCGCTGAGCCCGAGGCTGCTGCGGATACCGCCGAGGACACGCCCGCCGAGGACGCGCCCGCCGAGGACGCGCCCGCCGAGGACGAGGGCGGCGAGAACGCCGCTCCCGAGCAGCCGGCGGCGAAGAAGCCCGCGACCGACATGACCGTGCAGCAGCTGCGCGATGCCATCGAGGCCGCCGACGGCTACGCCCCGCGCAAGGCGACCAAGGCGGAGCTCGCCGCAATCCTGGCGGCGCTCTAGTGGGCGCCTTCGCGACCGTCGCCGACTACGTCGCGCGCTGCGGCCCCGTCGAGGACGGGGACGAGGGCAGGGTCGCCGCCCTGCTCGAGGACGCGTCGGCGTACCTGCGCGGCGCGTACCGGCGCCATATGGGCACACGGTACCTCGCCGGGGCGAACCAGACGTTCGACGAGAACGTGAAGCCCGTCTGCGTGGCCATGGTCGCCCGGGCAGTCAACGCGCCCGGTGCCATGGCTGGCATCACCCAGCAGTCGCAGGCGACCGGGCCGTACTCGTCGAGCGTCACGTTCGCCAACCCGACTGGAGACCTCTACCTGGGGCGCTCCGACCTCAAGCGGCTCGGTCTGGCCGGGTGCCGCGTGTGCAGCATCCAGGCCGTGACCGCCGCTGACCGCTGGGAGGAGGCGTGATGCCGATGGCGGGGATACCGACCGAGACGGTCACGGTCATCTCCCGCAAGACGGTGTACGACGACCTCCACGAGCCTGTCTCCGAGGCGGTAGATGAGCGCGAGGTCGATGCCGTCGTGGCGCCCGGCGCCACCGCAGACCTCGATGCCTCGAGGCCGGAGGGCGCCACCGTGGCATACACGGTGCACCTCCCGAGGGACATGGCCGGCATCCGCCTCAAGGGCTGCTCGGTCCGCGTGCGCGGCGAGGAGCTGCGCGTCGTGGGCGACCCGAGACCCTACGCCCCCGAGGCGTGCCCGGGACGCTGGTGCTACCCGGTCGAGCTGGAGGCAGCCGATGGCTAAGGAGTACAGCTGGGGGAAGTTCAAATGGAGCCGTCTCGGGTACGCCGAGGCGATGGACGGCAACGCCGCGCTCCAGGGGATGCTCGGGGGCAAGGCCGAGGGCATCGCCGCCCGCGCGACGTCGATGCTCGCGCCGGACGGCCACGACGTCCCCGCCTTCAGGGTTAGCCGCTGCCAGGGCACGCTCGCCAAGGGCTTTCGGGTCAGCGCGTGCTCGGACCATGCCAAGCACGCCCAGGCGAAACACAAGATACTGACGAGGGCGGCGCTCTCGTCCGGAGGTTGATCGTGGATATAGAGGCCGATGTCGCGAGGTGCCTGTGCGAACTTGCCGGCGCCGACGCGACACTCGAACCGGTCGCCGGGCACCCGGAGCCGTACGTCACCGTCGAGCAGGTCGGAGGGGGCGGCGGCTTCCTGGAGCCGGTCAAGCTCGATATCGACTGCTGGGGGACCGAGGGCAAGGGCGGCAGGAAGCCGGCTAAAGCCCTCGCCGAGAAGGTGAAGGCGGCCGTCCCGTCCCTGGAGGACGAGCTTCCCGACGTCTTCCATCCGGAGGTCACGAACCAATACAAGATGCCCGACCCTGACACGCGCAGGGCGAGGTACGTGGTGCAGGTCCAGCTCTGGGTCTGCGAGTAGTAGAAAGGAACGCGCGAATGGCCGAAGTCAGCAACGCGAACAACTCCAACAACGTCAGCGCCGGAAAGGGCGTGAAGGGCGGCTACATCTTCTCGGCCCCCGTCGGCACCACCCTGCCGGACAAGGTCATCAAGAACAAGAGCGAGCTCGACCCGGCCTTCAAGTGCCTCGGCTTCATCTCCGAGGACGGCTACGTCGAGTCCATCTCCGAGGACTCCAACGACACCGTTGACATGAACGGCGACCTCATGGACTCCAGCAACTCCAACCGAGTGGAGTCCGCGCAGCTCACGTTCGCCGAGATCAAGGCGGAGACGCTCAAGCGCCAGTACGGCGACGGCAACGTCACCGACGAGGGCGGCCTGATCACCGTCAAGCACAATTCCGACTCCCACCCGACCTTCGCCTACGTGCTGCTCCTCCTCCTGAAGAACGGCCGCAAGTGGACCAAGGTCGTTCCGCGCGGCCAGTCCTCCGAGCTCGACGACCTCACCATCTCCAGCTCCGAGCTCTGCCAGCGCCCCCTGACGATGAAGTACCTCACCGACGAGAACGGCGACACCTGTGTCGACTACATCGAGTCGACCGAGACGGCGGCGGCCTAATGGCGGCCAAGCGCCCCGAGGGCGCGCTCGAGTTCGAGTTCGATGGCAAGAAGTACCAGATCAACAAGAAGGCCATCCAGTCCATGAAGGTGCAGCGCGCCATGGCCTACGACGGCATCCCCGAGAAGATGCACGAGGTGTGGGACGCGATGGACGAGATCTTCGACGGCAGGACCGTCGAGTACATGGACGCGCTCGGCGAAGACGGGCAGGGCTGCTCGGCTGAGCGCTGGGGCGCGTTCTTCCAGGCCGCCATGGAGGCCGCGGCAAAAAACTAGCAAGCTTCGCCGCCGCCTGGACCTGCATGAGGGGAGAGGTCGTCGCCGACTTCCGGCAGACATACGGCATCGACCTCCCCCTCGGCGGCGGGTTCGACGGGGCGACGGACGAGGACCTTTGCCGCTGGCAGGTCCTCTACTCCCAGCTGCCGGCGCGCTCGCGGGTCTCCGTTCGCCTTGAGCCCGACAACCTGTGGGACGACAAGACGCGCCTGCTCGACATGATCGAGCACGAGCTCAGGTGCTTCCACTACGGGTTCACCGAGGACGCCAAGAAGCGCGTCAACGCCCCGCAGCGGATCTTATCGCCGGGCGAGCGCGCCAGGAACGAGCGCCGCAGGGACTCGGCGCTGGCGGCGAAGTACGAGATATCTTCGTCGTTCGGAATCGATGTATAAGGAGGCGCCATGTCCACAGACGTCGGATCCGTGTCCGTAAAGGTCATGCCGTCCATGGCTGGCTTCGCCTCCCAGGTGGACAAGGACCTGTCCGGGGCGGGATCCTCCTCGGGGTCGCGCTTCGGAAGGGTCTTCTCCGCGGCGGCGGGCAAGTCTGGCGGCAGCGGCCTGGTCGCTAGGGTCTCCTCTGCGCTCTCCGGCGCGACTGGTAAATTCTCCGCGACCGGCAAGGCGACCGGCGCCGCATTCTCCTCCGCCTTCTCCGGCGCGGTGAGCGCCAACGCCGTCGAGGGGCTCCAGAACAAGGTCAAATCCGCCACGCTCGAGCTTCGCTCGGCGATGGCGACCTCGAAGTCGGCCTCATTGTCGGCAGAGGCGGCCCAGGTCAAGTACAACGACGCCGTCGCCAAGTACGGCCCGGCATCCGCGCGGGCGCTGAGCGCAGAGAGCAACCTCGTCACCGCCAAGCTCAGGGCGCAGACGGCGTCGGAGCGGGCCCAGGCGGCCGAGTCCAAGCTCGCCTCGGCGCAGAAGCGGCTGGCGAGTGCGACCTCCGCGCCCGTGTCGGCGCTAGGAAAACTCGGCGGAAGCGCCGGGACGATTGCCGACAGGCTGGGCGCGGGGGAGAGGGCGACCGGCCGATTCGTGGCGAGGATCGCCACAATCGGCGGCGGCGTCCTGTCCTCGGCGGGGAGCGCGCTGTCGTCGCTCTCAAGCGCATTCGGGTCTGCCGGGACCACGGCGGGCGGGAACATGGCGAGCAAGGTCGCCTCGGGCTTCTCGGCAAAGGCCGCGGTCATCACCGGCGCGGTGGCCGGCGTGGTGCAGAGGGTCGTCTCGACGGTGTCCTCGAGCGTGGACGCCGCGGTGGCGCGCGTCGACACGCTCAACAACTTCCCCAAGGTCCTCCAGTCGCTCGGCTACGGGGCGGACGAGTCGCAGAGGAGCATTGACACCCTGTCTGATAGGCTGTCGGAGCTTCCCACGAGGCTCGACGCGGCGGCGACGGGCGTGCAGCAGCTCGCCCCTTCGTCCAAGTCGATCGACCAGGCGACCGACCGCTACCTCGCATTCAATGATGCCGTCCTCGCTGGCGGCGCGTCCGAGGACATCCAGTCCAACGCCATGACGCAGCTCACCAAGGCCGTCTCCACCAACAAGATGGAGATGGACACCTGGATGAGCATCCAGCAGGCGATGCCCGGCCAGCTCGACCAGGTGGCGAAGTCCATGCTCGGGCAGAGCGCATCGGCATCCGACCTCTACCAGGCGATGAAGGACGGCAAGGTCTCGGTCTCGGATTTCGCTGACGCCGTGGTCGACCTCGACAAGAACGGCGCGGACGGCATCACGAGCTTCTCCGAGCAGGCGAAGGCCGCGACCGGCGGCATCAAGACGTCGTTCTCCAACATGTGCAACGCCTTCCCCAAGGGCGTCGCAAAGATCATCGGCGCCATCGGTGCGTCCAATATCGTTGGCGTCATCGACGGCGTGAAGGGTGCCGTAAACGGCGCGTTCGGCGCCATCACCGACGCGATGGCCGACCCGAGCATCCAGGACGCGGCGTCATCGTTCGCCGCAGTGTTTTCCGATGTGGTCGCGGGCGGTGTCTCGGTCGCGGGGGACGCGTTTTCCGGCGCGGCGGCGATGACCTCCGCGTTTTGCGAGACGCTTCTCAACAACGATGCGGCTTCATCCTTCGCGGGGACGCTTGACGCGCTCGGGTACACGGCGTCCTCCATGGGCGACGCCGTGTGGTCGACCGTATCGCAGATCACCGGGTGGTCGAGTCCCGCCGAGGGCGCGGCGGATGCCGCCAACGCCCTCGATGACGCCTTCGAGGCCGCCGAGCCGGTCATTCGCTCTGTGGGTGACGCGTTCCAGTGGGTCTCCGAGCATTCCGAGGAGGTTGCCCCGGTCGTCAAGGCCGTCGGCGGCGCCTTCCTCGTCATGAAAGTCGCCGGAGGCCCTGTGGGCTCGCTCCTGAAGGTAATCGGCGGCGCCCTGCTGTCCCTCGGGGCATCCGCGCCAGCTGCTGGCGCCGGCCTCGCCACCACGGCTGCGGGCGAGACCGCCGCCGGCACGGCTGCGGGTGCGGCGTCCGGTAAGATGACGTCGTTCGGCGCGGCCGTCCTCATGGTTGGGGCCGGCGTTCTGCTGGCGTGCAGCGGTATCGGCCTTCTCGCTCTCTCTGCGATAAAGCTCGGCGAGGCGGGGCCTCAGGCCGCAATCGGCATGGCCGCCATGGTGGCGGTCATCGCCGGGCTGGCGCTGGGCGCCGCCGCGCTCGGGCCCGCCCTGACGGCCGGCTCCGTCGGCATGGTCGCCTTCGGTGCCGCCGTCGCGCTCGCCGGCGTGGGTATCCTGCTCGCGGCCACCGGCCTCGCGATCATGTCGCTCGCGCTGCCGACCATCGCCGCCTGCGGACCCGAGGCCGCCGTCGGCATAGCCGCGCTCGGGGCCTCCCTGTTCGTGCTGGCACCCGGCGCCCTCATGGCGTCGGGAGGGCTGCTGGCGCTCGCCGCCGGGGCGGCGGCATGTGCGGTCGCCGCGGCGGCCCTCGGCATCGCCGCCATCGTCGCCGGCGTCGGCCTTATCGTCATGGGCGCCGGCGGTCTTTTGGCGGGCGCTGGCCTGTCGACCTGTTCCGCGCTCGCGATGCCCCTTGCCGTCGCCACTGCGGCCCTCGGCGCCGCCGCCATCGTCGGCGGCGTCGGCCTCATCATGCTCGGCGTGGGGTCGATTGTCGCGGGGGCCGGGCTCGCGGTGTTCGCCGTCGGCGCCACGGCCGCGGCGCTTGCGACCGGCGCCCTCGCTCTGGGGATGACTGCGCTCGACGTCGCCATGGCCGGCGTCGCCGCTTCCATCTCGACCTCGGCCGACGGACTCGGAACCATGGGCAAGGCGATCCCCAAGATATCCTCCGGCGCCCCCGGCGCCGCGGCCGGCCTCGGTACGCTCGCCGCTGCCGCAGCGGCCGCCGCCACCGCCCTTGCCGCCGCGTCGCCGTCCCTGGCGTCGTTCTCCGCCTCCTGCGGGGCTGCCTCGGCGTCGGCCCTGCTGCTCTCCGCCTCCGTGGCGGCGGTGGGCTCCATGGTCGCGGCGATCATGGCGGCGGCGTCGGCCTCCGCGGTCTCGTTCGGTGTCCGCTCGGGCGCATCCTTCAATCGCTTCTCGGCTTCCGCCAGGAACGCGGCAAACACCGCCCGCTCCGCGATCATGGGGGCCTGCCGGCAGATGTCGGCCGAGGTCGGCTCGATGCGGCTCACGCTCCCGCGTATCGCCGTGGGGCCGCTGCCGCACTTCTCTCTGAGCGGCAAGTTCGACGCGCAGACGGGCTCGGTCCCGTCGGTCAACGTTAACTGGTACGCCGGCGGTGCGGTCTTCGGGCCGAACAGCCCGCGCGTCATCGGAATCGGCGACAACAGGCGATACGACGAGGCGGCCATCCCGCTGAGCCCAAAGGTGCTGGGCGGGATCGGCAGGGGGGTCGCCCAGACGATGGATGTCGGCGGCGGCTCGGACGGCGGAGCGGTCATCGCGTGGCTCGACCGCAACCTCCCGGCGATCATCCAGAAGTACACGCCGGTCACGCTCGAGCGTGACCTCGACAGGCACATCAGGGCGGTGGCACATGCATAGGATGCACTACGTGTCGTCCTCGGGCGAGCGCGTTGACCTCGACGGTGACGGCGCCTTTGTCGGCACCGCCGCGGGCGTGCGCTCGCGCGAGTGGAGCTACGACCTCTCATGGCGCGGCGCCTACGGCATCTCGCGGGACGCGAGGGAGGCGACGGTCGATGCCGTGCTGTCCTCGGCGGCTGCCGACAGGCTCAGGCGGCTCGCGGACAGGGATATCTCCGTCGGCGAGCCCGGCCGCCTCGTCGTCGACGGTGTTTGGTACCAGCGCGCCTATATCGCGAAGTCCGAGACCTCGCAGATTTACGGCAGGCGGGGCATCGCCGCTACGCTTACCGTGCTGCTGCTCGACGGGTCCTGGCGGCGCGAGGTCGCCCAGGAGTTCTACGCCCGGGAGGACGAGGACCAGACCGGCCTGGACTTCCCCCATGACTTCGAGTTCGACTACGGCGGATCGGTCGCAAGCCGGTCGGTCACCGTCGGCGGGCTGGTGCCCGCCGACCTTAAGCTCACGATCTTCGGCCCCGCGTCATCCCCGCGCATCACCGTGACGCAGGGAGACTTCATCAACGTCTACTCTGCGGACGTTGAAGTGCCCGGCGGCTCCAGGCTCATCATCGACGGCTCGAGCTTCCCCAAGACGATCAAGCTCGCCGGCATGTACGGTGAGACCGAGGACCGCTTCGCCGACGGCATGCGCGGAGAGGGCGCCGGAAGCGGTTCCTACTGCTTCGAGCGGCTTCGGCCCGGCACGTCCTCTGTCTCGTGGGACGGCTCGTTCGCCTTCACCATGACCCATTATCTTGAGGAGGGGGAGCCGCCTTGGAGCTCATAGTCGCCGACAGCGCCGGCAGGACGCTCTTCCCGATCGCGGACTTCGAGCTGGATATGGACTCGGGCTGGGGCGACGGCGTCGACAACTCGTTCGATCTCGTGGTGCGCGACCCGTCCGTACCGTTGCCGGAGGCCGCGTGGCGCGTTTTCGCCGACGGCCTGGAGATCGGCGGTCGCGTCGAGGGCTTTGAGCTCAAGACGGGCCGCACCTCGTCCGAGCTTCACTGGACCGGGTCGACCTGGACCGGAGTACTCGAGAAGCGCCTTCTGTGGCCCGATCCGGGCCAGGACTACCTCGTCCTCTCGGGGGACGCGAACGCCGTGCTGCGGTCTGCGGTTAAGCGGCTTCAGGTCGGCTCCCTCTTCACGGTGCCCGATGCCGACGCCGGTGTGAACGTCAGCTACCGATGCAGCAGGGACGTACCCGACGCCTGGACCAACCTGAGGTTGGCCATGCGCTCCGCCGGCCTTCGCCTCGATGCGAGGTGGGTGGGCGGGTCGTGCAGGCTCCAGGCGGTGAAGGTGACGGACTGGCGCGGCAGGGTCGACTCAGATCTCGTGAGCTTCGACCTCAAGAGCGACCTGCTCGTCACCAATCACCTCAAGGCGGCAGGCAAGGGCGAGCTCGCGGCCAGAGAGGTCGTGGACGTCTACGCCGACCGGGAAGGCGGCGTAGGCAACGCGAAGGCGATGGCCGGCGTCTTCGAGCTCGAGGAGTACTACGACGCCAACAACACCGAGGGCGACGATCTCCGCGACCAGGCATCCAGCCGCCTCAAGGACAAGCAGTCCGAGGGCAGCGTGACCGTGACGGTCAACGAGGGCGTTGAGTTCGGTCTCGGCGATATCGTTGAGGCCAGGCACTACTCGCCAAACGTGACGGTCTCGGTCGAGATTAGCAGCAAGATCGTAAAGGCCGCGGGGTCGGGCTACAGCGCCACGTATGGCGCATCGCCTGGTGCGGTGGGGAGATAGGAGACTGCCATGAAGCAGATAGAGCTCATCGGCCCGCCCCTTTACCAATGGGATACGGGCCGTCGCGTTCGCATCTCGTTGCAGGGGGTGACGGAGGCCCATTTCGCCGTCGCCGGTTCGGAGCGCGCGTTGGTCGTCCCGGTCGTGGGCGGCGAGGCCGTGGTGCCCTCGCTCCTGCTTACCGCAGGCGTCGACATGGCCGTCTGGGCGAGCGATGGGCGCGACACGCATGCGCGCGCCGTGCTCAAGGTGCGCCCGAGGGCCAAGCCGGACGGCTACATCTACACCGATGACGAGGTCAAGACCTGGGCTGATGTCGAGGACTGGGTGCGAGAGCAGCTGAAGTCCGCGGGCGAGCCCGGCACGAAGTGGTATGTCGGGGGCGGCACCCCCGCCATAGGTGGTCGCGTCGGGGACCTCTACCTCGACAGTGAGACTGGCACCTATTATCGCTACGGCGAGATTGGAGATACAAATGGCTAACGCATGGAACCAGGTCGGCACGCTCATGGGCCCGCAGGGGCCGAGGGGCGCGACCGGCGCGACGGGCGCCAAGGGCGGCAGCGTCAGGGTCGCGAACATCGACGTGAAGAGCAACAGCGACGTTGCCTTCTCCGCGCTCAAGCCTGCCGACGGCGTACAGGTCGGCGACGTGGTCATCGACGCCAACGGCGACGTGTACGCCATCGCGTCCGTGGACTCGGCGGGCAGCACCGCGCACGTCGGCGAAGCCGTCGAGGGCGTAAGCGTCAAGGGCCCGCAGGGCCCCAAGGGCGACGCAGGCGAGAAGGGCGCCGACGGCACGTCCATCGTCGTCAAGGGCGCCGTCGCCGACAAGAACACCCTGCCTGCAGATGCGGCGGTCGGCAACACCTACGTCACGAGCGATAACGGCCACATGTGGGTCAAGACGTCGATGTCCGGCGACGCCCAGTGGACAGACCTCGGCGAGATGAAGGGCCCTAAGGGAGACAGGGGCGAGAAGGGCGCCACGGGGGACAGGGGCGAGAAGGGCGCCACGGGCGCACAGGGCCCGGCTGGTCCCGGCATTACCTTCGGCCAGGGTGCTCCTACGTCCGCCTCGCAGGAGGGCGCGGTCTACATCGACACCGCCGACGGCTTCAAGGTCTACCAGTACGGCCAGACGGCCTAGCGAAAGGAGCTCATCATGGCATGGACGAACATCGGCTCGCTCAAGGGACCCAAGGGCGACAGGGGCGCCACCGGCGAGACCGGACCGCGGGGCCCGCAGGGAGAGAAGGGCGTCACGGGCTCCCAGGGCCCGACCGGCCCGACGGGCCCGAAGGGTGCGGACGGCACCTCCGTCACTGCGGGAACCGGCGCCCCGAACGGCGTCGCGGTGGTCGGCTCGGTGTACATCGACGCCTCGACCGGAAACCTGTACACCTATAAGGCCTAGCTGGGGTTGCGCTATGGCCTGGACAAAGATAGGCAACATTAAAGGACCGACCGGGTCTACGGGTTCTCGGGGCCCGCAAGGGCCACAAGGCCCCGAGGCCTCGACCGCCAAGGTGTTCCTCGCCGCCCATCCCGTCGGCTCTCTCTACATGGAGAGCCAGGGGAAGAACCCCGGCGACACCTATGGGGGAACGTGGGCCATGCGAGACAGCCAGAACGGCTTTATATGGGAAAGGACGGCTTAAATGGAGATTGTGACCGGCAAAGCGGGCGTGCCACACGTCAGCTCGGCCGACGACGGGCGCCGCATTGCGGGCGAAGTCGGCACTGGCAGCTATGTGCTGCAGACGGGCGGCAAACTTGCCCCATCTCTCGTCGATGCGAACACCGTCCGTATCGCGACCGGCGACATGATCGTGCAGGGTCGCCATATCGGTGTCACCGCGCCCGAGGACGTCAAGGTGGCGAGCGGCTCGCAAGGCAAGAAGCGCATGGACTACATTTGTGTCCATTACACCCGCGATGTGAGCGGGTCCAGCCCGACTCTTGTCGAGACGGTTGAGTGGAAGGTTCTCCAGGGAACCCCCGGCTCGAGCGCCGCCGCGCCGTCAGTGCCGAAAGGCTCCATCCTGGACGGTGACGCCGACGTGACGGTCCCGATCTGCTCGGTGACATTCGACGGACTGACGACGGGTCAGCCTAAGCTTCTCATCCCCGAATTGACTCCCCTGGCAGACCTCGGGGATTCTGTATCCCCGGTTTACGCTGATTGCGGCATCACCAATCTGCCGACTACTG
>ERZ1035027.266-NODE-266-length-32555-cov-15.317385_pt1 | contig 32555 bp, 45 predicted proteins | sample MGYA00520604_ERZ1035027 | MGnify/ENA primary metagenome ERZ1035027 (study PRJEB33766, sample SAMN09781743) | gut metagenome | biome: gut microbiome | host: Homo sapiens | place: Madagascar | study: EMG produced TPA metagenomics assembly of the PRJNA485056 data...
CAGGCCAGGTGGAAAAGCGGATTGGATTTCATTTCGTGTTCACTCCTTAATTGCTATATCATGAATTTATTGATTGTTATGGTAAAAGAAAAGCACCCTTAGTCCAGGATGCTTGCGGTTGCGACACTGGTCAGCTCGTAACCCATGAGGGCGGCATTGGCGCGGGCCATGGCAGTAACCTGGTCCAGAATGGTTTTGCCGATCAGATCTTTGCCGGGCTTGCGCAGTTCGCCTTGCAGTGCATTGGCGTAGGTACGAATCATAGTCGTGGTGATGCAAGTCTCGGCGCTTTCAAAGTCGTTTTGCATCTGGATAGTAATACAGACTTTTGCAAATTCGTTCATGCTGCGCAGTTCCTTTCACTCGCCGATGGTGTACTCGTCGGTCTGACCCCAGGCGGTGAGGTAGACGGTGTCGCGGGCGATTTCGATCTGGATCTGGTTCATTGTGGCACGGTAGGTGAGCCAGGCGGTGGCCAGAACGGTGGCGGTGACGAGCGCGAGGGTGAGGATGATGCGGACGATGGGGTTCATTTTCATGGCGGCGGCTTCCTTTCTTTGGCAGATGCCTTTATGTGTGGAACAATTTAAAAATGGGCATAAAAATAGCGCCCGGCTTTTTAGGCAGGACGCGAATAGAAACATGTTTGATTTTGTGATATGATAGAAAATGAGGTGGTTTATACTATGAGTAAAATTGATATTGGAAATCTAACCAAAATTCATGATGAATTAGAGTATAATGCTAAAACGCTTTTGAGCGAAATTACATCAGAAGATGGTGTTACTATTGCTGTTTTAATTTGCGTTTGTGACACCATGCGAAAACAAATTGAGTCTATTTTTGATATCTACAGTTGTTATGTAAAAGGTCGCTATAAAAAAGACGATAGTGATTCGTTTAGTCGCGGTACTCCCAATTTTGTTAAAAGTGATTATACCAAACTATACTCTATCGCCGAGACTCTTTTTACATGGTCAACTGTTGATGAGATTTTGGTTTCAAACCCCGACAGGGAAGATGTTATCAATTTGCTTTCTGAATTGATTGATGCAGTAGACGATTACAAAAGAAAAGCGCTTGATTACATTTCTCAGTAACTTTCATTCTGATTTGGTCAAAGTTAGTTCGCCACTGACGATTTTACGCACCAATTGCGAAACATTTTCACAATCAAATTCGGGCAAGATTTCGGTGGTTAGTTTTTCGCCCATTTCGGTTGGGAGAGTAACCATTGATTTCCATGCGGCACGCTTATTCTTTTCGCGCATAAGAGCAACGAGTTCTTCTTTTGTCATGTTATCGTAGTTATTCCTTTTAGGCACAGAATTATCCTCCATTTACAGTGGTATGTAAATAGAGTCTACCATAAATAGAGGACGATTTCAAGCCAGTTTCGTTTTCGTTTCCGCTTGCAACCCAAGGCACTATTGCGCCCTGGCTCCACGGCACTAAACGCTTTCAGATTCAAAAGGGACGTGAACTACATGCTCTAAGCAGAGATGTTCATCGCTGGTGTTGTCATACAATCCGGCCGCAATGACAGTCTGGTCCTGACGGAAGTCCTCAAAGTCGTTTTTGGCTTCGATTTCATCCCAGTAGCCATGGACACGGATGTTGCCTTGACGGTCAATGGTTTCCTCGATAGTAAACCGCGGGCGCGGCTCGCTTTCGTAATTCATTTTCATTTCACCTCGGTTTCAAAATGGTACACTTCTCGGGTCAATTTGGGCTTTCGCTCATGGTGGTGGGATGCTTTCTTCCCCCGGCCCACCAACTCCGGGCATGTTAGGTCTAAACCATTTCATCGGCGCATGGCAATCAGGCGGCCTTGGCTTCGCTCGGTGCGGCCTTTTCGGCAGGAACGGATTCAGCGGCGGCCTTGGCGTCGTTGTATGCCTTTTCGGCGTTGCTCAGCTTGGTTTTGAGGCTTGCAATGCGGGCGGCGTTGTTGTCGGCGTCTACCTTGGCGCAGTCGTAGGCTTTCTGTGCCTTGGTGATGGTGGCCTTTTTGCCGCCCTCTTTGGCCTTTTCGAGCGCAGTCTGGGCATCATCAAGGGCTTTAGCCAGGGTCTTTGCGGTCTCTTCGGCCTTGGCGATCTGACGGGGCAGATTGACCTTGGCGCGGTTGTAGTCGCGCTCATAGTCAGCGGCAAAGGTGGTGCCCATGGCAATGATATACAGGCGCTTTTCGACCTCACGGCTGAACTGACCGAGGGTCACGTTCTCTTCGCGGTACAGCTCATCCCCATCAGCATAAGCCTTGGCACGCTTGGCAAGGGCGCGGACGTCCTCGACAAAGATGGTGCTAGTGCCGTGGTCGGTCTCGGTGGTGGGTAGCTCGTTCAGCTTGATGGTAGGGTCAATGAGGGTCAAGACGTCAGAGACACAGGTGTACAGGGTGTTGGTCAGGGGCTTGGTTGCGGCGGGGGCAGTGTTAGCGTTCAGGTTGCAGGCGGCGGCGTACAGATACTTGATAGCGTTGCAGAACTCGACAAAGTCGGCATGGGACACGTCTACACCCTCGGGAACTTTGGCGGACGGAATGAGCTTGCCGTCTTTACGAGTGAAACGGCAGACGGCCTTGGCGGTCTTGCCCTCTTTACGGGCAGTTTCGGCGCGGTTTACGATGGCGGTCAGGACGGTGGTGGCGTTAGTGTTGGTCAACATAGTGGTACTTCCTTTCTTGTGGGCGCAGTTTGCGCGATGTGGTGATAAATTGTACGCTTTTTGCATACACGACAACCCCGCAAGTGGGCTTGTAGCTACCGCCTAAAATGTGCTATAATAGCATTGCCCTTTTTGGGCCGTGACGGTTTACAATACACCAGCCTTGCGGGGCTGATTCTATGTAAAAAGCTATATTGCTATAGTTTGCTAGGGTTATGGTATCGCCATACAGGTTTGCCCCGTATGTTTCGCGCGGTCACTAGCCATCGTAGTATCTTAGTGTTTACCTTCGCTCAACCAAATGAAAGTCTTTTGCTCCGTACCTTATTAGGGATTTTGGATAATCTTGCCCTTTCTAGGACAGAATAACAAAGCTGTTACGATGTTTCGCCACCTATCAAATGAAAATAGGCTTGTGTTTACCGGTAATATTTTGCCCCATCTGTTGCCAACTGTCTATCCAGCATGGGATTCTGCGTATTTACTCGCAGTGTTTCCGCTTGCCTAATCAAACGGTTTACTGTTCTGTCAGCGGTAGGAAACCACATCGCATATAGTTACACTTTTCGGGTGGAACTTGCGGTTTTTCCGCTGGCTTGCACTAAAATACAGCTCTCACTGTATAACAATCTATGGAGAACAAAACCCCATAGTGTGCGCTATTTGACCGCTTGCGCGGTAGTCACGTTTTAGCGTGCCCCCACATTGCAAAACCTTGAAAAACTCTTGCACTTGACGGGGTTAACCGCCCCGCGCTTGACTTGCTTTTAACTGTGTGCTTGACGTTGTTACACGTCCTGCGCACAAAAGCGGGTTTTGCTAGTGGCCTACATGTCGAAATATCGGACGGGGTTAAACCCGTGCCCCGCGTGTTTTAGGTGTGACGCGTGCCACCATGTTTGAGCGGGTCAAGGTGTGCTGTGTGTTCGCTGTGTTGTCCTTGACTGTGCCCATAGTATACCATCGGTACCAACGTGGTACCATGCACAAAAGTTGCAAGAACATGGACAAAAAGTGCATGAATAGGGCACGGTGGGCAAAAAGATCGGTGCAACGTGCAAAAATAGGGGATAATAGCGTAAAATTTTATAATGTGTTGTTCATATGTATATGTACTTTTGTGTCATAGCTATATGAACATATGCGGAAAGGTATAAATATACAAAATGGGAAAACGTGTATATACTGAGGCAACAAAAGCATCAAAAGCGCGATATATCGCAGAAAAAACAGACTGTATAAAAGCATACTTGCCGCGCGGCTATGGTGCAAAAGTGCAAAAAATTGCAGAAACAGCGGGCACAAGTAAAGCACAAGCGCTAAAAAATGCCATAGATATGCTATATAATGCGATATGCGGCGATGAATAATATACAAAGTGTGCAATGACCTTTTGCGCGCGATATAATGACCGCGCGATATAATATATATAATATATCGAAAAACGATAAATGCGTTGCCGTGGCAACAAATGGTAAAATATGGTAGTATGTTGTAGAAACAACAAACTGTGTATATTGTCTATATACAGTATGGTCTATAGCAGTAGACCGATTAACCTACTAACATGGTAGGAAAAGCGCACAAAACAGGCCCACGGCCCACGCGATACAGCCGCCCACGCTGTACAGCGTGCAAGGCCGCGCCGCTATGTTACAGCCCTATACAATGCAAAAGAATTGGCTTTTTTTGCATAGTGCATTTTTTAGCGATAATACGCCGAAAACGACGCTATACAGGGGCGGGGATGGTTAAAAATCCAGGGCGGTTTTGATCTTTACTATTAAGGTAAGTAGTTCACTCTAACTCTCGGCTCTCATTTCGCCCAGCAGCCCAGCATCCCAGATCTCTCCCCAGATCCAGCATCCCACTTCGATCCGCTCCTTCGGCAATTCCACGCTCCATCGTCCAAAATCGCCGCTCAAAAACACCTTCAAAACCATAAATTCCGTCCTATTTTTGCATCAAAACGATCAATTCCAGCCCATTTCTATCAAAAAACAACGCATTTCCGTCGAATTTGTACCAGCACCGCCCCATACGGTCCCGAAACCGCCCTGTGAGGCCACTTTTACGCCTCTCTGGGGCATATTTTTTTGCGGTTACTATTGACGTACCGTTAAATGTAGTGTATAATATAGTTACGGAAACGAAAAAAGCCGCAAAATCCACCCAGCAGGGGCCAACAGAGGAGCTCATAATAATGAAACGCACAAACAAAACCGCTAAAAATTTACCCGCACCCGCAAATCCTACCTGTAACGATGCTTTAGCCACCGCCTTGGCGGCCATCATTGGCAATACAACAGCAGAACAGCGCAATGCTCTCGTGCAGGGGATCGTCTCTCAGCTCGGGTATCAAGTGGTCACAGACTCCACGATTGTGGCGCCTCATCGTAAGCGCACAGCCAAAACTGACTCCCTGTATAAGTCTAACGGCAAGCTAAAAGCCCGCGCAGCTGACCCCATCCGCACCAAAGAAGAGTTCCAAGCCATCGGCAACTATCTGCTGACTCACGGCAATGCCCGTAATCGCCAGCGTAACTATACCTTATATATATGCGGCGTCACGCTCGGCCTGCGCGTCAGTGATATTCTCAAGATCAAGATCGGCGATGTATACGATATTTCGCACAACACTGTCTTTGATCACATTCACCTGATTGCCAAAAAGAATAAGAAGCCAACCACTGACATCATCACCCCTATGGCGGCTGATGCAATTAGCAACTTGGTTGAGGAGATCCGAACCGCACAGCACGGTGTTCTTGATCCAGAATGGCCGTTGTTCCAGACGCAGAAATGGAGCCACGCTGGAGGAGTGACCAAGCCCTTAACCGGGACCCAGGTTTACCGCATCTTGACCCAAGCCGCAGAAGCGTGCGAAGTGAATGGACACATTGGTACGCACACCATGCGTAAGACATACGGCTATTCAGCCAACGTGGCGATGGCCGACGCTGGTATTGATACGAATATTGCGATGGAGACACTGCAGGCAAAACTTGGTCACCGCGACCAGACTACAACTTTGCGCTATATTGGCATTCAGCAGAACAACAAGGACGCTTTGGGCTTGGCTGTGGATGCTATTTTGCATTGATTGATGCCGCATTGGGCGGCTTATAAATTCCGGCCGCAATTAACGGCACATAAATAATTATAAATGTATGATAAGAGGTTTTAACAATGAACAATACACAAACAACCGCAAGTACACTTTCAGCCCCGGCTAAAGATTTTATCAATCGCAATAGGCCGGGATTCCGCGCTGATATGCGCCACTTGATGACCACCTTCATTGATGACATTGTAGACTTTGCGGACGCGCACCATGTGGACCGCGAAACTACGATGCTGGAGGTAGGGCAGCAGCTGCGGATGATCCCAAGTTATGCGGATCTGACGAGGTATCGGCCAACTCCGTTAGATGACGATGCTCCGCAGCAGTGAGGCTCCGCCAGATGATTACATATAATGACACGCCCGTTATGGGCAGACATGTTGGCCTGCATGCCGTCACATTGAAAGATGGCGACCCATATGAAGCGATTGACCATGTACGACGCTGGATGAACATGATTGACGATAAGCGCGAAATTGATATTCAGAACATCACGCAGATTGCGGATGACCGCCGTGTCTACACAACGATTTGGTATACCGAGATGGCGCGATGAGACCGATTGACGCAAGCGCTGGGAACCGTTCACCGGAGCGTGCTGCGGTGCCGACCGCCCATACGCCGCGGATTTCATAGATGGTGATTGCTGCTGTGACGACTGGAAAGCGAGGCTAAAGAATTGACAACCATACTGACCAATATCCTGATATTTATTATCGCAACCGTAATTCTTGCGTGGACATCAGGCAAGACACATGAGATTTATAAACTGCCCGGACTTTTGACGTCGTCAATCCTGTCTGCGGCGTGGATCATTTTAGTTAATATTAGCTCCATTGCTTATACATATACCGAGTATCGCGTGGCTGCGGAACTCTTTGCGAACGAGGGCAAAGAGGACTACGGAATGTTTAAGTTTGCACTTACCATATGCACTGTTATTTGTTTCTTAACTATTGGCGTCTTCATATCTTGCTACGCCCACTTTCCGCTCGTAGAACTGCTTGCCTATCACAAACATGTAGACAGTGCTTTTGACAACATCCCGCGTATTCCATACAGTACATTTAAAAAAATGTATAAGCTGCACCCTGAGAATTTCAAATTTATCGATTCGCAGATTTACTTTCCTTCTTATGGGTTTGAATATCGCGGCAAGAGGTTCTCTCTAAACTTTCTGGACTTTGTGCGGGCGCTAAGCCTGGTCGATGAGCATATAACAGAAAAGGACTTAGCGCACGAAAGGGAAAAGCGGGTCGAAAAATACGAAGAGCAGGCAAAGCTATACGCCATGATGCGCGACGACCTAGCCCGCGACCTTGCCGCCATAGAAAAGCAAAAAGCCGATGCCTATGACAAAATCAAGACATCTACAGATAACATCAACGAAATAGCCAACAGATTGATAAAGGAGGCGCACTGATGGACGCAGTTGAATTTTTCAAAACGGTAAACAGATTATGTGGTCAAGGCTGCGCGAAATGCCCTGTTTGTAAAAAGGACATTTGTATGGTCAGACGCGCGGCTATGCTCAGCAACGCTTCAGTTGAAAGCATTGAGGAAATGGTTTCAAAAGTTGAACAATGGGCAAAAGCCCACCCCGTTAAGACCCGCCAGAGCGAGTTTTTGAAGCTGTTTCCGAACGCCGACCTTTGTCGAGATGTTATAAACATACTGCCATGCAGCGTCGAAAAAGGAATGAGTAAATGCTGCTCCGATAAGAGGTGTGAAGAGTGCCGCAAAGACTACTGGCTCACGGAGGTAGATGACAATGACTAACATCACATCCCTGCGCCCCGGCGAGCACTTCATGTTCAAAGGCTTCGAGTGGGTATGCCTTGACCCGAACCACCCTGATGGCGGCGTGCTGGCTATTATGGCAAAGCCGTGGGCAGAAGATGTAAAGTTCTGCCCGAGTGAGAATTTTGTAGATGGAAAGGGCAACTGGAATAACTACCGCACCAGTAATGTGCGGAGAATTCTATCTGATATGGCGAACGCTGTTTTCGAGAGAAAAAGTCTGCTGAGACATAACGTTGACCTTGTTGCCGACAACGGCGACAGAGCTTATGGCACTGCACAGGACTTTGTTTTTATCCTGACCTGTAACGAGTACCGAAAGTATCGTGATTACATCCCGCACCACAACAGCTTGATTTGGACTTCCACGCCTTGTGGCTGTGGTGATAAGGATTCCGACGCGGGGGAATCGAGCTTCATTCGCACTGTGAACGCGGGTGGTCTGCTGTACAACTACGGTGCTTGCAACGGCGGTGCTGTCGCCCCGGCTTGTATTCTCAATCCGAAATCGCTCAATCTGCGCCAGAACATGGCCTATGTAGAAGAGGTAGTAGAATGAGCGCCATTTTAAGATATAAATATGTTACGACCAGAAAACCGCACATCTGCTTTGGCTGTGGCCGTGAATTTAAACCGCCCGTAAAAATGATTTCTGCCGCAAGCGCGGATGGCGGTATAGCGCAATCATACTACCTGTGTGAGACTTGCGACACGATCGTTTCCCACATGAGATGGGATGACGAATACGGCTTTGGAGAATTGCGCGAAGAAGCGTTAAAAATGGAAAGAGAGTCATACCAATGCGGCTGATTGATGCAGATGAATTAAAGAAACGCACCGTGAAGGTGGGTTTTCCCGACGCGCCGGAATGCGGCGAGTTTGATGCGGTCGTAGTTTACGAAATTGATATCATGCCTACCATCGACCCGGAATCCCTGCGCCATACGGCGCATGAGGTATCAGAATGACACAACTACAAGAAGCAATCCGCGATAAAATTACGAAATACAGAGATGCCTGCGGCATGTGTACGGACATAATAAAAGAGTGCGACACATGCGGCATTACATGTGTGCTTGAAGATCTGAACGAGTTGCAGGAATTGGCAAATAGACCGGACGCTGTACGACCTACGGGAAAGTGGGAGCCATGCGACCTGATTAAAGTTGAACACGGAGAATGTATCAGATATAAAGACGCAGGAATCAAATGCCCAAGATGCAAACACGCATATGATAAATTTGCGTTGTGGGATAGAACCTTTTGCCCAGGTTGTGGATCAATGATGATTGAATGCGAGGATGGTGATCGCAAATGACTGACTGGATAAGTGTTAAAGACAGATTGCCTGACCCATATGAAAAGGTTCTTGTGCGTTTAGACCATTGGGCTGGTGTGAACACTTATTTGGCATTTTACGACACGGAACGTGGTTGGTGTGATTACGGTGGCTATTTCGATGATGGAACAAATAATGACGGAGAACCTTACACCTACGAAACTGCAGGAGTAAATGTCACTCATTGGATGTCATTACCAAGATTGCCGAAAGAGGACGGATACTATGCGTAATTGGATAAGCGTTAAGCTTGTTAAGCTTATGGCAGACATCATTAAAAAACAAATCAATGACGGAATTTCCTTTACATATAAAGGGTATTTCACCCATATCGAATATGATAAGAAGGATAAAATTTTTTACGGTAAATTGGAAAACATCAATGATATGATAAATTTTCACACAGGCAACTATATGGAGATTGAAAATGAGTTTCATAATGCTGTAGATGACTACCTGGGCTTCTGTAAGGAAGTAGGGAAGGAGCCTGAGAAACCAAATGTTTGATTTCAACAAAGATTTAGAGGGGAATGTCTGCCCGCTAAAGTATGATGCCCCAACAATGAGCCAACGGAAATGCAGCCCGAATTGTGTTTGGTACGACGAATATTATAGCAAATGCGCAATCTTGGTGCTGACGAAAAAAGCGGAGGGGAGATTATTATGAGCCTGAATGATGCCCTTGGTACTCGTATGAAAGAGTATTACGAGGCCGTTCCCAAAACAAAACTTATACGCCGCATGCCAGTTGCATTGAGAATCGACGGCAAAGCGTTCCACACATTTACTCGTGGCTTTCAGAAGCCTTTTGATGCGGTACTTATGTATGCCATGCAGAAAACTATGCGGTACTTGTGCAAAAACATTCAAGGCTGCGTATTCGGATACACCCAATCAGATGAGATCACACTGATCCTAATCGACTATCAGACACTTACCACGGATGCTTGGTTCGATTACGAAGTCCAGAAGCTATGTAGTGTGTCCGCCAGCATGGCTACCATGGCATTTAATAATTTCTTTTCTGTTAGTGTTGACGATTATGGCAAAGCCAATATTGAAGACTGGTATCTCGGCGGAACAAATCGTGAGCTATCTGACAATGAACGCTCCGCTTTGAAGTACATAGAATCTTATAGCAAATCATTGGCAGGCGGCGCTATGTTTGATGCTCGTTGCTTCAATATCCCAAAAGAAGAAGTCTGCAATCTGATTTACTGGCGTCAGCTTGATGCGACACGCAATTCCATCCAGATGGTGGGACAAGCATATTTCTCACACAAGCAGCTGGAGGGGAAGAAATGCAATGACATTCAGGACATGCTTATGGAGCAATTCGACGTCAGCTGGAATAATTATTCTACCGCATGCAAGCGCGGTACAGCCTGTATCCACAAGGATGGTAAATGGGTGGTTGATACTAATATGCCAATCCTGAAAGGCGAAGACCGCAAGTATGTTGACCAATATATTTTTGTAGGTGAGTAACGATGACGGAACGTGTACGATTGCGGTTAAAATCGCTAAGCAAAGACCAGCTTGTCAAACTGATAGAGGATTATAAATACGCCTTGAATATTATCAGTGAAATCTGTGTAAACGAGTCTAAGGGTGAGGACGCGCATAGCCTTTTTACTGATATTCGTGTGTGCCTTACAGAACTTGATGATTATGATTTAAACAGTGACAACCTTGCTGCAGAGATTGATTTGAGCATGGGGAAAATAACGCCAGAGAAATTCAGAAGTATTGTATTGGGAGATGATGATGATGAGTGAACACTTACTATCCTACAACGAGCGTCAGAACTGTAAGCTCGCCCAGGCATGGTACGAGCTTATAGACGAAACAGTTCATAGCACCCGACCTGTTGGCGAGACCAATTATGATAAGGAATGCCTGACCTCTGTAAACTTTTATTGGCAGATGGTCGATGTGATGCTGCAGGAGATTATGTTTACGGCTGAAGATGCCAAGAAGCTTGATCCGCGTTTACAGATGTACAGCGTGAAAAGGGTACATGATGAATGCGTTAAGTGCCTTGCGGCTATTAGAAACGAGATTGACGATTGGCTGAATGAAAATACTGGAGATTATGCATGACTTGGACTAAAACAAGAGGAATTGAAGGTTATTCAACTTTTACCGGGCGTTTGAACAGTCCATAAGTACAAAAATTCATAAAAGGAGGTGAACCATTTTGAAAATACACAAAGGCTACAAGTTCAAGCTTGAGCCCACAGAGGAACAGAAAATCAAAATCAATAAAACGCTTGGCTGCTGCCGTTTTGTGTACAACTCTATGCTGGATAGGCGCATAAAAGGCTATAAACGGCGTAGCGAAAGTATGAGTTATATCGATACACAGAACCTACTTCCAAAAATGAAGCAGTATCTACCGTGGCTCGCCGAAGTGGATAGCCAAGCCCTTAAATATAGCTGCCGCCAATTGGACGATGCCTATAAAGGTTTCTTTAAAAGCGGAAAAGGCTTCCCAAATTTCAAGCGTAAAAGAGGAGAAGAAGCCTACACAACCACTAATCCAAAAGGCATTAAGGTGGACGATAAATACATTCAGCTCCCCACACTTGGAAAAGTGCGCTATCGTAAGAGCCGTGACATCGAAGGTAAGATTTGCAAAGCAACAATTCGCCGTTCCGCAAGCGGCAAATATTTTGTAAGTATTCTTTGTGAAGTAGAGGTGGTTCCGCTCCATGTTACAGATACTGTTATTGGTTTGGATGTTGGTATCAAATCCTTTGCTGTTGACAGCAATGGCAACGAGCATCAGAACCACAAATATCTCCAGAAAGCAGAAGCCAAACTTAAACGTGAGCAGAAAAAGCTGTCTCGCAAAAAGAAAGGCTCTGCCAACTGGGAAAAGCAGCGCATCAAAATGGCTCGCTGTCATGAAAAAGTAACCAATAAACGAAAAGATACCTTACATAAGTTGTCATCTGCACTGGTGAAAGAAAACCAAATCATCTGTGTTGAAGACCTTAACATTAAGGGTATGGTTCGTAATCACAGTCTCGCAAAAAGCATTTCCGATGCTGCTTGGGGAGAGTTCTTCCGTCAGCTTGAGTATAAGGCTCAATGGACTGGTCGAGTTCTTGTTAAAATACCGACCTATTATCCAAGCAGCCAGACCTGTTCCTGCTGCGGATACCAGAACAAAGAAGTCAAAAACCTCAATGTTCGGTATTGGGTCTGCCCTCAGTGTGGCACATCGCACGATAGGGATAAAAATGCGGCAGATAATATTTTAAAGAAAGGAATGGACATGCTGGCTATGCCAGCCGCTTTATAAGACACAGACAACGGTACGGTCAGGACGATCGAATCCCGGCATTAAGCCAAAAAGTCTGTGGAGAGCGAGCCTCTATCAATGGCTGCGGCCTGCGGTAAGCTTGCTCTATGAAGCAGAAATCCATACCGAGTAACAGGGTAACCCATGAAAAGTTGGAAGTCCGAATACAGCCAGGATTTAGTTGCCGGCGGGTTCATTAAACTATATCGCATGGCCGGAGTGTGATAGATTGTATTTAGAGAAAAAATATTTTGAGATACATAGGATCATTGTGCCACAAGATTTGATTATAAATCCAGTCAATAAAATCGCGCTGCCTGTTTATTTGACCATGTACATAATGGATAACTCTACTGTAAATGACTGTTACAATTTACCTGTTACATTAAAAAATATATGTGACAGAATAAGAATTTATAAGAATATACAACTGCGGGAAGTACATTATACTGCCGTGGCAGACGCGATTCAGTGGCTAATTGATAGAGAGTACATAGTGGTTGATAAATTTGATAGAAAATCTACCGCAAAGTTTTTTTACAAATTTACTGACGACTTAAAGAATGCCATTAAAAAAGGTGCAGACGGTAAAAAACAGCAGTTTTTATATGTGAGCATTAAAGAGATAAATAAGTTGTTTTCAGCAATATACTCCAATAATAAAAATTGGAAATTTTCTACTGATGCACTTATTGTTTATATGTATTTAAAACTTAAAGAAACATCTTGGCAGTATACACAGAGACGTAAACCATTGCCAGTATGGGTTGGCTATTTGGGAAACATGTATGATGTGCTAAATATTTCTTCAAGAAAAGTATCTCTTATTATAACATGGTTAAAATCAGAAAAAATTATACTACCTATTTATGGTGCGAAAAAGAAAAGCAGCGGGAATAGGGCAAAAACCATTATTGTTTTTTTGTCGTGCTGCAATGAATGCGACATACATAAAATTGTCGCGTCCGCAGAAGCGCAGATAAAAGAAAAGGATAAAAATGCGTGTTGGTATCCGGTTGACATTGCCGAAGCAAATGTTGATGCACTTGATGAAGCTGCGCTTGATGTGGTTTGCGACGCGGACGAACTTTACTAAGAACTAACGCCCAACAGGGCGAAAATATAAATAGACTGGCCCCGACGGGGCAGGGAGGTGATTTTATCGGAAATGCAGGAGTCTGGCTTTGAAATCTATGAACAGGGCATAATGGCCCCTGCATGGATTGGCAAAATGCCAGACAGGGAGGTCATTATTTGAAAAAGGAAAAAATTGAAAATCTGTACTGCTTGATTGAAGCACTGTACGATGTGAAGGATGCCTTTAAGGCAATTGTATTTTTGACTTGCGCTGTATTTATCATTTGGTATTCCTCGGTAATTGTGAGCCGTGCATTCGCTATTGCTTTGTTTGTGGTATTGCCGCTGCTGATTGGTGTGCTGTGGTTTTGTATCTACAAAGAGGCTTTTGCGAATGGTGCTCTTTCTATTGAGGAGATTGAGAAAAAGGACGAGGATAACAAGGAGGGACGCTGATGTTTGCACCTCCACTGTACATTGTACGGAAATTCCCGCTATCTTTTATTATCAGCAATGACTTTAACATCCAGCTTGATGAGGATGAAGAAAAGCGGTTTCAGGTTAAGCAGCAGGACAATATGCTATTTAGGCAGATCCGACTGATGACGTATGAAACGGACAAGTATAACCGGTTTGTAGTGTTCGTAAATTGCGTTGGCGGGCAGAACAAAAAGCCTGCCATGAAGCGGCTGATCCAGCACGGGTTCAAGATTGGCAAACAGGAATTTGTACTGAGCGAGCGAAGTGCGAGCATGGTGCGCCAGGGAATTTTGAGCTTTGTAGATAAGCGGCTGGCTAAGGAGCTGGATAAGCGGATCACGATGGGGATTGAGATTGATAAGACTGTATTGCAGAAGCTATATGCTTACCGTGGGCTTATGTACTCCAGTTGCCACTGTATTGAAGGATGGTTGCCCAACATTGTAATTGTCCCTGATTGCTTTTTAACTATTAAAAATCAGCACATCAATTATGTGTATGACAAAAAGATACAATTCAAGGATAAAAATACTGGCAAAGACCGTGAATGGGAACAGAAAGATATTGCCGAGACCACCAAAGATATTGAGATAAATGCTTTTGATGGTTGTGGGATTGCACATCCTAAAATCATGGAAGAAATCCGTCGCCGGATTGGCAGCGATGAGCCGATAACTAGCTTTATAGCACGTGCGCCGTATCTAAAGGGAATGATTCACCAGTTTGATTATGAGAGTTTTTTCGCAGAACGCGGTGTGCGGTTTATTACAGATATTTGGGGCGTACAGCATGACGTAAGCCCTGGATCTGAGCCAAAGATGTTCTGCCTGGAATCTATGTATAAAGGGTTGAAATACTTTAAGAAGACCGGAACCATAGCAGACTGGGAGGAATACTGGTATCAATTTAAAAAGTACAACCATTGTATTGGTGTGGCAAAGTGGAACTTCTCGGCAGAGCTGGAACCGATGTATACCCGTGGCAATTACCAAATCTTGCAGGATCTTGATTTGCCGTTTGAAAAATTTAAATCATTAACCGATTATACGATTGACTGGTTTGAACGGATCACTGACGGAGACCCGGTATATACCTACTGCTTTTTGGGTATGCAGGCAGATAGGCATAAAGCGTTAAATGATTATTGTGCAGCTATCCTTAAAAATCCAGAAATGATGAATGAGGATGGTGTACGAAATTACATAGTGAATCTGCTTAGCAAATACCGCGACGATATGAAATGTGGTAAAGTTTGGCTGCATGGATCGTTCTGTTTTTTGGTGCCTGACCTGATTATGCTGGCCGAGCATATTGGTGGGCTGTCATTACAAGGAGCGCTGCAGGCGGATGAGTTTTATCGATTCAATCGAGAGGGCACGTTGCTTGGAGAACATTTGATTGAACGAAACCCACATATTTGTAAAAGCGAACATGTTATCTTAAAAGGTGTAACGAACGAGGTACTGGAAAAATATTGCGGGCACCTGGTAAATACCTGTATGGTAAATTGCCGGTCAATTGTGCCGCAGAGATTAAATGGCGCGGATCAAAAGTGGTCCGGGGCTGTGGCAACACAGCATTTGGAACGGTGTGAACCCTTCGTCAGGGGTGTGGCCTGATAGGCTGCTAACAGGGAATGCCCAGTTTGGGAGAATCCTGTGCTTTATAAAAGAGTGCATCGACTATCCGTGATGAGTGTAACGGAGTACGGCTGCTATTGACACGCAGTTGGGAGCGCACCGCTGCCGGGGAACCGGTAGAAGATATAGTCAGCGCCTACAAAAAGCAACGTAGGTGCGTATGATGGAGATCTTGTCCTCGTATTGGATAACAAAACTATGATGGAAGGAGTGGACAGAAACGCAGCAATAACACTGGATATTGACGATAAGGTTTGCGCCCTTGTAGAAGCTGATACGGTACAGAACAAAACAGAGTGTATTATCCGCGGATTAAAATCCCGTATTGGTGAAATCTCTAATTTTGCAAGTTCGTACCATAATAAATGCCCCAGGACAGAAGAGCAACGGCAGCGGTACGATACATTCATAAATCTTTTGAGTGTCAGTAACGGAAAAGAAATTGACGCTGCAAAGACGGGTGTGCATTTTAAGATACCACGCAACATTGAAAAGTATGGTCGCCCATTGCCGTACTTTATGAAATACGCAAGCCCCTATTATAAGCGCATGAAGAATCTATCTGCAGCACACAGTAATATGAACCAGTTGTGCTGGTTTATCGAGCGCTGGGAGAACACGATACGCCGCCGCAGAACAAAGAAATTTGACTGGTCCATTATGTTTGATGCGGACGTAGGATACACACAGGAGCATTTCCAAGAGATTGAAAAAATCTGTTTGGACTTTTATAAAACTTGCAAAACATTATCTGAGACTGATCGACAATGCAAAAATTATGAGCGTTATAAAGATGTACTTAAAAAGAAAGGTATATCTAAAGAAGCTGCAAAAGAATACGATGTAGATTGGCAGTATTATTACGGTGTATACCGCAATAAATGCCAGCTTCTTGTGCCGGACCAGCGTGAACTTGCCAATATCTGCGTTGAACTCTGTTACGGTAAATATCCAAGCCGGAACAAAAAGTTTATGTGGATGATGGCTGGGAAAGGCATTGTAGAAAATATTAAACAGGTGAACATCTGCTTGCCATTGCAGTGCGATGATGGTGAGTATGAATACCTTGGCAAACGATACACACTTGCACCTATGGAAAATGATATCCAGGTAGAATATGTTGATGCTGAACTTATTCCCGGAGGTGATGTGGATGTATTATGATTTTTTCTGCAATGAGAAGATGCTACTTGATCATTATGAGGATTATCACATGGGAAACCGGACGTTAAACCGGCTATTGGCCCAGAGTGGTATGCCCCCGGATGTTTGTGCAGATACCTATCTAGCTAAAATGGACAACCATAAAGGTCTTACCTATGACAGATACGACCTGATACTTGATTATGAAAAAAGATGTACGAAAACCAGCAGACTTTTAGAAATTGATAAAATACAGATTTATAAGCAGGATATTGAGTTTATTAAGGATTGCGCCAGAAAATACCCGCTAAAGCAACGTGAGCTGCTTGTATTGTTTGGCGTGATAGTAATGTGCCGGATCTGGCAGACCGACACGTTAGATCTGACAACAGAATTTAACTTAAAGCAGTTTTGCAGTTGCTTTAATGGGAAAATCTGGAAAGTGCGGATCAAAACAGACAAATGGTATGATACATATCACGAGCCTGAAAACATGAAGAACCTATATAGTAAGTATAATATTTTACTGCGTACACCGTGTGAACCAGGCCCCAAGAAAATTGGCTGTTATTATACTTACAGTAACTATGAATTGTACGATAGAGAAGTCGTTTATGAATATGTGATAACACCGCGGACCAATCGGCTGAACCTGTGTGAGGTATTTAAAGAGGTAGGACTTGAAAATATCCACTTTTGCCAGTGTTGCGGGGCGGAATATCACTTAAACAGTAAATCAACAAAATACTGCTCCAAATGTGCCAAAGAGATGCGGCGCGAAAAAACGCGGGTGCGGACACGAAAGTACCGTAGCCATGCGAAAATGTGACGCTTTCTGAGGAAAGAGTTTTATGTAGGATTGGGTATAGTTGCCCGCTGGGTTTTAAGCCTGGCGGGCTTTTTGTATGCCCGGAATTATATTTTTAAAGGAGACTTGTTTTTTATGATTACTGTTACTAAGGCTGAGGCCAAGATGATCCGTAAGATGTTCCCGAAAGCGCACATGAGCAAGACCGTACACCACATTATGGTGGACGAAGTGAAAGACATTTTGAAGGCACTGCCCAATAATGTTGACGCGCAGGCTGCCCTTGCGGAGATGGAGCGCGATGAAAAGCGCCGTACTGCCCGCACTTTTGATGGTGAGGTGAGTGCATGAACAATTGGCCGATTTTTGAAGGAGAGACAGAGGACCATTACGTTTACCGCATTTGTTCCATGAAAGATCAGATTGGTACATGGCCGGATGTGGCGAATGTTATCAATGAAACGCTGGGGCAGAATAAGGGCGAGTGCGCCTACCGCAAAACTTGGAAGGCTTTCCAGGACATGCAGGACGCTTGCGGCTATGACACGACTGACTCGCAGGCGGTACTTGAAGAAATTAAGAATGAGCGGCGCGAATTGGAAAAGGCCAAGGTCAAGTTCCGCGATGAGCGGAATGAAGTAAGCCGCCTGATGCGTGTACAAGCCCGCGGTGAATCCATGCGCGAGCTGATTGAACGCTGCATTGATACCTATGACCCAGCTGAATATGAGCATGTGGATGTGATGCAGTGCGTGGGGCAGGGAGATTGTGACCTTGTGGTACACCTGACGGATCTGCATGCGGGTATCCATATTGACAATACCTTTAATAAGTTTAACCAGGAGATCATGGCTTACCGGCTGCGGAAATACGCCGGAAAGATTACGGAGATCTGGCGGCGGCACAATGCCAAGAACTGCTACATAGTGCTTGGTGGAGATATGGTAAACGGTGCGATCCACGTAAACAGCCGCCTGGAAAACAACGAACATGTTGTGGACCAGGTGATTACGGCTAGTGAGGCTGTGAGCTGGTTTGTGGCAGAGATGGCTAAGCTGTTTGTAAATGTGGAAGTGTACAGCGTGCCGGGCAACCATAGTCGCGTGTTCCCTAATAAGGAAGACAACCAGTATGGGGAGTATTTGGACAAGTTGGTGACGTATTTTGTCGGCGCAAAATGTGCCTGCATTAACAACATCCATATGCACGACAATAAAATTGACGATACTGTGGCGAATTTCGCTGTGCGTGACCAACTGATTTATGCTGTGCATGGAGATAAGGATGCGGCTGGCAGTGTTGTGCAGACCCTGACGATGATGACAGGAGCAAAACCGGCCATTGTGCTGATGGGGCACCGCCATACAAATGCCTTGACTACTGTTTACGATACCAAGGTTTACGAGAGCGGCTGTGTGAATGGCCCTGACGGGTATTGTATGGAAAAAAGACTTAGAAATAAACCGGAGCAGACTGTGCTTGTGATCAATGATCAGGGCGTGGACTGCGCTTATGATATTAAGCTGGATTAAGCCAGCGGGAATTTTGAAAGGGAAGGGGGATGGTTTTTGTGGAAGACCATGAGAAGCAGCAGCCGGAATACTTTTGCAGCTATTCTGGACGGCTAACCAGTTTTTTGAAGGCTTTTGGACTAAGCTACAGCGAGCGGGCAAAGAACCCGATTACCGGCGCAACGTTTTGCATTTTTGAGCGGAACCAGAAGCTGCTGGATATTGTGGAGTTTTGGTCTGAGTGCCGTAACAAATTTAAGGATTACGACGAGGCCGGAAACCGTATTGAGCATGAGGCGGGTGATGCCTGATGCCAGGACGGCCGAAAGGATCAAAAAATAAAGCGACTATTTTGCGGGAACACGCCGAGGCCCAAGCGCGAGCACAGCGCCGGATGGAAGAGGACGAGGTCCCAGCTTATTTTGTTTGTGCGCATTGCGGCAAGCGTTTTTTGAAACAGCAGGAAAATTTTTCGGTTTGTCAGAGTACGCTTTGGGCCGGGAATAATTATTACCTGCCGATTTGTAATAACTGCCTGAACAAGCTGTTTGACCATTACGTGGAGACACTGGGTAATGAGAACGATGCCTGCAAGCGTATTTGCATGAAGTTTGATATTTACTACAGCCAATCGCTGCTTGACTCTACTGCGAAACATGCGCCAAATATCCCGCGCATGAAAGCCTGGCTGCGGCAAACCAATATGATCCAGCACAGAGGCAAGACATTTGATACATACCTTGCTGAAGTGGAAGGACGTATCATCAATGAGCCGGAAGAAATCTTGGACGCTAAGGGCAAGGTTAGCCAGCGCATGCTGGAATTTTGGGGACCAGGGTTTAAGGACCAGGACTATGTATTTTTGGATAAGGAATACAAGGACTGGATCAGCCGGTATGAGTGTAAGACCAAGGCGCAGGAGGTTTTGTTTAAAAACATTGCTATTGCGCAGCTGAATGGCATGAAGGTTGCCAAGACGGGTGATCCAAAGGATATTAAGACTGCTAACGACAACCTGCAAAGCCTGTTGGGAAGTGCAAATATCAAACCCAACCAGACAAACGATAATGCGCTGACAGATGCCAATACGTTTGGCACACTGATTGAAAAGTGGGAACGGACAAAACCGATCCCAGAGCCTGACCCTGCATGGAAAGATGTAGATGGTATTGGGCATTACTTTAGAGTTTGGGTACTTGGTACTTTGTGCGAATTGTTTAATTTGAAAAATCCATACAAGGCCGAATATGATGCCGAGATGGAGAAGTACACGGCGCATAAACCTGAGTACCATATGGACGAAGATGAGTCCAGCACCGCAGCAATCCGTAACGCTGTTTTTGGCGAGGCAGAGTAAGGCGGTGCATTATGGCTCAGAAACGAATGAGTGCAAATGAAGTTGCGAATGACAAAGCCGACCGTGTGATGAATGCGGTGGCAACATGGTGCTCTTATTACAGGGCAAATCCGCACAGATTTTGCAAAGACTACCTTAATATAGACCTGCATCCGTTCCAGATGATCCTGATTTATATGATGAATCTGGCAACGAATTTTTGCTTCATTGGGTCTCGCGGACTCGGTAAAACCTATTTAACAGCTGTATTTCTTGTGGTTCGTTGTATATTGTGGCCGCACACCAAGGCGGTGGTAGCTGCAAAAACAAGAAGCCAAGGAACACAGATACTTGAAAAAATCACAAAAGAGTTAATGCCAAACTCTGGTCTGTTGCGAGGAGAAATTAAGGACGTAGTAATCAACCAGAGCAATGCGCAAATTACTTTCCGCAATGGAAGTTACATAGAAGTTGTCACGGCAAATGACAACTCTCGTGGCCATCGTGCTAATTTGTTGGTATGCGACGAGTTCCGTATGATTGACAAGGATGTCATTGACTTGGTCCTACGCAGATTCCTGACGGTTGCAAGACAGCCCGGATATTTAAAGAAAAAGGAATATAAGCATTTGATTGAAAGACCAAAGGAAATGTATTTGAGCAGCTCATGGTTCCAAAGCCACTGGTCGTGGCAGTTATGCAAAGATTACTTTGTATCAATGCTTGATTCTGGCAAAAAATATTTCTGCTTTAGATTCCCATACCAAATGCCTATTAAAGAAGGTATGCTGGCTATGGAACAGGTTGAGGACGAAATGTCGGAATCTTCGTTTAGCGACATCAAATTCCGCATGGAAATGGAAGCCATGTTTATTGGCGCTACAGATGGCGGCTTGTTTAGTTTTGATGACATTAACAAGATTCGGAACATAAAGAAGCCGTTTTATGCTCCAAATGTAATACTGAGCGGCAAAAATTTTGACCCGCCGCCCAAGAAGCCCGGCGAAAAGCGAATTTTGACGGCTGATATTGCTTTGATGAGCAGCAAGCACAACGACAATGATGCCACGAGTATTTTCCTGAACAGCCTAGTACCGGATAGTTCTGGGCGTTGTACCAGCAATATGGTGTATACGGAAAACTGCGAGGGTATCATCACGCAGGATCTGGTGCTTAAACTGCGCCGGTATTTTAAGTGGTTTGACTGCGACTACATCGGCATTGACGCCAAGGGCCTTGGTGCCCCCATTATGGATTTGCTGATGCATGAGTGTTATGACCCGGAGACGGGGGAGACTTATCCGCCGCTGAATTGTTGTAACAACCCGGACTTTCAGGAACGGTGCCCGGATAAAACTGCACCAAAGGTGATTTGGGCTATCCTGGGCAGCGCACAGCTGAACAATGATGCTACGATTGCTTTGCGAAGCGGCATACAGCAGGGAAGAATCCGGTTTTTGGAATCGGAATACGACTGCGAGGACTTGCTGCGCAAGGAGATAAAAGGTTACGACAAGATGACGCCGACAGAAAAGACGGCTTTGCAACTACCTTTTATAAATACGGGGCTGATGGTAAACGAATTGGTGAACCTGGAATATGAGGCCACTAATAACGTGATCAAAGTACATGAGAAGCCTGGTGCCCGCAAAGACCGATACAGCTCGGTTAGTTATAACTACTACATCGCACAGCAGGTAGAACGAAGCATGGCGAAAAACTATGCTAAGAGCAAAAAAATTGAAATAAACTTTAGAGCGCCGAATCTGAGGAGGGGTAGCTTATGACAGATAAGGAACAGCGTCAGGTTGCCGTGATTTCCCCAGACGGCAAGCGCAATTATGTGCCGGTCTCGGAATTTATGAGCAAGCTGCGCTATGCAAACTTGTCTAACATTAAAGTAAGAGACCTGGAAAACAATAAAGATTATAACCCTACATACCGCAAATACACGAAATCACAGATCGTGACCTACCTGAGCAACCCGGCCAGCTATGAAACGCAGCTGCGCCAGATGAGCCAGTACCTTTTTAATATATCGAACTATTACCGGCGGCTGATCCAGTATTTTGCCAGTATGAGTACGTTCAGCTACATTGTGGTGCCGTATGGTGTTGACTACTCCAAGAACGTGAACGTGAACAAGTTTAAAAAGGGATACTACGGTGTCATTAGCCAGTTGGAACGTATGAATATCCGGCACGAGTTCTCGAAGGTATTGATGGTTGCATTCCGGGATGATGTGTATTACGGATATGCCTGGGAGACCAATGACAGTTATGCTTTGCAGCAGTTGGACCCGGATTATTGTAAGATTTCCAGCATTGAAGATGGTGTTTACAATTTTGCGTTCAACTTTAGCTATTTTGATGCTAACAGCGAGCGGCTGCCGAATTTCCCGCCGGAATTTACCACGATGTATAACGCCTACCAGAAAGACACCAACCTGAAATGGCAGGAGCTTTCCAGTGAGAATTCTGTTTGCATTAAGATCAATGAGCAAACCTATGTGCCGATTCCGCCATTTGTGAGTCTGTTTAGTGCATTGGCGGACATTGAAGATTACCGCGCTATCAGTAAAAACGCCAGCGAAGTGAACAACTACAAAGCGTTGGCGCTGGAGATCCCGGTTGATGATGAAGGTACTTTTTTGATCGACTATGATTTGTGCAAGGACTTCTACGATATGCTGTGCAACGTGTTGCCGGAAAATATCGGAGCCTTTATGAGCCCGATGAAAGTATCCAGCTGGGATTTTGAAAAGAGCGGTGCCGTGAGCGGCAGTGATGATGTTGAGAAAGCCGAAGCATCCATGTGGACGCAGGCTGGCGTAAACAGCATTCTGTTTGGTGGTGGAGATAAGGACTCGGCCACCTCGGTCAAATGGTCCACCATCAATGACCAGATGATCGTGTTTACTGTGATGCGGCAGGTTGAACGCTGGATCAACCGCAAATTGAAGAGTGTTTCTACGGCATATAAGTTTAAGGTAAATATCTTAGATGTTACATATTTTAACCGTGACGAGATGCATGAACGCTATATCAAGGACGGCCAGTATGGATTGCCTGTCCGCGCTGCTATTATGGCGACCGGCGGCTATACGCCCAGTGATGTAGAAAACCTGATGTATTTGGAAAACACGATTTTGGACTTGAGTTCCAAGGAAGTGCCGCTGAAAAGCTCCAATACGCAGACTGCAGATAACGGTGACGGTGGACGGCCTACCAATGAGAGCCAGGGGAAAGACCTGAGCGATGCGGGGGCTGTCACACAGGAGAATGACTCCAACGCGAACTCGGAGGGCTAATACTTTATGGTAAAAGAAGTAAAGGTCCGAGGACGAGCGATTGCGCTGCACCTGATTTTGGGCGGTGCGGCTTTAGTGCGTGAAGAAAAAGACGAGGCAGGGCATAAGATTTATGTGTTTGTTTTGGAAGATTGGCGCATTGAAGAGCTAAAAGAATATGTGAAAGAACAGCAGGATAGAAACTACTTTTGACCGGCGGCCGGGCTTATACCCGACTGGCGGCCTTTTTGGATTTGTGGGGGTATAACGGTGGATAAGAGACTTAACCGCTTGCCCGTCACCTTTGAGAAAACGGGAGAAGTTGCCGGTAAAGATGTGCGCTTTATCAATGTAACGATTGATGTGATGCACACCGGCGACAACTTGAACGGCTCCACTTTCTCGAAAGAGGTGGTGGAACAAGCTTTGGACAGTATCAAGAATACACCGATCCTTGGTTATATTGAGCAGAACAAAGATGGCGACCTTGATTTTAAAGGCCATGAACATGAGCTGCAGGTAGATGAGGACGGTATTAAATATGTGTACGCGGGCAGTGCTTACGGAGTGATCCCGGAAAGCTGCAATGCCCGTTGGGTGACACGCGACGATGGAACGGGAACCGAGCGGGAGTACCTGCGCGTGGATGGTTTGCTGTGGACCAAATTTGATGATTCCTGTGACATTTTTACGCGGGATGGTGTGAAAGCGCAGAGCATGGAACTGACCGAAATGGATGGCCGGATAGATAAGCGCGGTTATTACATTGTGGACAAGTTTGCCTTTGATGGCTGCTGTGTGCTTTCGACCACTGACCCGCGCATTAAGCCTGCTATGACGGGCAGCGAGGTTGTGGCGAATTTTAGCGCTGGGACGATTGCTGGCCAGATCAAGGATATGCTGGCTGAATACACAGCTTTACAAGAATCTCAATCCTCCAAGGAGGCTGAGATAGATAATTTTGCGAAAGGAGAAGATGTTTTGGAGAAGAAGAATGAAATTCTTGCATCCTACGGCATCGATGCTTCTAAGCTGGATTTCTCTTTGGAGGATATTACCATTGAGGAACTGGAAGAGAAGTGCAAAGCCATGACGGCAGAGCCTGCCCAGGAACCGGAAGCTGAACCTGCTGCTGAAATGACGGCGGAAGAGCCGGAGCAGGAGCCTGCCCAGGAGCCTGCTGCGCAGATGAGTGCCGAGCCTGAACCCGTTGAGCCTGCGGCTGAACCTGCTGAGGGCCAGAAAGATTTTAGCCTGACGGTAAACCAGCAGATGGATGAGCTGCACAGTGCTATTGCCCAGGTTACTTTTGTTGACCGTTGGGGCGATGAAGGCCCCCGCTACTGGATGCAGGATGTACAGGACAACCGTGCCATTGTTTGCGATATGCAGGACTGGAAAACATACGCACTGCCTTTTGCCATGGACGGCGACAATGTTGTTGTTGACTGGGACGGCAAGAAACGTGTGAAGGTACAGTATGTGGATTGGGAGGACGGCGCTGCCGAGCCTGAGCTGCCTGTGCTGTACGAAGAGCTGGCTGGCCGCATTGATGCCGCTAAGAAAGTAATCTCTGATTATGCGGAGGTAAAGGCACAGCTGAATGAGATCCAGCCGAAGTACGATGCCTATGTGGCTGCAGAAGCCGCCGCAAAACAGGCTGCCGATGAGGCGAAACGCGCACAGCTGTTTGAACTGATGGACAAAAAGCTGGAGGGTGTTACAGAATATGCTGCCCTGCGCGAAAACAAGGATATGGAATTTAGCGCCCTTGAGGACGAGTGCTATAAGCTGCTTGGTAAGAAGGCCGCTGAATTCAGCTACATGCCGCCCAAAAATGCGAAGGGCGAAGTAAAGAATGCACGCTTTGGCGTGGACGGGGTCCAGATGCAGCCTGCTGAGGGCAAATACGGTGACCTGTTTGAACGCTATCACGTTCGATAAATTTGAAAAACATACCATATGGAGGTAATTTACTATGGCTGAAAAGCATGCTGTTGTGCGTCTGGACAATATGTCCGGCACCAATGATGGCTCTCTGCTGAAGAGTGTCAAGGTTTATAAGAGCGATGCCGCTGTTGCGATTGATAATGCACAGCTGGTTGTCCTGGGTGAGCGCGAGGGCCGTGAAGTTTATAAGGCTACCGCTCCTGTCGCCGCTTCTAAGGTTTCTGACCTTGTGCTGATTGCCAGCGAGGAGCTGTTCTACGATGAGACCCGCACCCACTATCTGACCGAGTGGGTGAATGAGGCCGGTTCCGTTTGCCGTGGCTACAAGCTGCACAACGGCGACATTTTTAGTGCTACCGCCGAGGCATTTAACGAGGCCCCCGCTGTTGGCAAGTTTGTTGGCTTTGCTGCTGATGAAACCAAGATCCAGGTCCAGGCTGCTGCCGACGACAAGACCTTTGGTAAGATTGCCAGCTCTGAGAAGGTTGGCTTTGGCGACGGCGCTTACGAGTATTTCGAGATCGACGTTGCTCTGTGATTGACGGTTAGCTGCAACTAATTAAATATTGAAATTATCTGCGCTGCCCTGAAATATGGGCGGCGATTTTTCTGTTTAGGAGGATTTATCATGATTGATGAGAAGCTGATTAAGCTTGCCGTTGACGGCTACCATGGTCGACTGGGCAATGAATATAGCGTTGCTGACAGCCAGGAAGTGCTGCGTCAGGCGCTGATTGAGGCCAATAATGGCAGCACCAAGCTGGATTACAAGGCCGTTCGTGATGGCAAATGCCAGAATCTGTTCGCTATTGCCGAAGTCCTGATCGAGAAGGTCAGCGAGGAAGGTCTGAAGGGCGACGAGTTCTTCACCAACTTTATTGAGGAGCGCAACAAGGCTCTGGGCGACGAGGATGTTTTCCATATCAACAAGGATTGCCTGTTTGCCGTTGCTGACATCGCCGAGGGTACCCAGGGCATTCGTCGTCAGCGCATTGAGGCTGGCCAGGACATTACCCTGCACACCAAGCTGCAGGCTGTCAAGGTTTACGAGGAGCTGAACCGCGTTCTGGCTGGTCGTGTTGACTTTAACCACATGGTTGAGTTGGTTGGCCGCAGCTTTACCCAGAATGACCTGGACGCTGCTTATGCCGCTTTCAATGGCCTGGTTGGCAGCCTGAGTGCCCCCTACATGCAGACCGGCACCTTTGACGAAGATAAGATGCTGGACCTGATTGCCCATGTTGAGGCTTCTACCGGCGAGACCGCTACCATTGTTGGCACCAAGAAGGCTCTGCGTAAGATCACTACTGCTGTTATGGCTGATGAGGCCAAGAGCGACATTTACGCACTGGGCTACATGGGCAAACTGGCAGGTACTAACCTGATTTCCATGAAGCAGCGCCACCAGATTGGCTCTACCAACTTTATCCTGCCTGACGACGTGCTGTATGTTATTGCTGGCGACACCAAGCCTGTGAAGCGTGTTACCGAGGGCAGTGTTACCATGCTGATGGGCGACCCCATGAACAATGAGGATCTGAGCCAGGATTACCTGATGATGAAGCGCACCGGCATTGGCCTGATCATGGACCGTGATTTTGGTGTTTACAAGCTGTCCTGATAGATAGCGTAACAATATCCCTGGGCGGGTGACCGCCTGGGGCTTTTTATTTGAGTATTTTTGGAGGTACTTATTTTGGCAGCAACGAGAAAAATCACGAACGACACCATGGTGGAATGTAAAAACGGCACCCATGGCCCACTGATTTACAAGAGCAGCCGCAATGCCGGTTATGTTGTGGAGTGGGAGAATTTTGGCGAGGTGCAGGAGATCGACTATGGTGAGCTTTTGAATATGCGAGCCAGCCAGCAGCGTTTTTTCCGCGATAATTGGATCTTGATTGAAGATGCAGAGGTGCTGAGAAAGCTTGGCATGGACCGCTATTACAAAAACGCCCTGACTACTGAGAATTTTGACGAGGTGTTCCATTGGGCGCCCGCCGACATCCGCAGTAAAGTGGCGGCTATGAGCAACGGCATGAAGGACTCTATCCGTATCCGTGCCAAGGAGCTGGTGAAAACCGGCGAACTGGACAGCCGCGGCGTGATCAAAGCACTGAACGAGGTGCTGCACTGCGACCTGGAAGAAGATATTGAACTGGAAACCAAGAAACCCAAAGCCAAGAAGACCATTGAAACTTTTACCATTGAATAATGGAGGTGTGAGCCATGGGCACTAAATACGAGGAAGTCTATGAGCGTTACCGTGCCCGAGTTCGCAACTACGAATTTCTGGACTACGATGCATTGACACGCGGGACATATCAGCTGGACCTTTTGCATTTGGCCATTAGCGATTTTGAGGAGATCTGCAAGCAGGACTTAAACGATAGGGAAGACGATATCCTGCGCTTTAACATTACTTTGACCAACCGGGAGAAGGATATTTTGGCGCTGGGAATGGTACTTCATTTCGTGGAACCATATGTGTACAACACGGATGCTTTGCAGAATGCCTTGAACACAAAGGACTTTACATTGTACAGCCCGGCCAATCTGCTGGAAAAGATGACTGATTTGATGAACATTACCAGCAAGCGGCTGAAAGGGGAGATCAACCTGTATTCCTTTAGGAACGGGGAGATTTCCGGCTTGACCGAGTGAGGTGACGTCCCATGAATTATGAGATGTATGCCGCTATGCTTGGCGGGGCAGGAAGCAGCCGCCGCAGCCGTATTATTGCAAAATCTGCCCATGACACAAACCATATGGGACCAGATTCGCCTGCCTACAAGCAGGTGGAGATAGAGGGTGTGCCGCACCACATGATGATTATTTCCAGCACAGTCACGAACCAGAAGATCATACGCACTTTACCGGGCGACGATTTTGAGATCGGCAAGATCATGCTGTGGAGTAAGAGCCATTGGTTGATTACGGAGCGTGATGCCGACGATGAAATTACGGTGCGCGGCAAGATCGAGCTGTGTAACCGCAATATCCAATGGCAGGATGACGAGACCGGCGAGATCATTACCCGCTGGGCCGTTGTGGACAAACCCTATTTCTCGAATCTTTCGGAAAACAAGCTGATGACGCTTTCGAGCCGCGAATTCCAGATAAAAATACCGTATGACGAAGAATCCAGTTTGCTGGACATTGGCAAGCGGTTGATGCTGGAAGAGATCAATGGCCAGGCCAAAACCTACCGCATTACCTGTGTGGATGGTATGACCGAGCGCTATGACCGCGACGATGAGCAGACCGGCTTTTTGGTGTTGAACCTTGAGCAGGATCAGCTTGACCCGAGTACGGACAGCAAGGCCGAGATGATTTGCGATTATAAGGAAGCGAAGAAGGCACCGGAAGTTGGCAATGTAGCGATAAAATACACTGGTGAAGCCAAAGTACGTATTTGCGGCCGCGGCAAGGTTTTGACTGCCACCCGTGACGGCAAAGAGTACGAAGGCTGCATTTGGCATATTGAGCCGGATGACGAGCTGCTTCGTGAGCAGGTGTATTTTGCGGGATCGGCTGCCTGGAACCATTTTGTGGGAACCAAGTGCCGGATCGCGGCTGCTGATAATCCAAAACTGAACGGGCATAGTGTTACCGTTACGGTGCTATCCCCGGACGAAAAGAGCCGAGACAGTGTTGTGATAAAGGTGGTGGATGCATGAACCTGAGCGAACTTGGAGCGTACAAGCACAAGGTGGCCGGGTTATTTGCAAGTGACCCCGATATTATTGACCTGATGCTTGGCCCTGTTGATGACGATGCGGATACCGATGAAATGCTGCTGGGGGATGACAAAGACTCCTGCGGGCATATTTACGAGTTTGAGTATACGCCGGACATTAACGAAACAACAGATACTTACCTTTGCATGGAGACTGTTGTGGCAAAGGCGCCGACAGACACAGCGTACCGCGTGTATTTGTATGTGTTTGCTTACTGCCACAAGAAGATCATGCAGAATTATAAAAAGGAAGGACGGCTTGGCACCCGGGCAGATATACTGGCCGAGGATGTTGACCGCCTTTTGAATGGCAACCCGGATTTTGGAATTGGACTTGTGCGCCTTGTAAACAACGAGGTGTATAAACCCGTGAACAACTATTACGGGCGCTGCCTTTGCTATGAGATACAATCGTTTAACAGAAAGCGGGGCACGAAATGAAAGTGCCTTACTTTGAACTATTGAATCCGATTGGCTTTATGGTAGAGGGGATTGGGAGAATACACTCGCCAAAACTGCTTACCATTTGCAAGCGCGGCTATAAAAACTACCAGTACGCTTTGACGATTTTGCTTATGACACCGCATGATTTCTTTGCAGGAATTGCAGCGGCAATGCATGAGGAAAAGAACCCGTATGATGAGTTGCCGCAGGAGCAGAAAGACGCACTGAATATTTTTGATTTACTAATTGCAGATGAACAGACCCAGGGCGAGATAATAACCGCCCTGGGCTTTTTTATTGATGGCACGATCACATTTGAGCCGAGCCACCGCTGCTTTTTAGTAAATGCGGTGCAGGACGAAACAGGAGCATTGGCAGTGGACGGCATGATCAACGCAGAGAATTGGACGTTGGTATGTGATGTATGCCTGCAATGCGCCTATTTAGACCCGCCCAAAGATAAACAGGCGCACAAATACCGTGATGAAAAGACCCGCAAGAAGTTTGAAGAGTTCTACCGCAAGAAAGCGGAGTACGAGAAAAACAAGCGTGGCGGGAAAAAGGCAGACCCTGACTATGAATTGGCCAACATCATCTCGGCGTTGGCTACCTACCATGACAGCCTGAACATGGCAAATATCTGGAACCTGACGGTGTACCAAGTACATGACACCTTCAACCGCCAGAGAATGAAACAACAGATAGATATTACTGACTTTAACTACTCGGTTTGGGGTGGAAAAGACCACCAAGCCGATTTGTGGTTTAAAAAACTGACTTAACAACATAAAGGAGATTGCATTATGGCTATGAATCCTAATATGGCTAACCGTGAGGTTATGAACCTGGTTCTGCTGGACTACAAGACCAAAGTTCCTTACATGAACATTGATTTCGCCAATGTTTCTACCACCAACTTTACCGCCAACCGTGTGTATGCCAAGGGCGGCTGGGGTGCCCCGAACCGCGTTGGCTTTGACGGCGAGCGCACCGGCACCCTGCAGATCGACACCCAGATCATGCCTGCTAAGCTGTTTGCTCTGCTTTCCGGCAAGGATATCGCCAAGACCGCCAAGGTCCTGAAGCGCGAGGAGCTGACTGCCGGTGCTGATGGCCTGGAGCTGGCTGAGGAGCCCAAGACCGGTACTGTCCAGGTGTTTGCTGCCTCTGACGATTGCGGCACCCCCATCGAAGGTGTTACCGCTACCGGCAAGAAGGTTACTGCTACCGGTATTACTGAGAACCAGAACTACATTGTTTACTACTACCTTGACAAGACCACCGGCGTGCAGAGCATTAAGTTTGACGCAGACACCTTCCCGAAGGCTTTTGAGATCCGCGGCGAGATGCCCTTTAAGACCGAGGACGAAGAGGATGTTATGTGCGACCTGACCTACTACAAGGCTCAGCCGCAGGCCACCTTTAACCTGGCTTTCCAGAACACCGGTGACCCGACCACTGTGTCTATCACCTTTGACTGCTACGCCAACCAGGATGGCGATATTTACGAGATGACTTTTGAGGACGGCACTGTCTGATCCTTGATTGACTGAACCTAGGAACAGGGGAGCTACGGCTCCCTTGTTTTTAGATTTTAAGGAGATGAGAAGATGGAAGAGATCAAGTTTGTGGAGACTACAGCGGCGGAACTGCCTGCCGCGCAGGTGAAGAAGCCGCGCAAGAAGGCGAAGCCGCAGGCAGAAGAGATTGTAGAGCCCATGCCGGAGACGAAAGTGCCGCCGATGCAGCAGGGGATTGTTGTTTACCGCAATGAGGCTACCGATGTACTTGGCTTTGAGTGCGATGGCCATGGCTACCAGGTGCCAGGCGCAAAAGAACTTGGCTATAAGCTTGGCGACAAGGTTGATTTTATGGTGGTTGACGGAAAGATCGTGTTTGGCATTGCGTAATAAGTACAAAGTTTCGGCAAAAGAGGACCGCACCTATGATGGGATTGTGTTTGACTCTAAGGCCGAGATGAAATACTACCGGGATGTTGTGCTGCCCGGCGTTGCCAACGGGACAATTGTGGATTATCAATTACAAAAGCCGTATGAGCTGCAGCCGAAATTTAAACATGACGGCAAGACCGTGAGAGCTATAACTTATGTGTGTGATTTTTATCTGGAATATGCAGATGGGCACACTGAGGTAATTGATATAAAAGGTATGGCAACCACGGAAGCGCTGCTGAAACGGAAGCTGTTTATGTACCGATACCCGGATGAAAACTGCATCTGGTTGGTGGAACGCAAGGCCGGTTGGATACGATATGAAGATTGCAAAAAGCGTAAAAAATAGGGAGGCTTTTATGACCAATAAAATTTTGCGGGGGGGGGTACTCCCTTAATGTAGTACCCAAAATGCACCTTACGAAAGTGGGGTGTGGGGTATGAGTGTTGCGCTGATGGGGCCGAGTGGAAGCACGAGCAAGGCTGGGCTTGTATACATGGGTGCGCTTACACAAAATGGTGATACTGGAGACATGAATAAGAGTATTACTTGCAAGGGGTATTCTTATTACCTTGTTATTGCCGGTTTGACAGATGGCAGCCATGAAAAAGCCACTGTAACTGCAACAAGTGGGACGGTTGAAAAGGCCATGCAGGATACGACCACTGTATATAACTCATATTTAACGCAAAATGTAACGAGCAAGGCAGACGCCGCTGCATGGGGAGTTAAAGATTGTACAAAAGGTGATGTGACAATAAATATCCAGTGCCCGGCCTATGTTGTACTTTCATTTTTTATTTATGGTGTAGTTTAATCGAATTTTTAAATCAAAAAGGAGTTACTTATGAATTACATGAATTTTGTCCGGGGGGGGGGTACTGTGTAAACCATAGTATCTCCGAAGCATCTCGTCTAGAAAGCGAGGTGCTGTGATATGGC
>ERZ1035027.267-NODE-267-length-32544-cov-5.892918_pt1 | contig 32544 bp, 54 predicted proteins | sample MGYA00520604_ERZ1035027 | MGnify/ENA primary metagenome ERZ1035027 (study PRJEB33766, sample SAMN09781743) | gut metagenome | biome: gut microbiome | host: Homo sapiens | place: Madagascar | study: EMG produced TPA metagenomics assembly of the PRJNA485056 data set...
AATTCTTCTATGATCGGTCTTATCTCTTTCTGCCGCATCTCCAATTGTAGCTTGACGCGCAAAACGCAAAAAATTGACACGCAAAATACAAAAAAATCTACTTTATGTAATAAAAAAGCCTCTTGATTTTAATGTCAAGAGGCTTTTATTAGTAACTCTGATATATCGCAATTCAGAACATCACAAATATCATTCAAAAGGTGTATGTTTAAATAGTCAAACGTGTTGTTACACAGTGCGCATATTGTTGACGGTCGCGCGTTTATGCGTTCACACAGTTCTTTTTGCGTGAGGTTAAGCCCCTTTAAAACGGACTTTAACTGGCATTTGATCATAGTGACCTCCTATATCCTTTTTACAATTAAAATAACGCATATCGTTATTTTTGCTCTAAAAAAAATATATTAATAGTTTTTGATTATCAGTTCCTTAAACTCTCCGCTACTGAGGTTGTTCTGGCGTGACACGGGCAGTATATCGAATTCCTTATACAGCTCCCTGATGTACTTATCATCGTTGTATGACAGTATAAACCGTCCCTTTATGCCGGTTAAGCAATCCTTCAATCGCTGATGGTCTTCGGGTTTAAACTTTACATCATAGTGCCTTTCCGTTTTGTGATAGGGCGGATCGCAGTAGAACAGTGCGCCGGGACGATCATAGACATTTATTAAATTTTCAAAATCCTTGTGTTCTATGACAACCCCTGCACCTGTTTTCAAACGTTCTTCGATTTCTGTCAGATAGTCAGCCGATATGTTTTTCTTATTGCAGCCGTATGTTCTTCCGTCAGCTCCATAGCTGATTTTTATCTGAATATAGAACATTGCTGCGCGCTGGATATCCGTAAAACCGCGCATATCGATCTGTGCGCGTATATCATCAAACACTTCCCGGGCGTTTATATACCCTGATATTTCGCGCTGAAGTTCCTGTCTGTGGAATCTGATGCAGCGGAAGAGGTTCACAAGCTGACTGTTCGCGTCGTTGTAAATTTCGAGCGGCGCGTGTTTATCGCGTGCAAACAGCACTGAACCACCGCCGCCGAATACTTCGACATATCGGTCGATTTTGTCCGGGAACAATGATATGATTTTGTCTGCGAGCAGTCTTTTACCGCCTATCCATGGAATAAATGATTTCATAATATAGATCCTCCTAATAAAAATGTAATGCCCTGATGCCGAAGCAAAAGGGCATTTTAATTCATCTTGTAAGTATATCCCAGTCACTGTTTTTCAGAATTCCTACATCGTGACCGTTGGATTCCTGCAGCGCGTGGATCGCGTTCATTGTCAGTGTACCGGCAATGCCATCTGCAGCACCACAGTCGAATCCTAACGTGTTTAAACGCTGCTGTACCCAACGTGTCAGTTGTCCCTGATCACCGGGTTCGATCGTGTATCTGTAGCACTCTGCGCGCGTTTTTGTACCTGCAATGCCATCCACAGTCAAAGATGCGCCCTTAGCGTTTAAAATCGTCTGGAGTTCAGATATCGGATTTGTTTTTGTTGTGACTGCGTAATACCTGCAAAAATCATCTGTTACGCTGCCGGAAGTACCTCCGCGTACAGCTTCGTCGCCGTACCACTTTGCGCCTGTACGCACGTCAACGTGAATTGCAGTGTATGTACGGTCAATGTTGCCAATACCTCGGAAACCGATGCTTTGTGCTCGGCAGGCGATTTTTTTAGTATTGATTATTTCACCATCCTGATCATAGCAAATAATATCCGCGGCGTTGCCTTTTGTATGCTGCCCGTAGCCGTTGCCGCCTACTGCCTTGTCGTGATCCGAGCAGCGATAGCCGCTTGTAATGATTATCTTAGTGCAATCAAGTGCCCTATAAAGTTTTTCCAGTTTTAAAATCAGATCAGGATTGAGTTCAATATCATGTGATCTGCCGCACTTGCAGCGGAATTCCCGCACGTTGAAATGCGCAGAAAGCTGTGTTTCGTCGGTGTACTTGTAGATCATAAAATCACTCCTTATTTTTTGCGTACTGTTTTTGCGTACTGTGTTCCAAAATAGAAACTTATCACAACTGTGAAAACTGTAAGGAACTGTTCCGATGATATCATACCGCGAAGGCTCTGCGCCGCAAAAACTGCGGTCAGAACAATCGTGACGATTGATTTCACATCGATAAGTTTCGCGATTCGTTCGTGTAGTTTCATATTGCCTCCTTAATCCTTGACGTACCAGTAACCGTTGGTAATATATTTGTCAGTGCCGATCGACACTGCCGCAAGTCCCAGTCCTGACTGCTGGGTGTGCAGGGCGGCAAATGCGTGCGGAAATGTGATGTCATTTTCGCTTGTCGTAGGTACTATAGGTGCGATAGACGTTAACGGTGAATCATATGTAGGCGTTAAGGCTGTTACTTTTTGATCTGTCGATTTATAGGCAATTCCCACATATCCAGTAAGAGTATTGTCGTTAATATACCCGTCCCTATGGAAAAATGCGACTTCTCCACTACTATCTACTGTTATGCCAAAATAATTAGTTACCCATGTGCTATTTGAATTCTGAGTATAAACCCTGATTATAATTCCGTTTGTGCAGAGTATTGCACCAGAAATCCGCACACCTCCTCCGACGCTCGATGAGCCTCTACAATTGTACACCCTTTCTTTTGTTTCTCCTGTCAATTTTACTGTCGCAGAAGTAGCTGGAGTTGTCTGTGTAATGAATGTAAGTGTAGCATTTGCACTTGCAATTGTCAGCGTGGAACCTGTGTCAGCCGCTGCTGTAAGTTCCATTGTCAGATTTTCAAGAAACGTTCCTGCTTTTTTCGCTTGCAGCCAATTATAAAATGCTGTCAGATCATAGGTATTTGCTGTTACGAATTTGCTGATTGCCATTTCTATTCCTCCCCATTTATATCGAACGTGAGTATTTGTGCTGTGTTTGTGACGTAGCTATCTAAATTTATGCCGAAAGCAGGAACTGCGTTCAGTTCAGGCTGATAGTCATAGAACACACTGAACTGCCGTTCCTCTGCTTTCTTCAAATCAATTCCACTATCATTTTTTACAGCTATCGCGTTAGCAGAACCTGCATAGACTGACGATAGCAAATACAATCTCCTCTTACCACTACTTGCAGTCGGAGTATGTGGAAATGCTGAAATTAATGTGTTGTCGATTAATGACAGCGAAGAGCATTTATAGATTGCCATTGCTTTTAGCGATAATCGCGCCGATGATGCCTGATTTACTGTTACTGTATATGTGCCTTTGTTGACCGACTTTGACCAAACAACAATTTTTTGATTAGATTCTTCCGCCACTACGCTTTCTACAACTTTAGTCCAACCGTCCCCGTCTATAGATACCTCATCGCGGCACATTGCTGCCACAATTAGCAGGCACGGTGCTGTCGGTGCTGCCGTGACGGTAGCAGTTGTTTTTACATCGGCATTTGTTTCCTGCCAACAGTTCCACAATGTCAGTGAATAAGCACCGCCTGTATCGCCCAAAACGTGCCCCCCTGCGAGTGCATCTATCCCTATCGCCGACTTAGCTTCGTTTGAACCGCCGCCTTTATTCCCACCGAATCCTCCGAGCGACACCTTAAAATCCATAGAATTTCTGATTTTCAGATTCAGATTCATTTAATTGCCCTCCGCCGCAGCCGTTACCCACAGCTTGCCGTATAGTTTTCTGTAGCTTTTCCCGTCAGCGTCGATAATCCTGAAATGTATGTCATACATATCACTTATCAGCCCCGATGTATCGGCGCTTGTGAGTTGCACTTCAAATCCGCCATCAGTGGAAGTGCAGTCCTTGCACAGAACGGCAGTGTTCGGATTGTTGGAACGCGCTACTATTACCTGCATACTGCAGCCGCTGATACTGTCCGCATCAACCGATATATTGAATGTAGGCAGCGTGTCACCTGCAAGGCACTCCATGTCAGGGATATTATCATAAAATTTCATATTAGCCTCCTCTCAGGTCATCTATCTGCCGCTGTAGACCTGCTATAGTATCTACAATAGAATACGATGCCTCAGTTCCGTCATTATCATATCTGATACGGATATCTTCGGCAATTATGTTCCCGTTTGCCGTTCCGATATATACCTTGGTCTCGCCGCCGTTATTGAAATACATCGCACCTGCCTGCGCAATTATCTCACAACCGGTCGCAGTATTTTTTAGCCGCCATTCCAGTGGGGACTGTTTGTGTGACCAATCACCGCAGCTAAGTTGTATCACATCGTAGCTTTCACTGGCGGTAGAAATATTGACATTTCCGCCCGTTATATTTATCGCAGACGCGTTTACAGTTCCGTCTGCGGCGACTGTAAATGTGCCGTTTCCGTTATTGATAACGCCGCCTGTAATGGACATTGCAGATGCATTCACAGTACCATCCTCGGAAACATGGAACGTATCGTTTCCATTGACTATCTCCACGCCGCGAAGCACTCCTGCCGTAATGAAATCCGCCACTATAGCGCCGTCCATTGTTATTGCTGTGCCGTAAGTGCCGTTATAGCCTGTGCTGCTGTATCCGAATCCGCCCGCATTCCAGCGCCATACCTTGGTCGCGGTCTCTTTGTCAGGCGTATCCATGATGAGTATTTCGTTGCTGTTCACTACCACATATCCGTTTATACCGGCATTGATAAGTGCTGTAGCAGTTGCCTTTGCCGATGCAAGAATATCTATTTTCTGCTGCGGCATATCATACTCTATAATGCGCGCTGTCCGCACAGATATATCGGTTATTTTTTCTGATTTGTCGCCGATCTCGACCGACGGTTTATGCGGTTTGTAGATATCGACTGTTCGTTTTATCAACCGCAGTTCCTCGTCGATCCCGAGCAGTTTGTTTTTGAAATGATATGTATTTCCTGCACGAAATTCCTCATAACTGTCATATAGCGGGGAAAGGTCAAGAACCTGCGCTTTATACGCTTTCTGCACGCGGTTGTTATTTTCGAGATATTTACGACCTGCGGAAAGCAGATTCTGCGGAAGTGTTATGTCGTCAAACTCGACCTTGCCTACAATAACTCCGTACTTTGCCATAGCCGCCGTATCATCTATATATATTTTCCCGTTGTTTACCGATGATATATCCAGCCTTTTGGCGGATTCGTCAGGCGATAACTGTGCTCCAAGCGGGACAAGGCGCGTTATTATACTTGTCGAATCGGTCTTGACGTCAAGTGAAATAAGATTATCGGCAAGTTCTACAACTGTGGATGAAGCCGAGCCATACTGTCTGAGAAAATCGAGTACAAGCTTTCCGTTGACCTTGCGTATGCGCATTTCTCCGCCCACACGTTCTACGAGGTTAACTTTAAGTTCTTCAAGCGTAGTGCGGTAAGCGGTCGTTTTGCTGTTTGTATTATCACCTGAGAAATCGCACGACCCGAGGTATATACGCTTTTCTTCGCTCACAAGTGCATTATGGCAGTCGAGCAAAGCCGATACAAATTCCTGCACGGTATATCCGTCATAATGTCGATACGGCTGTATGCTGTCGCACAGATAGCCAAGATATCCCTCACAGGTGACAGACCTGTATATTGTTCCCGAGCCTGTCATTTGTTTTTCGGAATACAGAACTGTGCCCTCGAATTCAGTTTCATTTGTTTTTGTATTGACTACGGAAACAACGGACTTTCTGTCATGGAGGCTGTCATACATCGGATTGAACGGCGATATATTAAACGCAAACGAAGGTATCTGGTTGACTTCCTCAACAAAGCTGCCCGAAAGCAGCCTTCTGTCGCTGTCAGGATCAGGTTCGTGGATCACAGAAGATGTGCCGTTGTTTACGACAGATATCCTGTACATCAGTATATCGCCTCCTTTTCAATGTTCTGCTTGTGCATGAATTCTGCCCAGCCCGAAGGCGAATTCTCGTATTTGCCTGACAAAACATCTGAATAGAACGTTAAGATCAACGAAGCATCACGGCTGTCAATAACGCCGTTCATGTCGGCATCAGCCAAAGCCTCTTGCTCCTCCGTAAGTCCCGAGGGCTTTCCGGCAGATATATTTGAATATGCCGTCATTATCGCTGATGCATCAATGCTGTCCACTTTTCCGTCGCCGTTAACATCGGGGAAAACATACACTGACGGATTGTACAGTTTATTCGGATTCGGAACTATCGCGGGCGAAGCCTTGAATTCTGCCGTTATCTTATAGATTCCATGACTTTCAGACCATGATACCGTTGGTTCAGCAGATTCATAATGATAATCTGGGAGAAGCGCATCGCAAAGTGTCTTTCTTCCCGACCAGTGCAGCCAGTCAAATACGAGTTTAAGCCGCTCCTGTGCACGGTGCTTGTCGAAGCAGATGAACTCAAAGGTGTATGAAAGTTTTCTGTCGCCGTAAGTATGTCCGCCAAAAAGTTCGGAGAAATCATGTGTAACGTTGCTGTACGGGACGCGTTCCGTCAGATCGTCCCGAGGAGCTGCGCCAATCTTGCGGCTGACAGTATTCAGCTTGTGCGTATAATACGAATGTGCTCCGTTCACCAATATTCCTTCCCTCATGTCGCAAGCCCCCTTTTCTTCATTTTTACAGTTACGCCCTGACGTTCGTCTATGCCGTCTGCTGCGACATCAACAACGCCCTCGGCTACTACTTCATCGCCGACAATGAACTGTGCATTTATCTGCACAGGCTGCGGATTCCCGTCAGTACCGTTATTGTGGACGGTACTATAGTTGTACGAGTTGTTTATTACTTCCGATGTGGCTGACGGACGTGCTATAGCAGGGTCAGACGGTGACCCGTACAAGTCAAGTGCAGCAACAGCAGAATCATCAATTTCAGGTATATCTGCTTCCACAGATATCCTTGGCGCGTCTGAATCTATCTCGAATTCGAGCTGCTTCATTGCCTTGACAGCGTCAACCCCGATATCAGGCATTTCCTCTGTGAATCCGACACCAATACCCTCGGCAAGATTTTTACCGATAAGATCACGCATCAGGGTAGACGGGGAATGGATTCCGAATGCAGATTTAAAATCGGAGATAATGCCGTCTGCAAATCCCGATATCTTTTCTTTCAGCCAGCTTCCCGCACCTGTGATACCATTCCACAAGCCCTCTACAAGATTTTTTCCTGCGTCAAGCATTTTTGACGGCAGCGATTCTATTGTTTCCTGAATTTTATCAACAAGTCCGCTCGCGGCTTCTTTTGCCTTTTCTTTAAGGTTGCTGCCCCACTCCACAACGCTTTGCAGTGCAGCTTTGAGCTGCTCTGCAATGTTGCCGGGCAATTCCTTGAAAAACGTCTTTATGTTATCCAGAAATCCGCTTGCGGTATCTATTGCTTTCTGGCGCATTTCAAACGCCCATTCTGCAACACGCAGAATTGCTGATTTCAGATGATCGGCAATATTGCCGGGAAGTTCCGAAAGGGATTTGCTTATATTTTCAAGAAACTCGCTTGCCGAATCAATAGCCTTCTGCCGCATTTCAACAGCCCACTCTGCTGCCTTAGAAAGTGCGTTTTTCAGAAAATCAGCGATGTTTCCGGGCAGTTCCTTGAAGAATGTCTTTGCGTTTTCAAGGAATCCGCTCGCTGCATCTATAGCTTTCTGGCACATCTCCTGCGACCATTCTGCTATGTAGATAATGACTTCACCCAGTGCCTCGCCGATATTGCTGAGGAGTGTGTCGAGCGCCTCTGCAAGCGAAACGAGTACTTCCGGCAACGCATCAACTATTGCCATGAACATTTCAACAGAGGCAGAAGCAATTTGTGGAATCGCCTCCACAAGCGCCGTCACTATTGCCATAACTATATCGGGCAGGCTCTTGCTGAGTTCGTCAACGATTTCAGGAAGCGCGTCCACGATCGAAGTGAACAGGTTTATCGCACATTTCAGGAACTGCGGCACATATGATGTCAGCATTTCTATAATAGATTTTATAATGCCCGGCAGCGCGGAAGTCAATGCACCAAGTAATTCCGGCAACGCATCAACAATTCCTGTCAGAATTTTCTGAACGACTTCCAGCACCTTTGGCTGACCCTCGGCGATATAATCTATCAGTCCATCGATCATTCTGCCTACTGATGCAATGATTTCAGGCAGGTTGTCAAGCAGTGCCTGCGCCAATTCACTGACTATCGCCAGTCCGGCATCGAGGAGCATGGGAAGGCTGTCAACGAACGCCTCTGCAAGCGTGAGAATAATTGAAATACCTGCGTCCGCAAAAACGGGAAGATTCTGCTTTATGCCTTCAATAAGCTGCGCCAAGCCTTCTTCCGCCGCACTGATAAGCTGGGGAAGATTCTCGGCAAGTCCCTGTGCAAGAGCGCCTATCATTTCAATTGCCGCTGTAAGCAGTTGCGGTATTATCTGAACAGCACATTCCACTATAGTAATGCCAATGTCTGAGGCAGCCTGTGATATGGTATCCATATTCGCAAGCAGTCCGTTAACAAGCTCCGTCACAACTGACGCACCCATATCTGCCATTTTAGGCAGATATTCAGCAATTTTGGTTACTGCCTGTCCAAGTACATCACCAAACGATTCGGCAAGTCCCTCGAAACCACCCTCATTAAACGCGTCAGTGAGCTGAGAAAGGTACTCACCGCCGAGCTGTGCAAGCTCTCTGAGCGGATCATTCATATTCTCATATATGGCAATACCAAACGCCTCTGCTTTTGACTCAAGCGATTTCATATCGCCTTCGAGAGTATCGTTCATGGTATCCGCCATTTGCGCCATAGCGCCGTCACAATTGTTTAGTGCTATTGCCAGATTGTCGAATTCTTCACCACATCCGGAAAGCATTCCCTGTGCGGCTGCAAGGTCGGTTTTATTGAATATATCACTTAATATTTCGGCTTTTTCACCATCGCTCATCCCTGCCAGCGCGGCGTTAAGATCTGAAAAAGTTGCATTGAGCGGGCGCATATTTCCACTTGCGTCAAGTGCTGATACTCCAAGTGCATCCAGCGCGTCTTTTGCCGTGTCTGTGGGTGCAGAAAGCGAAAGTATCATGTTTCGCAGGTGAGTGCCGCCCTCTGCGCCCTTGATGCCTCGATTGGCGAGGACACCAAGTGCAGCATTGAGTTCAACAGTACCTCCGGCAAGTGACTGTGCCGTTCCGCCAACAGTTAGGATCGCCTCACCAAGCTGTGAAACATTCGTATTTGCCTTGCTGGCAGTTTTAGCCATTTCATCGCCGAAACGTGTCAGATTTTCACTTGTTGCCTCAATCCCGAGCGCAGCCATTGCATCTGTCGCAAGGTCAGAAGCGTACGCCAGATCCATCCCGCCTGCAGCGGCGAGATTAAGTACTGCCGGAAGCGCGTCTGCTGCCTTCGCTGCGTCATATCCTGCAAGTGCCAGATAATTTAACGCATCAGCAGCCTCAGAAGCTGAGAACACCGTGGATTCACCTGCGGCAGCGGCTGATTCTTTCAAAAGATCATAGCTGTTTACTCCGTCCTGAATAGTGTCCTTAGTGATTCCCATTGTGGCAATGACTTGTGCCATGCTGCTTTCAAAATCTTTGCCTACGCTGATCGAATAGCCGCCAAGAGCAGATATAGCACCTGTGGCAGCAGTCACAGCCGTTGTTACGGCTGCCATTCCTGTCTTTGCGATCGAGCCGAGATTTGAAATTCCCGTCTTGAATCCTGACTGGTCTATCGCGGTATCAAATTTTAGTGTGCCGTCAAAAGCCACAACGATCCCTCCTTATGATCGTGCGGCTCACAGGCTCATTGCACTACTTGTTTACCATTTACTATTTTTACTTCAAATTCGCACTTGCAGTTCCGCGTGCATTTTATAAATACCCCGGAACAATTAGCCGTATTGTCGTACAAAATTGTTTTTGCCCCACATCGGGGACATCGCAGCCACTGCCGTTCAATCGGCGGCTTGGGTATATCATTCATCATATCATTCCTCCGAACACTCCGCCTATCATATCATCATCCATTTCATACGGGATAGCTATCTGCTGCTGAATATTGGATATCCGTCTGCGTTCAGCAGCATTCTTTATCTGTGAAATGTCAATGCTGCGATATGCCATGCGCTTGTGCGTAACGCTGTCATCAGGCAGCGCGGCGAAAAGACAGCGGAATTCCCACCAGTGCATATACCCGATATGTATCAGATCAATGTTGTAGCATCGGCGGAAATCGCCCAGAATATATTTTCCGTCAATGCACCAATCAAGAACCGGCGGTTTTATTACCTGCTCCTGATCTGTTTCATCGTCATGACATAGTGTGTCAGGTTCGAGTTCTTTACCCTTGTAGAAATCGAGCAGAGCCGTTACAAGCCCTGCGGTGATCCGCTCAGGCGGCTTGATCAGCCATTGTGTCATAAGCAGAAGCTTCTCCCGCTTGCCTATTTCTTCGTCCGCAAGCATATCCGCAAAACGAAACCATTCCCGAAAATCCGTGACTATCGGATACTCAGTTCCGTCAGCACAGATCGATCCCGGGAATGGTTCATAAAGGACATTTATCATTTATTCTTCCTGACCGCTGCACGTTTCTGCTGCCGGTTAGGTCTGTATCGTTCGAGTTTTTCACTTTTTGCTCGTGCAATATCATCTTTCTGTGCATTGATGAATTCGAGGAAACTTATATACACATCATCATATGCACTTGAATTTGTAGGGACTTCCTTGAATATCTTATTGGTTTCCTCATTTCCGAAAATATTGCTGAACAGATTGCGGAACATAGCACAGTACGCTCTTATCCTTGTAGAAGCTTTGCCGTCCTTTGGTACTGCACTCTCATCGTTTTTCATGGTTTCAAACGCATTTTCCAAACGCTCCATAACATCAGCATCTTCAAGATCCAGCTCAAGGCTGATGCCGTTTATTTCCCATATCTTGTGGCTCATAGGCTCATATCCTTTCATTCAGTTTCATCAGACTGTTCATATCCCTGTACTTCGTGGTCTTCATCTTCGGGAACGCCGCTCAGGGTCAATACATCAGCCTTGGGCGCGTCCCCGTTTACCTAACCTTCGTCCTCGCTGAAAGTAACGGTCTGCCAGTCATCGCTTGACGTTGCAGTTCCCTTTACCTTTTCGCCCTTGACTTTGAGTGTGCCCGAATAAGTGTATACATTGATGTTATCGCCCTCGGATGACGGGATAACTGTATACTCACGCTTATATGCCACCGCAGGCGTTGCAGATGTATCAACCGTTATAATTGTGCGAACTGCATCATCGCCTAACAGTTCACCATCGGTTATGGAAATGATATCCGCCTGCACGGGGTCGTTCGTATGCCTGTCAAACGCATACGCGATCGACGGCGAGTATCCTACGATATCATTTTCCTGAAACGGTTCATCGACGTACTGTCTGTTGTACTCGATCGGGTTTTTGCTCGCCGCGAGCTGTGTGAATTTCTTCATGCGGTGATATACAGTTGTGGATTCACCTGTCACACCGAAGAATGCAAGCACCTTGTGCCTCTGAACTAATGACATTATTATTCCTCCTCATATAGCAGCCTCAGTTGGATCTGATATCGTGCCGTACTGTTTTCAGCGTTAAAGGCATATCCGCCCGTGAGCACTTCTATGCTTACGGGTGTGCGCCCATCTAAATCAGGCAGGAGACCGCTGTTATTGTTACTGTCTATCCAGTCAGCGAAATGCTCATAGAATCCGAGATTTTCAATGTTCTGGATAACATCTTCGCCGTAGTATTCGCGGGATGCAAAGATAAAAAGAAACTGCTTTATACAGCTTCCGTCGGTATATCGTTTGTATATAGGATCAGTCGGTACAGTTTCTACTGTGTAGCCGATCGGTTCGCTGCCAAGGCAGTCCACAAGCAGCGCTCCGTCTTTGAGTTCAGGAAACGTCATAACATAATCCCGAATACACTCTATTATTGTTTTCATTCAAATTTTCCTTTCAGCCCCTGTTCGATATCCGAGAGATGATCCGCCTTCATTCGTTCAAGAAAAAAAGACCCTCTTAATCCTTTCGTGCCGTTCTCCGCATTCATGCCCTCAATGCCGTGTCCTGCATTGGTGTAATACTGGCTTCGCGCATATGGGGCTGTATACTCTACAACGCCTGAACCTATAACAGTGCCGGATGTTCCGCTTTTTTTCATTACGCCTGTCTTAAACGGAACATACGGATCACTGTATCTTAGCGTCTCGCTGTCAACAAATTTCTGCATCCTTTGAAATTTTTCACCGGAATTGCTTTGGAAATTTGGTGCAAAGCTGAGTCCCTTGAATATCAGCATTTCGCCGTCACCTCTATGTGCCGAACAGCGCCAGAGCCAAATCTGAGATCAGACACCGCTGTGATTGTCAACGCCGTATTTGGCGGCTGTTCGTCAGTGATTATTTCTCCGACTATCCGATCATCTGTTTTTGGGACATAGCTTCCTGCGGAAAGTGCAGGGATAGATATGAACACTTCGCCGTGTGGGCTACGGTCAGCACCGTCTGCACGTTCCAATTTTTCCTCCCAGTAAACAGCGCCGATCGCCCGGCGTATATATGTGGGAGAACGGTTGCGTATCGTTTTTTCGTAGATAGTACATCCCATTCTGTTTGTATACAAATCAATCAACTCCCCGATAAAGAAGCCCTGTCGAACCAAGATGCCGCCCTACTATGCTGTAAAGCAGATCAGACATTCCTGCATCACTGCCGTTCAGCATAGATGAAATAGTATCGGCAGCCGAATGATAGGTAACGCTGTACTGACCTATTTTTTCTGACGAAACGTCAGAGCCTGCTCCTCCGCCAGAAGCAGATGCAGAGAAACAGTAAAGTTTCTCTGCGGCTTCACAGCAGCAGGAGCTTACTTTATCAGCAAACTCCTGCGGAACGCCCTTAGTCAGCCGATCGAATGTCTGCTGATCTATGTATTCAGACGCTCTGGCGGCATAGTACTGAAAATCCCTTTCAGGTATCATACTTCCGCCATATGTTTCGACATAATAGGTGTAGTCTGCGTACCTCATTCTGCAACATCGCCGCCGCCAACAGTAATATATGCAACGGCTTTGACCTTGGACGAGCTGAGGTTAACGATTTCGATAACATCGCCGGCTGATGCGCTTATCTCAGTTGTACCTGATGTAAGCGCAGTTCCGGCATATGCAGATGTAGACATATCATATGTTGCCCTGGCTGACGGATTTACTTTGTACGCATAGGTAGAACCTGTATTGCCGGAAGTTACCGTTGCAATTGTAGTGCCGCTTGTACTGCCCTTGGCGAGCGATACTGCGAGAGTGGCAGGAGAGTACACCGCTCTGATCGCCACGCTGCGGAGTACCTTGTGGTCGTATACCATACGTCCCTGAACTGCTGATGCACCGATATAATTGCCTGATCCGGAAAGATCCTGAACCTTTATTCCGACAGACCATTCATTTACTCTGGTAGCGAACCTTGGATGACCTGCTATCATCGCGAGATTGGCAGTGCTGTCATTCCACTCGATCACAAGAAAACCTGCGATCTTACCAACCGCGCCGCTTTCCTTGACCGTGTCGCCGAGGCTGGAAGCCGAGATAAATTCGGGTGATTTAAGGATGAGTGACATAGCATCCGGGGTTACCAGCAGATAGCGCTTGCCGTCGTTAGGAATCTTAGCCTTTGACATGGCTGTACGGATATCTACGATAGTATCATAAATGTTGCTCTTCGTGATCTGGCTGACATTCATAGGTGTTGAACCCGCGAGAAGTGTTGTTCCGCCGTCAGTATCGATCTGTGCGGCAAGACCATATGTTGCGCTGTCAAGGCGGTCAGCCACAAGGTTATCAGGGACTGAGGCTGAATCAAAGCCATCAATGATCTCATTTACTGCCTTATCCTTGCTGATCCTGAGGTCAACATAACTTGTAGAGCCACTTGTTGCCTGAATTCCGTTTGCCTTGTCATAGTCTGATACCTGAACTTCAGTATCGCGTACAGGGATCTTTACATTTCCTGCAACAGGATTTCCCTCGTAGTCATTGTTGAATACGATGCCGTCCCTGAGCACGAGCTCATTCCTGAGCTTGGCGGAGACGAGTTTTGAATAACGTGTCTGTGATTCGTGTCCCATAGTGATTTCCTCCTTTAGTCAACTTTAAGTCCGGGGTTTCGTGCGAGAAACGCAGCTTCAACTCCTGTCACGCCTGTTGCCTCACCGCCGTGGGTGTCGTATGAGAACTTAGGCGGAACGGGGTCTGTCTGAAATGCGTCAGGATGTGCTTCCTTGAAAGCCTTGACAACATCATCGCCGCCGATAAGCTTGTCGCCCTCGAACTTAAGCTGCTTTTCAATTATCTGATTTGTAAGATAATCTTCGTAAATGCTGTCTTTAAGTTTAAGACCCTTTACCATATTTCCGACCTTTGTCTTGTGTTCAAACGCAAGTCTGTCAGCTTCTGACTGTTTGTACTTGTTTTCCCAATCAGCCGCCGACTTCTTTACGCTCTCGATATCCATATCGGCATAGGACTTGATCGTGGTGTTTGCCTCATCAAGCTGTGTCTGGATGGCAGCGGCGCTGTCTTTCTCCGTCTTGATGTCAGCGTTGTAGGTATCGGTTATGGACTTTACTGTTGCTTCGTCCGTGATGCCGATACCTTCGAGAAATTTCTTATCGATCATTGCTTTTCCTCCTTGAATTTAAAAATGGGTATAAAAATAAGACGTGTTACCGTCTTTTTCTGCGTTTATGGCGTTTGCGTGCGAGTATCTGCTGAACGTAGGTGAAGTAGTCCGGGGAAGCCCTTTCGGGATACTTCAAAAGGTCACGCATTGAAAAATATTCGGGATTGTACATTTGCATATCTACCGCCTTTCATGTGTTTTTTAGCATAATAAAAACGCCCTTTAAAGAGCGTTTTAATACTGTGATAATTTATCCATTATGGATTCATATAGCTTTCCTTTGGGTGTAGGATCATAATTCTCATCAAGGTGATCCATAATAGCTTCGGAAATCCTTTCGTCTAAAAGAAAATATTCATCATCATTTAAATTTGTTGTTACATCAAATGGCAATTTCAAGGCTTTAATAGCAGATAATTCTTTTTCGTCAAATTCAATCCTCATCAAGGGTCACCTCCATATTTTTTTCTTAGCTTAGAACCTGTTTCCCATACAGTAGTTAAATTACCGGTATCAGGATTTAATTGTGGTCTGGCTTTGTTGCCAATAAATTCCATACTTTTTCTGCCTTTGCTATCCGTCCTTATTTTACCAATATTAAGTGGATTTGTCAAGGCGTTTCTTATATCTTCTACCGATATATTTCTTGCAACCGACCTTGCAGCAAAATGTTCGCTTATATTTGAAACAGTATATCCGTTGCAGGTAACTGTTCCTATTAGATTTTGAAACTCTGAGGATTTTCTATTTGCCCATACAGCCTTTTGGCTTAGGCTTTTGTTGAACCCATTACTCCAAAGTCGGCTCGCATCCGGTAATTCTCCAGTTTCTTCCAAGAAATTGGCTAATTCATTTTCTTGATTCTTTAATTTTACAGATGAAACATTAAAATCTGTTTTGAAATCTACTAACAATTTGTTATTTGTAGCAGTTTCAATAGCCGTTTGATATGCTGATAGCTCTCTTTTTCTCGCTCGTATATCTCTTTCCATTTTACGCTGCATCTGCGATATCTCATACTCGGAATACAGCTCACCGTCATACTTGATGTTCTTGGCATTCAGTGCTTCAAGACGTTCGTCGGTATACGCTCTTCTGCTTTTCCCCTCAAAATATGGATACCAGTCGTGCCGACAGTTCCAGCCGCCAAAGCCGTCTCCTGTACCGTACCCTATATCCTTCGGGGAAAGGTAGCCTTTTCTTCCGCTCAGACTTACGATCCTGCCCTGCCATTCGGCGTGTGAGGGACGTGCGCCTGCGTGTGCCGTGATCTCCATCAGATCTGTACCCATATCCTGTGCGTTGATCTCGGAGAGTTTGCGGCAGGTCTGACCTACGCCTGTCAATACCGAACGTCTGACTGCTACATCGAGCTTATCCGTGTGACCGGAAGGATATATGACCTCAGCGCCTTCCGCAGCAGCAGCTCTGACTGCGTTGCGTATGGCGGTGTTATAGTCGAACGCACCGCTCATAATCTGCATATATGCGTTATTTACTGCATTTATGTATAGCTGCTGAGATGCATTCGCAGTGGTCAGGGTAAGATTGTTCATGTCTCCTGCACATTTGACGTATCCGGCGTTAAGCGTTTGCAGCGCTGCCTTGGAGAACGTTCGTATTTCTTTGAATCCCGCCGCCTTGGCAAATTCATTGTCGTTCATGGTAGCTGTTACGCCCGCTTCTTCAAATACTCTTTTTATTTCAGCCTGTGATGTGCCTGTACGTCTGGAAATTTCATTCAGAATGTCATCATAGACCATGCCGGATTCCTGAAGCTGTTTAGCCTGCCACTGTGCAGTTTCAGTCATTTCTCCTGTTTTGAGCAGTCGGCGGGTAATGTCGCTTATTATCGCATTGTCGAGTTCAGCGTACAGCGCTATAAGCTGGCGTGTGCATTTATCATAATACTCCGGTGTCAACATTTGAATCACCACCGAACAGCGGCGCAGCTTCAGGTATCATTTCGGCAGCTTTTTCTTCGCTGCATCCGAAGTACCATGCAAGGAATTTTTCCCATTTGTATTTTCCTGCCGTTGCAAGCTGTAGTCGCCGTGCATATTCAGCCTCACGGTCGATAGCTATTCCGTCGCCCCACTCGAACATTGTTTCATAGTTGCCGGAAGGTGCAAGCTTGTAGTAATCGGCATATTCGTTCATTATCCACACTAAATGCTTCAATGCCGTTTCAAGAGCTTTCTGCTTTTCCTGCATACTGGAGCGTGAGGTATCCTTGCTTGCGCGGACTTCCTCGGCGGTCTTTTCGACTGTCTGAGGGTCTGAGATAGTGCCGTAAGCAAGGTCGCAGTCGAATTCTATGCGCTGCAATATCCTGTTGAAGCCGTGGAATAGAGCACTGTCACGTATCGCAGGGGAGAACTCCTTGAAAAGATCACCGTTTCCGTTTCCGTTAAGAATACGATATAGCCTCTTTTTTCCTTTTGGAATAGCAGGCTTGCCCTGTTCGACCTTAAACATTGAGCTTTCTGCCATAATAGCAAGCTCAGAGCCTTGAAACTCCCACATTATCTTCTCCCAGTGTTGATCTGCCTGCCTGATATGCTCGGCAGCCTTCTTGTAGCAGGACATTCCGAGAGGAGAACCGATGTCGATGTTGTTAACGTCAGGCATTCTGAAATATGCGAAAAGCGGACGCTCAACGTCCCTTATTACCATATTTGATGTATATCCGCTCCACTGGTCAACATCATCAAGCCTGCATTCACCGCCGAGAGTATTGCTGTCTTTGCTTGAAAAAGCTCTGTTCTGAACAGTATAAACACCGCTTTCAGCATCGAGCCTGTGATATTCAAGGCGAGTATAGTGTGTTTTACCGGAGGTGTAACGTTCCATAAACACCGCAGCGGTCATCTCACCGTCAGAGCCAAACTCTACAGGATAAAAACGGTCAGCAGTTATAGTTTCCACTTTTATCCTTTTGCCTAACAGATAGGGCTTGAACACTACACCGCCCAGAGCACAGGCGAATTCGGTTTTTGTCCGGATGTTTGTCATAAAATCCGAATACTGCTGCTGGAGATAATCAGCTCGCTCAGAGCCGGTTATCCATGACTTACCATTATTTGTTATGAACTTTGCTGTTTTAGATGCAATACCAGATGCCAGTTCAAGACTGACAGTATCTTCAATGAGCCAGTATGATTCGTTTGTATAAAGATCACTCCAGTTCCGGATAGCCTCCTGCATTTTACTGGAAACAGGGATAGATATTCCCATAGTCTTTTCGATCTCAGCTCTTGATATCAAATTCATCACCTCCCATATCTCTTAGCAGTGAATTCCTGAGTACTGTATTCACAAGGTATCTTGTATCGTCCATAGCGTGATCGTGTTCCTTGATAACTGTATCCGTTTTTGCCTTTTCGTCCCAGCGGTAAAGATGTATCTCCTTCAGGAAGCCCTTGCAGCTCCTGTGAACGAGGATCTCCCCAGCCTTCATCAGCGTTGATGTCCTGCGTATACCTCCGAGGACGTCGTTGTTCGCCTTGCGGACGTTGAATCGACCGTGACGGCGGACGCACTCAATAAAGCTGGCAGCAGAGGGATCGATAATGACCTGCTGTATGTCCTTATCTCCGGCAAGTTTTTCCAGCTCGGCATAATGTTCCTCATCAGTCCTTGATAAGCCTTCCTTTCGTGCCTCATAATAATACTCTGCAACACGGACAGCCTTATTATCAGTAACACACCAAAGCCCCATAGAGCAGGGGTTGAGAGTTCCATAGTCCATACTGATGTACCATTCACACCAATCAGGCTCGGTAAACTCGTCGATGATATATTTATCATTCCACTGGGTATAGACAATGCCGTCAGCGACCGCCCACATTCCCCTGATATACCTATCATAGAATACTCCAGTGTAAAGGCTTTCGTAACGAGCTTTTACCTTCGGGTCGAGGGAATAGTTGTCGTCCATTGTAAAATGGAGATATGCAGCGTTTTTCTTGTCAAGCTTTAGTATCCATTCTTTGCAGAACCAGTGCTCAGGAGAATCAGGATTGCAGTTGAACCAGAATTTTGAACCCTTTACCGAACATCTTGCAAGAGCCTGCTCCACAAACGATTTTGGCATAAGAGCGACCTCGTCAAACATAACACCGGCAAGCGTCATACCCTGAATGAGCATATATGATGATTCGTCTTTGCCTCCGAAGAAGTAGTACCGGTTTGTGTGACCATTTATTGTCACATCAAAGCAGCTATGACTTAGTTTCAGTTCAATTTTAGCGATTCCTTCAAGCCACTGCTGCATAGGCATTATAACATTTCTGCGGATAGAGCCGGCTGTTTTACCGCACACGGCAAATATCTGACCGTTGAACTGCGTGCAGCTCCACAGCATAAAACCTATGGTCATAGACAGTGATTTTCCGGAGCGGACTGATCCATCGCAGATAACAGCGTCGCAGTTTCTGGTCTCCGGCAGCTTCCACCAGAGCATCGACTTTACTTGCTTCGGAGAGAACCTGTTATATACCATTTGCGCTCTCTCCGATCATTTCAAGCAGATTTGTGATATTGCTTGAATTTGTTTCGACCTGTTCACCTGCTTCGGCAGCGTTCATAATCTTGTTGATCTCTGTCTCAGCTGAAACAAGCTCTGCATTTTCCTTCAGGAAGTCGTATAATTCCATATGGCGCTTTCGGAATTCATCTGCAAGTTTTCGGCGCTGCTTAGGTTCAGCGGTATTTAAATAGTCCTTAACAAATGATTTAAGATCGGTAAAATCGGAATTTTTGACAGCGTTTTTACTGTCCTCATATTTGCTGAGTCCGCTGATCAGAGCGTCCAGACTTTTCTTTTTGATACAGTTCAATACTGTCACCTCATTTCGTGTATAAAAATAAGGGCTTTATTTGCCCTTTTTTGACGTTGTATAATTTGTGGTGTAATTTTACGAGTAAAGTTCTTTAAACGCACAGAAACGAAATTAAACGTATTTTAAACGATAAATTTCGGGGCGTGCTCCGCCATTCGGATATTAGCATCTTAAATATCCGTTGTGAAGTGATTCTCATACGCTCATCTGCCGGGACGAATCAACCGTACAAACGGACACGTACTGTTTTCTATATGCCAATGACTGGCAGTGTGAGTTTATGCTCTACACCAAACAGTTCAACTTTTATCCTTGCTCTGCGCTGCCTGAGATCCAGTGATGTAATGTTGTCAATGTAGTTTCTGAGCACTCCTGACATCACCATTTTTGCACCTGCAGCCATTACATACACCTTAGAGGCTTCTATCGGGATACCGTCATTGTTCAGTATCCGGATATACAATGCCTCGTCCTTTGGAAGCTTCAAAGGCTTTCCAAAGCCGAGAAATCTTACAACTCCTTCAACAGATTTTATCCTGTAATATGTATCATCGGTAAGCTCGCACTCCACAAAGAGGTATTGTGTGAAAAGCAGCCTCTGACTTATGTGCCAGCTTCCGCCTCTACGGATGTGTTGCTCCGTCATAGGACATAATACATTGAAGCCACGTCTGCGTAATGTGTTGGCAGCGGATAATTCAAAGCCTGGCTTGACCTGCAATACATACATATCCATATCATCACCCTGCCTTTGTTTTTTCCTTCAGAAATTTCTTGACTTCCTTGAACAGCTCCGGACGTTCCGCAGCCATCGCCTCGAATATGAGTGACTGGAACTGTTCAGCACCGTTTTCCAGAATATCCTTGTTCTTGATGTCTACATTCCGCTTGTAAGCTGCCGCCCTGGTAAGAGCTATTGCGCGCTTTGAAAGTGTATCAAAGTCAACGTCCTTGAGATGCTCCTCGTCCATTTTGCTTACAGCATCCAACATCTGACCGCTGAGGAGACGGAGGATACCTTCTGTTATATCAAGATTGGGATATTTTTCTGTCTCCTCCATGATAGCACGGAAATTCTGCTGGCTCATTCTCAGAGCATCCAACGTACTCATAAGGTTCTTGGCATAACGTCCGACAGCTGCTATTGAGACACTCATACCGTTCTGCTTTATATAATCAACGATCTCACGGTACAGAGCTCCTGTCTTTATCATTTCATCAACAGTCTCTTTTACTGTGGGATCAAGCTGATCTATTTTGGAATGCTTTCTGTTGCCCATATCAGACCTCTATACATTCGTCTGACTTCACGCAGGCTATGATCTTTATGCCGTCCGCCGAAACTTTTGCCTCGATCTCATAGAAATCACAGTCTGCGAGAGTCGTTGACTGCTTACTGCGGATGCTCCGCATATTAATGTAGCCGGACTCGGAAAGGTAATTCACACTATCCCTGAGTTCCTGCTCTGTAAGCGTAGGTTCCAGAGCATATTTAAGCTCCGAGAGCTGTACATATTTTTCCCGGAGCAGGTTTATACCTTTCAGAACAACACCGTTATTCCGGAAGAATTTCTTCTGCCGGATACGTTCCTGCATTTCTTTTGTTTCCAATGTTTTTCACTCCTATCTGCTGCAACAGCTGTCGATCTTACTTTCAAGCCGGGTCATTACCCGGATAAAATCCTCATTCTTGGTTGTATGCTCTTTGATATAGTCGATATTATCAGTAAGCTTCTGCATTGTAGCTTTTATTTCAGCTACCTCCGCTTTTGTTGCGTACTTTTCCGATAAAAGGTACTGCGCCTCACGGCTTTCTCTGACTTCACTTTCGAGCTTGTCAATCTTATCCATAGTACGTTTCAGGAAATAACTGATGATACCGATAGCTATCGTTATTCCGGTCGTAATTATGAAGTAAATAAGGTTTCCTGCCATTGTATCACCGCCAAAAAAAGTAGTATAACGTGGTTTCTGACCTCATTATACTACTTATTTAATGTGTATGGAAATAGTGTTTTTATTTATTTTTACTGTACATTTAATCATCAAAGCTCAGCTGCCCCTCCAGTGGAGCTGAACGCAGTTCCTTGCGCTTCGGAGCAACTATGTCCCTGATAGTCATTTCCGAGATTCCGTATTCACGGGAAAGCTCCTTGTAGTTGCTGCCATCGAATTTTTCATTCAGTTCCTTGTCCCTCAGATCCTTGAGGACTGAATCCGCCTGCTGTATATATAGCTGATTGCCTCCATAGTGGCGAACAAGCTTTTTGTAGGCTTCAAGTCCTATCACTTCTGCAAGCTCTTTCTGATCTTCGCGGAGCTGATCGGCAGTTTCAAGCTTATCAATATCCATTATCCACTGCCTCCTTTGAATGCCTTGCGTTCAGCGCTCCGGACATAGCGTTTAAGCTGCTCGATGAGCCGTGTCCCGTCATCGAAATTGATCCAGCGGAATGGATCCGATTTAGAAGCAGTAATACCAAGTATTTTTTCGATGGCTCCGAGCAGTCTTTCTATCACAGGAACCTCCTTCGGTTCAAGCTCATCAAGTCGATATACAAGAGACCACGCTTTTTTCTGCTGAGATACTGTCATCATTCCCGGAACGTCTTTCTTCCGTTGGCTTTTATGCTTAAGAGGAACATCTCTGTTTCTGATCCTCATTCGCTCCTGAAGCTCACGTTGAACGGCATTTGCTTCTACAGCGGTAAGTTCGCTGACGTGTGATTTTCCTGTTATTCCAAACACAAGCTGATGAAAAGCGTCCTCCCTATTATTTCGTTCCACCATTCCGAGGCTTGAAGCAAGAGCGTAAAGTCTGCCTGTCATAGTTGCCATAGTATCACTTCCTTAATCTGTAATTTTTATCTCTGCTTTTGGGTATAATATACTTGTTACCACGGGTCATTTTTATGATACGTCCGCCAAGAGCTTCGTCTATATCTATAAGGTCATCAAGACTTAGCTCGGAAGATATCACTGTCATTTTATTGTTCCGGTCACGATAGTCTATAAGCTCAAATGCGAGCTTTATATCTGCATCACTTACAGTTTCCTGCTTAAAAAGGTCGTCAATGTACAGCACATCGGTTTTCTTGAAATCATCTATCAGCCGAACATACTCCTTATCATTTACAAGAGCTTTCAGTATAACAGAATCCTCACGCCATACAAAATACCTTGCACTCTTTCCACGCTTTATCATAGCGCCTATAATCGCAGTACAAAGGTGTGTTTTTCCGCTGCCGCTCTGACCTCCGATGTAGAAGCTGCCATTGTCCTGACCGGAAAACTTTACGGCGCCGTCTTTCATAGTCTCCTGCCACTTTTCCGTACACTCGAAGTTTTTGAATGTGCAGCGTCGGAGCAGCTCCTCCAGACCGCTGTCCTTTATCCTCTTTAGTGTATCACGGGTTTTGAGGCACCTGCACTCAGCAAGCACCTCATTCTCGTCAACTATTTTTTCAATATAGCCTTTGTTTTTGCATATCGGGCAGTCATAACCTTTGAGCGAACCGCTTTTTTATTATAGCTGTCAGCTTTCATTTGTAAAAATTCAGCATATGACAGCTCCGTATTGATCTCCGGTATCGGTATGTTCTTCGGCAGCTCCACACTGTTCCTCCTCCCAGTCACGCCGGTTCAGCCATGTCTGAGCCAACGGTATATATTTTGTGTTGATGTGCTTCCAGTCCTTCATCTTAGCCTGTCGCTCAAGCTCCTTCAGGAGCTTTGGCATTACTGCTTCGTCTATACCAAGCTTCTCAAAGGTTCGGAGAGCTTTGGGCTTGCCTTCCTTTCGGGGATATGCTTTCCAGAACTGATCAAATAACTCATTGTTCGTTGCTGCTGCTTTTCTCATAATAACCCTCCTTTGAACTGAGCCTGCCCTCATACATCAGACAGGCACTGTATTTATCGACCAGAGTTCCGAGCCTGTAACAGTAAAGGTTATCGCTGCTTCCGGAGGAATACTTGCAGTTCTGGCAGCAGGTTATGTTCTCATCCATTCTCAGTGCCTCCGCCTTTGTGGTATACGCTGCTTTCCTCAGCGAGAAGTTTTGCAAGTTCAAGCTCCCAACGATACTGATAATCAGGGTACGGACGGTGAACCTCAGAGTGAGCAAGCTCAAGGATCTTTTTAAGTCTGTGGCATTCGTCATCATAAAGTGCGATCTGACGTATACCATTTTCAGTTTCATTTTCACGATCCTTCAGCTGCGTTTTCAGTTCTGTTACATAGGCGTTCGCCTCAGTTTCTGTCATCCACTTTCCGTCTATCCACATCAGTATTCACCTCGCAGTATCATATCGTTCGCAAGCCTTACCATACAGCAAGCGACACTATCAGTGCCCTTGCAATACTTTCTGCACGTTCCGGAAATGCAGCTGTTCGCACTGAGATAGTATAAATCTTTAGCTGTTTTCATCATCAGCACCTCCGACTTTCTCAGCATGAGCATCCTGAAACAGCAGACGGGTCAGTACGCTGATGAACTCAAGCGGATCATAGTGTGTATCTCCAAGCTGATTTACAACTAACTGAAAAGCATAAAGCATTGACAGAACAATTTCGTTTCCGTCCTCTGACTCAATCTGAGGGAAATTGTACAGTTCACGATTATCCTCATCCTTAAAGCAGTCCGTTATAGCGGTGACGAATTGCATTGTCATTTGTTTATCCATCAATATCACCTCCGGCAGCGATTATCTCAGTTTTCATTCCTCTGGAAACATTGACCGCAGCGTTGACCTTTGTGATAACATCGCAGAGTATATCCTCAGTTATCTGATTGTCGTTGTTGACCTTCACAAATGTGCAGATGTTTTCCCAAGCGGCTGCTTCGTTGATAAGATAAGCTGTGTCTGAAGCCTCTGTTTCAGAAAGACCTGCTATCTTCATAAGATTCTGCTTATCCTTTTCAAAGCTTATTCCCTTGACCTTTTTCAGCAGCACTCTCTTTGCTTTGTCATCACATTCAAGTCTGCTGATTATATCAAGTACGCTGCCTTCACAATATTCTCCGTGCCAGATCGCAGAGAGGATACGCTTTGCAGGAGTTTTGAGTGTGTATGTAGTTTTCTGTTCGACCATACTTGGATAAACAACTCCGAAGATACTCTCCAGCAGCTCACCAGCGACAACGGATACAGTGTCTGATATTGTTACTGCTGCCGTGTTCTTATTTCCGCTCACCCAGCTTACTGATTTGAGTTTCGTATCGGTAAGCTCCTTTTCAGCCTCAACCAGTAACATTGCCTGAAGTGTATCATATTCCTCAGACAGTGCCTTCTTAGCTGTGCTTATCTCAGCCATTCGGTCAATAACAGCACTTAAATTCTCCATATCAGATAGCCTCCTTCATTTCCTTTGCACATTCAGTGCAGATCGTTATGTCCTTATACTTGTGGACATTCTCATATGCTCCGCAGAAGCGGCAGCGTGGTGAGTGCGCTCTGATCAGCAGCGCTCCGTCTGATGTCGGATCAATATCGACAGACATTCCCGGCTTCCAGCCGAGACGCAGGCGGAGATCCTTCGGGATCGTAAGCCCGGCGGAGCTTGTAAGCTTTTTTGATGTCATAGACATACCTCCATTCAGTTTTCAAATTACTTTGGTCTGCCATCGTCAGCACCGGTAGACCACTTCCGGTGGACGGTGGAGCTTGTCCACCGTTTCGGCTATTCTTCTTCTTCGATCGGTATAACTATCTTATAGCTGTGGAGTTTTGCCCCTTCAGTATAACCCTTATGGTATATCTCCTTGTATCGTGTGCCGTTGAAGTGGGACTCCGCCAACTTCCAGCCGGTATATCCCACCATTATTACAAGTGCCGGGAGCAGTATCTCTCCGCCAAGTGTGAATCCCTTTTTTATAAAGCTCCTGACTGCTGCGTTGATCATTTCCATAAGCACTGCTCCGAGCAGCACACCACTAAGCAACGTTTTTATGTATTCTTTCATTTTGTTCTCCTCCGGTTAAATATTGTCTACAAGTTCTATTGAATCATTGTTTTTGGTAAAGTGAGCTTTAAGTGTTTTAAACGAAGAGAAATATGGACTATAATACTCATATGTGTATTTCTTGACCCACTCTTCCTGCTCTTTCTTTTTCATATGCTTAAAAACTGATGATTTCCTGAAATCCTTGGTGAGAAGAGATTTCGTTCTCTTATAATAAAATTTCCTTCGGATCTCACAGTCGTTTGTGATCCACTCGTCCTTGATGTATCTGTCGACATATACTGCAAACACATATTTCATAGATTTCGGTCCTTCTTTTTCGACCATAACATCGATATCGTGACCGTCTATGCGGAGCTTTACTCCTCCGAACGGATAACTGAGCTTGTTTTCTACCTTTTCCCAATCAGTCGCTGTCATTTGTGACCCTCCATTTCGGTATTTCTTTTATTTGTCCTGTGTGTCTGCTGACAAGCAGCATTTCTTTATCTGTATTCTTCACTATGAGCCACTCCTCCGGATCAAGATTAAAGCTCCGGAGGAATATCTTCTGAGACTTGTTAGGTGCTTTTCCGTGTTTCATATCACACCTCTATATTCATTCCTTTGGCGGCGGCTACGAGCCCCTTGAATGAATAGTCCTCGTTGTCGTAAGCATTAGAGAAAAGGTTAATGACCCCTCTGATAGCCTGTGGAGTTCTGGCGATGCGGTGCAGAAAGTCTATTTCCTTATCCATATTCCCGACTTCAAGCAGTGGAAACAGCTTGATAATATCATCACGTCTTATCTGCTCCTTAGTATAAACCTGCTTCTGCTTGGTGCGGTTTGCTATCTGAGCGAATTCAGCTTTTTTGCTGCCGATACGTGCGACTGTGTCAAGGTTGCCAATAAAGCAGATGCCGAGTGTCTGACCTTTATCATTGAAGTAGTCTGAAAAGCTCCTCAGCACTTCTATACATTTCAGTGTAAGATGCTGAGCCTCATCAAAGATAAGCACCTGACCGTCTGAGAGCTTTCTTGCCACCGATAGCCAAAGCTCGTCACGGGATTTCTCCTGAGGAGCGTTTATCCTGTCTGCGATCACTTTAAGCAGGCTTTTTATGTTGGTCAAACAGGGATTAACTGTTATTAAAATACTGTTTGTAGGGTGATCCTCAATATACTTCTGAGCCGCTTTTGTCTTGCCTATGCCTGCATCTCCGGCAGCGACTGCCAGACCGCCCTTGACCTGACAAGCACCTATGATGTCATAGATCTGAGCCGATATGCTTGTAGAGACGTATTTCAGCTCCGTATATGTAAGCTGAGCCTTTTCCTTTACACCGAAGTACTCAGCGATCTTATCAAACACCTTCTGTGGATCAGCGGCATACTTGCCGTTTTTTATCTGCGAGAGTGCAGTGCCGGAAATGCCGATGAGCTTTCCGACTTCATTCTGACTTATGCTGCGCTCCTTCTGGAGCTGTTCCACCTTTGCCAGGAGCTCATTCTGTTCCTGTGTATACATATTATCATTCCTTTCGTTTAGCAGCGTTGCGGATTATTCTTTTCAGGTCATAGACCGTCGAATTCTCTGTACCAACTGCCACTTTCTCTTCTATTGGTTCTTCCTTAGCCATAACAGGGATTATCTTGTTTGGCATCTGAATCCTGAACTTTTCTTCCTTATTCTTCTGAGCCTTGTTTACTGTCATTTCAATAAGCGTTATACGCTGTTCATTGGTAAGACTTGCAGTTATACCGGCTGCCTGTTCCTTGACAAATTTCTTTGTCATTCTTATCTTCTCCTGAGCAGTAGCAACGTTCTGAACATCATCTTCGAGGTATTCAAGCATAAGCTCGTCTGCCAGTTTCCATTCAAACATAAACTTATCGGTAGCAGCATCATATATTCGGACGCTGCTCAGATCAGAAGGGTCATACCTTACGAATACTTCGTGCTGGAGGTTCATAACAGTTTCCTCGGTATCCATATACCAGAGCTTTTCACCTGCGATAGTGATATACACACCATCACGCTTGATTTTCTGAGCTCTGGTAGTAGACATCAGCATAAGGTTGAGATCTGACGGATTAGCCTGCCGGGATTCCCTTATAGTCTTATTCCATACATCTATACGGGACATTCCTTTATAGCAGCGCTCAGAGCCACCGTAGTTCTGACAGTTGAATTCGCCGTCTATCCAAGAATCAAATACATCTCTTATCTCATAGTCACGAGGTATCTCGCCCTTTTTTATTCTGAATTTCAGGCTCTCCGGACGTTCGAGGATAGTACCACCGCAGAAACCGCTAAACAGCTTGGAGAACTGCTCTTTAACGGTCCGGAAGGTTCTTTCAATAGGCTTAGCTCTTGCGTTCCGGACGATAGCGTTACGCATTTCAATGCCGAGACGTTTCAGTATTGCAGGCGGCTCAGGCTGTCCTTCCATCGACTTCCTTGACCTGTGACCTCTGCCGCCAAAGCTGATATTGAGGAATTCACGTCCGTTATCTACATATATGCATTTCGGTATTCCGAATCTCATAATACCATGCCTGAGAGCGAGGATAGTTGACTGAGCACTCGGAGCGTCGGTAATGTTCCAGCCGGTCATAACGCCTGATTTAGCGTCAAGGAAAGCTGTAAGGTAAAGCCTGTGTTTAGTCTCGCCGTCGAGTGATATTACATCAAAGGTATGGTTATCAGCGATCCAGCAGTCATTTGCCTCAAGGCTCTCATACATTCGCATTGCATAAGGTGCGCAGCGGTCGTTAAACGCCTTGTCTCCCTCTCGCATAAGGACCTTTATTGCGTATTTAACGTCCCTATCAATCTGCCTCCGGAAGCTCCGTTCCGATGGTATCTGACTGACAAGCTCAGGATAGAACTCCTCCGTCCAGTCAATGGTATTTCTATAACAAAGACTTGCTGTAGGCTGATTTTCGTCAAGCCAGCACCACAGGAAGTAATCCCACACCTGTGGAGGTATCTTACTATTGCCCTTGTTCCAAGCTCCTCGCTTGTCTATAAGACCTTCCATATCGTTTTCACGGTAAGCGCTCCATTTCCGGTAGAGGATATCCTTAGATACCTTAATATCCGGGTGCTCGATCTGACATTTACCTATGTACAGCTTATCAAATTCGACCTTGCTGCCGTTGTAGCCGTTCCTGAGTCCCTGCCATTCCTTGAGTATTTCCGTCCAGACATTAACCTCAGCTCGCTCATCGGCTGACAATTCTTCGAATGAACGCTGCCTTGCTGTCTTTCGCACCTTGACTTCCGACTTTTCTTCCTTTGCCTCGGGCAAAAGACCGGCTTCTGTTCGTTTCTGTTTGTACCATTTGGCTTGCAGCGGCTCAGGGAATGCTGAAACAGGTATCATATAACACATTCTATTATTTTTTGGGTGTACTCGCTGCTCTGCACAAATTTTCCCATCTTTTATTTGCTTTTGCAAATTCTGTAACGAACATCCTTTAAGTTCAGCAGCTTCTTTCACAGTCAAGTAGTCCAAATCAGCACCTCCTCGAAAAAAACTTGACAAATTTTGTCTATTCTGATATACTGTTATCAGAGCTTGAACAGATGTTCCTTGATATTGATTCAAGGAAAGCTTCGGTTTCGGTCAGTAGTGAAAGAATGGTAGTCACATTCCTTCTGACCTGTTCAGGCTCTATTTTTATGCCCTCCAGCGCCGTGAGCTCGCAAAGCAGTTCTGCCTGCTGTGTCGATAGCAGCAGCATTTTCGCCCTGTACTGCATGATCGTCATACTTATCACCTCGTTTCTGTTTTCAAGTTTCCCGGTCTGCCATCATCAGTGCCGGGAGACCGTCCCCGGCAGACAGCGGAACTTGTCCGCTGTTTCGGCTCATACTTCAACGCAGGTCTCAATATACTCGCTGCGCTCGATCGCTACCTCTGCTATGGCTGCGGCTGCCGTTCTCGCTCTGACAACGACCTGCCTGATCTCGCCGTAGTTGTTGCTTATTCGCACTATATATGATTTCATATGTACCTCCTATTCTTCGATATATACATCGCACGCTCCGAGCAGATCGATAATGTCGCGCGTGTATCCTACGATACCCTCATATTCCAGCCATGTGTCCAGTATTTCAGTGGTATCATAGCCTTTTTTTATCTCTTCAAACGACTTAAAACCGCCGTTATATGTCTCATTAAACGCTTCAAGGATCTTTTCTTCCATGGAATTACCTCCTCACCAACCTCGTGTAAACTCAAGCAGGGTCTCTGCGACTAACGGCAGAGCCGCAGATTCAGCGTCGTTAGTCGCATTAGCTTCCGCTACTCTAACTACGAAATTTACAAGTGCCTCTATAACATTGTTTTCCTGTTCTGTGTTCATATTCTCATCTCCTCCAGTACTCTTTTTTGTTAGGTGGTGAAATAATTGCAATTTCGGCGAAACATTTCTGTGCGTCATCAATTGATGTAAAATAACGTCCGTTGCTTACACCGAAACCGTCTCTGTCGATGTTCCATACGACATACGGATCTGGGGCATTCGGATTTTCTGCTATACAGCAGTCGTTCCAGACACCAAACACGGTATAGTTCTGAACGGTTGCGCCAACATGAATGTTTTCAATAACACGGTCAAGGTCATCAGGCTCAAAGCCTGACTTCTCGTAGTCGCGGAGTTTACAAAGTGCTCCGTACAGATTGCCTTCTATACTTCCCATGTTAACTCCTCGGCAGCTCCATGTGCCGTCAGGGTTGATCTTTGTCAGCATCAGCTTGCCCTCCTTTCTCCTAAAAAAGCATTAGGGGCAAGGTCAAGCGACACCGCAAGCACGATCAGTGTGGATGCTTTCGGTATATAAGAATCCGTCTCTATCAGAGATATGTAACCTTGTGACAGCCGTGACTTTGCCGCCAGCTCCGGCTGAGTAAGCCCCAGCTCCTCGCGGCGGTTTCTTATCTTATTTCCTAAGGTCATATTATCAGTCCTTTCGTTTTGGAGTGGTATGAGATAATAATTATTGATTGGAGGTGTTATTAATGATTAAATGTAAAGCTGTTGAAGCAGCGAAACGGCTTGAAGCTCTTCAAATTCATAAGGTTGTTGGTGCTGGAAAAAAGTGTCTGCCTAAACTTGTTCAGATACGTCAGCGTTCTAAAAAGTTTCAACTTACTGCTATTGAAGAAGAGAAGATATATCGCTTGGCTGAACTTATAGGCATATCCTTAGATATTCCTTATGAAGTTGAAAGTTTGTTGCTTATTGCAGAGATAGATATTATTGCCGATCTGATTTCAAGTGTAAAAAAATCCGTTGGACTTCTTAAAGAACTTGACGAAGACATTATAGAATGTGAAGAGAGCGACAATGATTTTTACATTCAATTTTCAACATACTGTATTAATCGGACGTGATCCAATTCCAGATCCAAAGAGACGGAACTAACGCAATCCTTTCTCCGTTTTCTTTAGTAAAGATGTTGGAATTGACACAATCAGCGAGCATTTTGATTGGAATTTCCATTAGAAAAGAGTCACGGCAGTACCATTCTATATCATCATCTGTTATACGGTCGTTTTTATTGCTGTTATCACTTTTGGTTGAAATAAGTGCCTTGATTCTTCTAATGCGATTATGCACAGCGTCTATATCTCGCCGCTGTTTATCATCTAAAAGATGATCCTTAGCAATACCTTTTTTCAAAGCCTGTTCCGCTGCAACCGGAGCAGGCTTTCTTCTTCTGACTTTTACTTTCATAAAAAAATCATTCCTTTCCTATTTACATTTCAAGTTACTTGTGATAGAATTATACTAAGGTTTTTTATGCCTTGAAGTATTTACTATAAATATTATAATAGATAATAATCTAAAAGTCAAGAAGAAATATAGATTATTGTCTAAAATAGTTATTGTGCACAATAGGAGTTGATTTATTTTGTCAATGGTTGATAGAATATGCGAGTTAGCACATGAAAAAGGGATTAGTATTTCGGCATTGGAGAAAACTTTAGGTTTGGGGAATGGAATAATAGGAAAGTGGAGAAAGCAAAGCCCATCATGTGATAAGTTAAAGCTTGTAGCCGATTATCTAAACGCAACTATCGATTACTTATTGACGGGCAAAAAAGAATGCTCATCAACAGCCAATCTGACTCCTGATGAGCATGAACTTCTTCAATATTTCAAAAAGCTTTCTGATAAATCCAAGGGAATAGTTCTCGGCAGAGCCGAGCAGCTTGCGGAACTTGAGACTCCCGTTGTAAAAGAGCCTGAGCCAGAGCAAGAGCCAACAATACAAATCAAGCATAGCTATTATCGTGTTTCTGCTGGAACAGGTTTTAACCTTCCCGAAGGAGACGACTGGGAGATGATCGATATTCCTGACACTCCCGAAGCACGAAGAGCCGATTTTGCTATCACGATAAAAGGCAATAGCATGGAACCTGTGTATTTTGACGGTGATATCGTCCTCGTAAAGCAGCAGCCTGCGGTTGAACTTGGTGAAATCGGTATTTTTAATATAGAAAACAATGGCTACATAAAGAAATTTGGTGGGGATAGGCTGATTTCATTAAATGATGCATACGATGACATCATTCTTTCAGAGTATGATGAGGATCGCAACCACTGTTTAGGTAAGGTAATTGGTAGGGTATGAGTTCAATATAATATATACTAATTGTATAAAAAATAAGATACCAACTGGTTGGTATCCCCTCATTTTTTAGTTGGTATGTTGGTATGCACATTTTCTTATAAATAGCCATGCTTCCCAAAAGCAAGTGTTTAAAAATGTTCGAGCATTTTTAAACCGTTAAAACGCTATATTTCGTTATTTGCGCCTTTTTAAAATTTAAAAAGCGCTGTTTAAACAATAGTTAAACGCTAATCATATAAAAAAATAACCGCACCGGTTTTGTGGGATTTTCCCTCAAATCGGTGCGGTTTATTTTTGCAGTTCACATTTTATTCACAATCAGCTTTTGCACATTTTCACACTGAATTAACGGCTATTTTTCGTGCTTTTTCGGATATTTCAAGCCTTTTTTAGGCTTTTCACGCCTTTTCTATATTTTGTATTCTGCTTGTCAAATTACACATGTATCATCGTCATATTCTTCGTGAGGAAGCTCCATGT
>ERZ1035027.271-NODE-271-length-32407-cov-9.856485_pt1 | contig 32407 bp, 26 predicted proteins | sample MGYA00520604_ERZ1035027 | MGnify/ENA primary metagenome ERZ1035027 (study PRJEB33766, sample SAMN09781743) | gut metagenome | biome: gut microbiome | host: Homo sapiens | place: Madagascar | study: EMG produced TPA metagenomics assembly of the PRJNA485056 data set...
GAAAAGCCCACGTCCGCACCCACCAGCAAACCCAATAGCAGCAATAGCAACAACAGCAATTCCACTTCCAACAGCGTAGCCGGCACCGCCAAACCCAGCCAGGCAACGCCCGCACCGGCCAGCACTACCCGCGTCCCGCAGACGTCGGACAGCTTCCCCATCGTGCCGCTTGCCGCTGTGGCTCTGCTCAGCCTCAATGGCCTGATCGTGCTGATCCTGCGCAAGCGCGAGCAAAAGCATAAGTAATCCCCAACCGGATCTGAACAGGATCCTGTTTGCAGCAGCCCCCGCCCGGCAACGAGCGGGGGCTTGCTGTATCCCCGGCAAGGCAAAAAAAGCGTCCCGCATATCGTAACAGACATGCAGGACGCTTTTATTTGTATGCGGATTACGCTTCGGTGCCCCAGGCTTCGATCTGGGTCAGGGCCGGAAAGGGGCTGGGGTCATCGGCCTTTTTCAACTCAAACAGTTTCAGGCTCTTTACGGTGCGGGGCTCGATGGCAAAGGTCTGCGGGGCGGCGGTCTTTTGCAGGTCCAGCACCTCGCGGCTGCCATCGTCAAACTCCACGGTGGCCTGGGTCCACCAGCTGTCGTGGGGGAAATCCGCCCGCAGGGTCAGCCGCAGCTCATCCAGCAGCACAGTGCGGCCAAAATCCAGCGTCAGGGCGGCGTTGGGGTCGCGGTTGATGCCCCAGCTCTGGTAGGGCCAGGTGCCGTGGGCGTCGTTCTCATACAGGCCGTCAATGGCGTTGCGGGCAGCAAACACAGCCTCGCCGCGGGTCTCCACATTGGCCGAAGCATGCGGATAAAAACCGATGTCGCCATGTTCATCGTAAGGGTTAAAGGCCAGGTTGCGGCGCGCGGCGATCTCCTCTTTGGTGGCAAAGCGGGCGCGGATGATGTGGCAGGTCCCGGCAAAACTCTTGGGGCTGTAGGTGATGGCTTGTTCGTCGAACGGGATGTGGAAGTTGATCTCCCGCTTGACCACATACACCAGCACAGGGGCCATCGTGTCCTCAAACTGGATGACCACATACTGCCCCGGTGTGCCGATCTCCAGCGCCACGCGGTCGCCGGGCTTGTAGGCGTTCATGTACACAAGGCTCACCTGCTCGGCCCCCGGCGCGGTCATCAGCGTCAGGCCGTCAGTGTCGAGAATTTTTAGTTTCAACAGTTCCATTTTAACGATACTCCTCTTGGCATTGCTGTACCCAGGCGAACACAGCGGCGGCTGTCCGGGGCTGGGTCAAATCATCGGTTTGTAAAAAATCTACGCGGGGCTGTGCGGCAAACCACTGCTTCTTGGCGGGCAGCAGGTGGCGCACTGTGTGTTCAAAAAAGCCGCGGTCCCGGCTGGTGTCGGCCTCTTTGCGCCGGCGCAAAACCGGGGCGGATGCCTGCAAAAACAACGTGCGGTCGATACGGCAGGCCCGTAAGGCGGCCAGTTCCGGCGCAAGAACCTGCTCCACCGGCCAATCCTGCCCGATGCTGGCAGGGTAGTGCAGGGTATAAAATTCGATCTCCTGCGGCCCCAGGTCCACCAGCGCGCAGGGGCAGGCGGCGGCACGGGCATAACGGCCGAGTTCCTGCTGGATGAACGCCCGCTGGATCTCGCAATAATCGGCAAACCGTTGCTTGTCCAGCCCGCGCCCACGCAGGGCCGCCAGGGCAGGGGCGTTATCCTCAAAAAACACGGTCACGCCAGGGGCGTGGGCGGCCACATAGCGGGCGGCGGTGGTCTTGCCCACCGCCATGCCGCCCTGCAGGGCCAGCACCATCACTGCACCTCCACAGTCAAAGCGCCGGTAAAGCAGATGCGTGTGCGGTACAGTGTGTCCGGCCAGGCCTGGCGCAGGCGGGGGTCGGTGATGGGCACGGACTCGGTCATGATACGCTGTGCGCCATCCACATGCGCCGCGGCCAGCGTGCCAAACTGCACGGTGCCGCCCTCCACAGCGGGCTTCTCCACACTCATCAGGGTAAGGGCCACAGTGCCGGAATAGTCGGTTTTCTCCTGCAGAGTCAGCCCGGTCTCACCCAGCTCCACCCGGCGGCGGTAGAAGCCCAGCCCCGGCACAGCGCCGTAGGCGGGGGCAATGTCCATCGTGATGGCATCCAGTGCATCACTCACAGCCACATCCCGGGCGGCAAACTCTGCGCCGGGCTGCTGCTGGTATTGGGCACTCTCCGGCTCAAACTCCGGCAGATTGTGCCAGTTGGACTGCATCGTCCAGATCTCGTACCGCTGGGGGCTGAAGGTCTTTTTGCTGTAGGTCTCCACCCCCACGTCGATCAACAGCGGCGCGCCGTTTTTGTACAGCGTTACGCTGCCCACATCGTTGTGGTTGTGGCTGTCGGCATTATTGCCCGCCTTGGCCCCCAGGGCGTAGGCCCCACGGCGGCAGGCCAAAATGCCCACGCTGGGGTACCACACATCCCGGGGCAGGGCAGGGGCGGCGCTTTGGGCAAAGGCCAGCACTTTCTGCTCGGCCAGTGCGGTCTGGATGTGGTAATACAGGTTGATGCCCTCGCTGTCATCCGGGTGGTGCAGTCGGTCGGGATCAGGCTGCTGCAATGCGTCCGCCCAATCCCGGGCGGCCAGCGTCATCAGCGGCGCACTGGCTACGCGCTGGCCAAACAGAAACTCCCGCACGCCGCGAGCTCCCGCCAGGGGGCTGCAATCGGCAAAGTTCAGATAATAGGGCCCGGCAATGTGCATATTGACGATGTACTCAGCCATGTTGCGTATCTTCGGCTCGGCCCACACATCATCAAACACGCCGGGGGCGATCCGGCACAGCAGGTCCAGCGCGTTGAACATCGTCAGCGCGGCGTGGCGGTAATACTGTGAACCCTCGCTGCAACAGCCGTCCTCGCCGTAGTCCTTCAAAAAGCAGTCAATACTGTAAGCGGCCTGCTTTACGTAAACGGGCAGGGTCTCTGCCGGGGCGCACTGGGCGGCGGCCAGCAGCACATTCTGGGTACACCAGGGGGTCCAGTTGCACATTGGCTCCTCACCGTTGCCCATCCACCAGAAATGCGCGGTGCGGTAGGGGGCCAGCACCCGGCGCTCCACTTCGTCTTTCAAACGGACGGAAAATCCGGGAGCGTAACCATCCAATGCGGCGCCTAACAGGCCATACACGGTGGCAATCAGCGCGCCGGTCTCGGCGGCAAACAGGTCCACGATGGGCCGGGTCACGTCCGGCAGCGGCAGCTGGGGCGTATCCCGGATATAGCTGTTGTGGGCGGGCAGCTGCCAGGCGCTTTCCTCGCAGATGGCCCAGGCTGTATCCGCGATAGCGGGCAGGTAGGTGCCCGCCCCAGTCACAGCCTCGGCCATCGCCAGCGCGCACAGGGTGCGGCGGCAGGCAAAGTAGGCATGCTCCCAGGCGGTGCGGTCCCCATTTTGGGTAAAACGCAGCCAAAGGGAGAGCGGCAAGCGCGGCAGTGTATCCGCATCCTGCAAAGCCGCGTCGCCCGCCGCTTTCCACCGCGCCGCGCCGGGCAATGCGGCCCAGGCGGCACGGTCAGCGTAAGGCGGGTACAAAACCGGGTACACGGTGGCAAACTCAGATCCCGGCATCATCTTTTGCGTCAACATAGGAACCCTTCATTCTTTGGATATACTCGCGGGGGCTGACACCCTCCAATTTTTTGAACACCTTGCTGAAATAGAAGGCGCTCTCAAACCCGACTTCATTACTGATCTCGTAGATCTTCATGTCGGTGGAGGCCATCGTCTCCTTGGCGGCGGCAATGCGGGTGGCGGTGACAAATTCCACAAAGCCGCTCTCGCTGTTTTGTGCAAACAGCTGACTTAGGTAGTTGGGGCTGAAGTTGAACACCGCGGCCACCTCGTTCAGCGTCAGGCGCTCGGCCAGATGTTCGCGGATGTACTGCTGCACCTGGGCCACTACCTGGGCGCGGTGGTCCAGCGGCGTGTTGGGCCGCTCGTGGTAGAACACCACCGGCGCATCGCTGCGCAGCAATTGCAGGGTGGCAAAAGCATCCTTCTGGCTTTGGGCTACCTGTAAAATGTCCTTCACCGGCCGCCCTACAGCCCAGTAGATGGGCGAGCTGAAATAGTTGTACAAAATCTGCCCGGTGGCCTGCAGGGCAGGGGCCAGGGTGGCTTCGGGGTCCTCGCCCTCCTGCAAGGGCAGCAATACCGAGAAGTGCCGCAGGTCCATGCCGGTTATACGGCAGGGGTGGTACTTGGGCAAGGTCTCGGCGGCCATGCGGGTCACACCGGCGCTCAAGGTCAGCAACTGGTCGGTGGCCTGTTCCGGCACCTGCAAGCTGCCCAGCGCTACCACGTACTGCGGTGCGTCAAAGTGCAGATCCAGCTCGGCGCACTGGCGGTCAAACCGGGCGCGGTCGGTCAATGACCCACTGTACAGCTGCAAAAACAGCCGGTCGCGGTAACTGTCCATGCTTACCGCCGGGGCGGAGGGCTCCTGCAGGCGGCGCTCTTTCTCTACCACCGTGCGGGCTTTGTCCAGCGCGGCGGCGAGGCCCTCGGCGGTCAGGTCGATCTTGACCAGATAGTCCACCACACCCAGCCGCATGCTGCGTTTCACGTAATCAAATTCTTCATAGCTGGTCAGCATAATGAACACCGGCAGGGCTGAGCCATCCTTGTGGCAGCTTTCCGCCAGGGTAAAGCCGTCCATCACCGGCATGCGGATGTCCGATACCACAATGTCCGGGCGCTTTTCCTCAATGGCTTTCAGCGCTTCGGCCCCGTTGCGGGCGGTGCCAGCTACCTCGTAGCCCAGTTCGCTCCAGTTCAGCATGCCCTGCATGCCGATCAGCACCAGCGGTTCATCATCCACTAAGAATATCCGTGTCAAAAGATCACCTCATTGCTGTGCGGGCGGCCCTGGCAGGCGCACCATGACGGTAGTGCCTACGCCAGGCTCGCTTTCGATACTTAACCCATACGCTTCGCCAAAGCTGTATTGCAGGCGCTTGTGGACGTTCCACATGCCCACGTGGCGGTATTTGGCGGCGGCTTCCTCGGGGCCCGGTTCCTGCAGGGCCTTGGCAGCCTGTTCCGCCGTCATGCCGATGCCGTCGTCCGTTAAGCGGATCAGCACATCGCCGTTGGCAGTATCCCGCTCGACCCGCAGGGTGACCTCCCCGGCGCTGCCCTTCGGCTCAATGCCGTGGAAGATGGCGTTCTCCACCAGCGGCTGCAAGGTGAAGCGGGGAATCAGGCAGCTGTGGTTCAGCTTTTCATCCTCGATATAGCTGACATCCAGCGTGATGGTGCCGCCGTAGCGGTACTGCTGGATCGTGAAGTAGTCGTTCAGCAGGGCAAACTCCTCATACAGGGGCACCAGCCGTTCGTTGCTTTTGGAGACGCTTTTCAGCAGGCGGGACAGCGCCGTGACCATCTCAGCGATGCCGGGGGCATGCTGAATGGTGGCCATCCACTTGATGCTGTTCAGCGTATTATAAATAAAGTGGGGATTGATTTGGTTCTGCAGCATCCGGTACTCCAGATCCTGCTTCTGCTTTTCGTCCTCCAACCGGCGGTCCATCAGGGCGGTGACGCTGGCGGACATGCTGTTGATGCCGCGGCCGATGTCGCCCAATTCGTTGTTCCACTCGATGGCAGGGTCAAAAGAGAAGTCACCGTTGCCGATCTTGACCATGCGGTTTTGCAAGGCTACGATGGGCGGTGCGATCATGCGGTGCAGCAAAAATGCCAGCAGCAGGCCCAATACCAGAATGGCCAGCAGGCTGATCACCAGCGAATCCGACAGGTAGGGGATCTGCCGCTGCAGCGGGCCGTTGGGGATGATCTCAATTAAGTACAGGTCATGGACACCGATGGGATAGCGCACCACCAGCTGGGCATCATGCCCTTCCGAGAGGGAATATACCTCGGTGCTGTCGTCCAGCATGTCCACGTTCAACCGGTCGGCAGGGGTATCGGGCAGGGTCTCCTCAGTCAGGGCATTGCCGTTGATGCTGTAATACCGCCCGCCCATCTGCCACAAAAGGCTGCCGCCCTCCGGCATCGTGAAGCCTTTCAGCGAGGCAGTGATGAGGGTGGGGGAGATGAAGGCACAGATGTGGGCCTCGCGGTCGGTGCCGCTCAGGGTCAGCTTGCGGGTGACGGGGATGGTGTCCAGTGCCTGGGAGGTCAGGGCCATCGGGTCCTGCACGATACAGGACCAACCGGAATACGCTTCGTCGTAGCCGGGGATGCGGGCCAGCATCTCCGGCGTCATGGCTACGGTGTTGGTAGTGGCCGCGCCAAAAACCATCTGCCGCCCCCTGGAATTGACGAGCACGAACCGCTGCACATACGGCGTTGTACGCAGTGTACTGTATTTGGCCGATACGGTGGGGTACATCGAAAGCGCCTGGTTGTTACTGCTGGCATCCGTTAATAAGTAGGTACGCATGCTGGGGTCGTAGGCGCACCAACTGGCCAGGTCGTCCACCTCCTCAATATCCCGGCGGATAGCGGTAGCGGCGGTCTGCAGGGAGTACTCCACATTTAATAAGGTGGTGCGCTCCCATTCAGCCGTCAGCTGGCGCATATTACCAATGGCGATAACAAGGGAAACGCCCAAAGTAAACAGCAGTGTCAGCGCCAGTACCCGCACCTGGATGCTGCCGTGGCGTAATTTATATTTGCCCATAAAGGCTCCTTATGCTACAATTTATCAAACGGAAAAATATGGATATACATCTCTTTCCTTATAAAAAGATACCGTATCCGTCCGGTTCTGTCAAGCATAAAACTGTACAAATTCGACAAAAGAATGTACATTTTGCAGCACATAACTGTTGGAAAGATAAAAATTACAGGTTTCGTAAAAAAGTACATGTTTTGTGTGCAGCTTTTCCGGAACTGCCGTAAAAAATGCAGACTGAACCCAAAATAAACCATCCATTTCGACAGAGCAAAGGTGTATCATAATGATAACTGAACGCTGCGGCTTCGCGGCCAAGCCCTTTGCCGCGCGCAAGGGTGATGCAATCGAAGTTTCCTGCGCAGACGGCCGCACGATTCGTATTGATATGGAGGACTGAACCATGCACAAAGCTCTGCTGCGCCGCTGGTGCGACGCGATGCTCAAATATCAACTGCACGACACGGGCGACACGCGACTGGACGGCGGGCTGCTCTGCCCTGCCTGTATGCGGGTACATGGCCGCAGTGCCGATGCAATTTTGCCGCTGGTGACCCAGTGGCAGACCGACGGCGACGAGCGCTGCCTGCATGCCGCGGAAAAGCTGTTTACATGGTCGGTCAATATGCGCCGCCCAGACGGCAGCATGAACAACGACACAGATAACAGCTGGAACGGCATCACGGTATTTTACACAAATGCTTTGGGGGAAACGCTGCTCTGGTACGGGGACAAGCTGCCCGCCGCCGATCGTGATGCATGGACGGCCCGCTTTGCCGAGATGGCAGAGTATCTCTGCCAAAATATTGAGAAGCTCGGCGGCAACATCAACTACCCCATCACCTGCGCCTACACAATGGCGCTGGCCGCCCGCCTTTTGGGCGGGGCACATTTTGCCGCCAAGGCCAAGCAGCTGGCAGACTTCGCCGTGGCACACATCACACCGGATGGCCTGCTGTACGGCGAGGGCCACTGCATGACGACCGTGACACCCAAGAACTGCCGCCCGGTTGACTTGGGCTATAACGTCGAGGAGTCGCTGCCCGCGCTGATTCTGTACGCCGAACTGACCGAAGATGAGACTGTGCGCCGTGCCGTGCTGCACACCGCGCGGGAACACCTCAACTTTATGCTGCCCGACGGCGGGTGGGACAACAGCTTCGGCAGCCGCAGCTATAAGTGGAGTTGGTGGGGCAGCCGCACCTCGGACGGATGCCTTGCGGGCTTTGCAGCCTTGAGCCGCCATGACCCGGCGTTTGCCCCCGCCGTGCAGAAAAATCTGGAACTGCTGAACCGATGCACCCACGGCGGCCTTTTATACGGTGGGCCGATGTTTACCACGGCGGGGGAGCCTGCCTGTATCCACCACACGTTCTGCCATGCCAAGGCTGTGGCCGCGCTGGTGCATGATGGCTGGCAGGCCCCGGCGGCATTGCCAAGACTGCCGTCCGAGACAGAGGTTGGCACGCGGTATTATCCCACCACCGATACGGCCCGCATCGCGCAAGGCAGCTGGCGCGCGACCGTGACGGGCTATGACTACGAATACGAATACCTGCCCGGCGGCCACCCCACGGGCGGTATGGTGTCGCTGCTGTGGCACGCCGCCCGCGGCCCGGTACTGGCGGGCAGCATGGACCCCTACCGCCAGTACGAGCCCGGCAACATGCAGATGCCGCGTTGGCAGTTTGACATCTGCACCACGCCGCGCATCGAACTGCGCCGCGACGGCAAAACCTATTGCAGCAGCAACGATTTAACCGCGGCCTTGAGCGTGGGCGAAAATGAGACGGGCGCAGGCGGCAGACTGCGCACCGCGGCCCAAGACGCCGCCGGACGGTATGATTTTGCCGTTTTCGTAACGCCGGAAAAAGTCACGGTAACGGGCTGCGGAGAGGATGCGGGTGCAAAGTTTATCCTGCCCGTCATTTCGCCGGAGGGAGAAAACGTTGTGTGGCAGGATGCCAACACCGTGTGCATCGGCAGCGGCTCTACTGCCCTAACCGTGCAGGCAGACCGCCCGCTGACTCTGCCGCCGGAGTACGGTACCCCGGCCCATTTCCGCCGCCTGTTCAACCCGGTAGGCGGCTTCCAATCCGTGGTGCTGACCCTGCCCGCGGAGCGTGAATTTACGGTAATGCTGAAAATGGGAGACGGAGAATGAACGATATACAAATAAATATATACCTCATCCCGCCCACCTGCGTCAAGCGCAAAACTGTACAAATTCTACAAAATATAGTTATTTCTGCGCATAGCAAGAAAGATAAAAAATACAGCTTTCTGAAAAAATTACAGGTTTTTGCCGCCCACGCGGCGGAACTGCCGTAAATTTTGCAGAATCAACCCAAAATAAACCATCTGTTTCGGCACACAAAAGGTGTATGATAATGACAACGAAAGGGACAGGTCCTCTACAAAACCTTCCCACAAAATGATTTTCTTTATAGGAGGAGAAAACATCATGCGTAAAATGCAAAGATTCGTAGCCTTTGGGCTGGCTGGCACCATGGCTTTGAGCCTGGCAGCCTGCGGTGGCTCCGCAGTTTCCACCGACACGGCTTCTACCGCAGAGAGCACCGCTTCTTCCACCGGAGCCGCTGCCGACACCGCAGCGGACAGCGCCGCTTCCGGCGACGAGGTCGTCACCCTGAACTGGGCGCTGTGGGATAAGGATTCCGCCGCTTACTGGCAGGCACTGGCCGACGGCTACATGGAGAGCCACCCCAACGTCACGATCGAGATGACCGACTTTGGCGCCTCGGATTACATGACCCAGCTGACCACCCAGCTGGCAGGCGGCAACGGTGAGCTGGACGTGTTGTCCATCAAGGACATCCCCGGTTACGCCAACTTGATTAACCTTGGCATGCTGGAGCCCCTGAGCGGCAAGCTGACCACCGATAAGAGCAAGTTCAACGGCACTCTCGACCAGCTGACCACTGAGGACGGCAACTACTACGCCGTTCCGTTCCGCTCCGACTTCTGGGTCGTCTACTACAATAAGGACATCTTCGACCAGGCAGGCATCGAGTACCCCACCAACGATATGACCATGGATGACTGGGATGCCAAGATCCGCGAGGTCTATGAAAAGACCGGCATCTACGGCAACATCTACCACACGTATCGCTCCTGCACGACGCTGTTCGGCATTCTGGACGGCGAGCACACCGTCATCGACGGCAGCTACGACTTCCTGAAGCCTTACTACGAGCAGTACATGAGCGAGCAGGCCGACGGCGTCGTCCCCAACTACGGCGAGCAGAAGACCTCCGGTCTGTTCTACGCCGGCGTGTTTGAGAACGGTCAGGCCGCGATGTGCAACATGGGTTCTTGGTTCCTCTCTATGCTGGAGAAGTACAACGAAGAGGCCGCAGGCAACGGCGTTGAGCCCGTCAACTTCGGCATCGTCAAGTATCCCCATCCGGACGGCGTACCCGCAGGTACTACCTTGGGCACTGTGACCAGCTTGGCCGTCAACGCAAACTCCGAAAAGAAGGAAGCTGCTCTGGACTTCGTGAACTGGTGCGCTTCTGAAGAAGGCGCTAAGGCTGTTGCCGCTGTCGGTACCTTCCCCGCAGTTGCCAGCGACGAGACCAACGCTATCATCTCCAGCACCGAAGGCTTCCCCTCTGACGAAGCTTCTCTGGAAGCTCTGAACACCACCGCCATCTACCTCGAAATGCCTCTGTCTGACAAGGCTTCCGAGATCGAGACCATCCTGAACGCTGAGCATGACGCTATCCTGACCGAGAGCGAGACCATCGACGAAGGCATCGCCAACATGAACGAGCAGGTTCAGGCTCTGCTGGGCTAACGAAAACATTTACAAGCTTTCTCATAGTTTTTCCTTCTTCTTAAAGGGGCGGGCGGGCGCGCCTGCCCCTATCTTATTGCCATAAACCCCAAGGAGGTATGACCCATGGCTGAAACTACGCAGGCTGTGCAGGCAGCGCCCAAGCGTGCCATGAAAAAATCCACGCGGGACAGCCTGATCGCCTACAGCTTTATCGCCCCGAACTTCATCGGGTTCTGCGTATTTACGCTGGTGCCCATGGTATTCGCCATCGCACTTTCTTTCTGCAACTGGGATGGCGTTCACCCGGTCGAGTTCGCAGGTATCAGCAACTTTATTGCTCTGCTCAGCGATAAGACCTTCAAGGCCGCATTTGTCAACACGCTGGTCTACGCCATTGGTACCGTGCCCCTTACGCTGGTGTGCAGCCTTGGGCTTGCCATGCTGCTGAACCAGAAAGTCAAATTCCGCAACTTCTTCCGCACGGTTTCCTTTTTCCCGTATGTTGCGTCGCTCGTCGCCGTGGCTGCAGTGTGGAACATGATCTTCAGCCCCTCGATGGGCCCGGTCAACCAGATCCTGGCTGCCATGGGTGTCGAGAACCTGCCCAAGTGGGCCGCCGGCAAAGACACCGCCATGCTCACGGTCATCCTGTTCAGCGTATGGAAGAACATGGGCTACTACATGGTCATCTACCTGGCTGGCCTGCAGGGCACCAACCCCGAGCTGGAAGAAGCCGCTGAACTGGACGGTGCCAGCAAGTGGCAGATCTTCTGGAACGTTACCCTGCCCCAGCTGAAGCCCACCACCTTCTTCGTGGTCATCATGCTGACCATCGCTTCCTTCAAGGTATATGATCAGATGTACATGATCACCCAGGGCGGCCCCGGCAATGCGACCATGACCCTTGTTTACTACATCTACAACGTAGCCTTCGTCAACACGCCGAAGTACGGCTACGCAAGTGCCGTGTCCATGGTGCTGTTTGTGCTGGTGCTGTTTGTCACCATCATCCAGTTCAAGGGCTCGTCCAGCAACGACTAAGGGAAGGAGGAAACACACATGGCTACTACCGCAGTTAAGAAAAAGACAGGCTCCATGAAGGCGCAGCATGTTGTCAGCCGCGTGCTGATCTACGCACTGCTCATCGTCGTGGCCGCCCTGATGCTCATCCCGTTCCTGTGGATGCTCTCCGCATCCTTCAAGCTGAACAAGGACGTCTTTACGTTCCCCATTGAGTGGATCCCCTCGAACCCGCGCCCGCAGAACTATGTGGACATCTGGACGAAGATCCCCCTGCTGACCTTCGTTAAGAACACCGCGTTCCTGACCATCATCGTCACGATCTTACAGGTCCTGACCTCCTCCTTCGCCGCCTATGCGTTCGCCAAGCTGAACTTCAAGGGCAAGAACGTGCTGTTCCTGGGCTACATCGCGACCATCGCGGTGCCCTGGCAGGCGTACATGGTGCCCCAGTTCATGATGATGCGCTCCTGGCACCTGAACAACACCCATCTGGCCATCATCTGCCTGCATGCGTTCAGCGCCTTCGGTGTGTTCATGATGAAGCAGTTCTACGAGGGCGTCCCCACCGAATTGTGTGAAGCCGCCCGTATTGACGGCCTGTCTGAGTACGGCATCTACGCCCGCATTATGCTGCCGCTGTCTCTGCCCGCTGTCTCCACGCTGGTCATCTTCACCTTCGTCAATACGTGGAATGACTTCCTCGGCCCCCTGATCTACCTGACCAAGACCGAACTTAAGACCATCCAGATCGGCCTGCGTATGTTCATCAGCCAGTATTCGGCTGAGTACGGCCTCATCATGGCGGCATCTGTCATCGCGCTGATCCCGGTGCTGATCGTGTTCCTGTCCTTGCAGAAATATTTCGTGCAGGGCGTTGCATCCTCCGGCCTGAAGGGCTAAGCTGAAAGTAAAAACGAACACCCAATCCGGCGGGGCACAAGGCGAAAAGCCCTGTGCCCCGTTTTTGCTTATGGAAAGCCGGCCCCCTCTGCGAGGGGGCTCCCGCGGAGCGGGTGGGGGAGAGACTGTACCGAGGCTCTCTCCCTCCGGCCCTTCGGGCCACCTCCCTCCCAGAGGGAGGCTTTTATGAAGTATCTTTATTATGAGGTTCACTCTATGTTAAAAAAATTCAAAAATCCTGTCCTGACCAAGGCACAGGCCGAACAGGCTCTGGACACCGCCGTCTCTCTGGTGCGCCGGAACCTGCCGTTGTATACCGACCACTGCCAGAACCACTCCAGCGTCCACGACATCTACCCCCAGTGCGAGAACAACCAGTGGACCTGCGGCTTTTGGCCCGGCGAAATCTGGCTGAGCTATGAGCGCACCGGCGATGAAGCCTTTAAAAAGGCTGCCCTCACGCTGGTGGATAGCTTTATGTACCGCATTGAGCATAAGATCGAAGTGGACCACCACGACATGGGCTTTCTGTACAGCCCGTCCTGCGTGGCCGCCTATAAGCTGACCGGCAGCGAGACCGGCAGAAAGGCCGCCATTCTCGCCGCCGGCCAGCTCTGCACCCGCTTCCAGGAAAAAGGCGAGTTCTTCCAGGCCTGGGGCGCTTTGGGGGCGCGGGATAACTACCGCTATATCATCGACTGCCTGCTCAATGTGCCGCTGCTTTACTGGGCCAGCGAGACCACCGGCGATGCCCATTACGCCGACCTGGCCCACAAGCATGTGACCACCTGCCTGGACAACTCCATTCGCGCCGACGGCTCCACCTACCACACCTTCTTTATGGATCCGGAGACCGGCGCCCCCGTGCGCGGCGCTACCTGCCAGGGCTACAAGGATGACAGCTGCTGGGCCCGCGGCCAGGCCTGGGGTGTCTACGGCACAGCCATCAGCTACCGCTACACCAAGCGGCCGGAATATCTGGATGCGTTCCGCAAGGTGTTGGCCTACTACCTCGACCGCCTGCCCGACGATCTGGTGCCCTACTGGGATATGACCTTTACCAGCGGCGATACCGAGCCGCGGGATTCCTCCTCGGCCTCCATCGTGGCCTGCGGCCTGCTGGAAGCTGCCAAATACGTGGAAAAAGAGGAAGCTGCCGAGTACACGACCCTGGCCGCTCAGATGCTGGGCAGCGTGGCGGAGCACTACGCCGTCAAAGAAGGCCCCCAGGGCATCGGTCTTGTCCGCCACGGTACCTACAGCAAAAAGAGCCCCTACAACACCTGCACGCCCGAGGGCGTGGACGAGTGTGTGAGCTGGGGTGACTACTTCTACATGGAAGCCCTTACCCGCCTGACCAAAGATTGGAAACTGTATTGGTGATATTATGGAACTGCATACAAAATCTGATTTTACCGCGCTGGCACGAAAAATCTTGAGCCCGCTGCTGCCCCTGTACTCCGCAGGCGGCGCACGGCTGCATTTGGGCGATACCGGCGTGACCTACCCCGCCCGCACCATTGAGATGGAGGCGTTCTCCCGCCCGCTGTGGGCGTTAGGCCCCCTGTGGGCAGGCGGCGGCCGGGCCGATGACTTTCTGGCTATCTACCAAAAGGGCCTTGCCAATGGCACCGACCCGCAAAGCCCCGAATACTGGGGCGCCCCCAACGATTACGACCAGCTGTTTGTCGAGATGGCCGCCCTGGCCTGTGCCATTCTGGAAACGCCGGAAAACGTCTGGGCACCCTTGACCGATGCCCGGAAAGCCAACCTTGCCAAGTGGCTGGACACCATCAACCACCACGAACTGCCCGGCTGCAACTGGCTGCTCTTCCGCGTGCTGGTCAATCTGGCGCTGGATTCGGTGGGCATGCCCTGCGATATGCAAAAGGCCGCCGCCGATATGGCCGAGGTGGACAAATGGTACGTGGGCGACGGTTGGTACTCCGATGGCCCGGCAGGCATCAAGCCCCAGAAGGACTACTACAACCCCTGGGCCATCCAGTATTACACGGTGCTGTACAGCGTGTTCGCCGCCAAGCGGGACCCCGCCCGCGCAGCGCTCTACCGTGACCGCGCCACCAAGTTCGGCCGCCAGTTTGCCCGCTGGTTTGATGCAAACGGCGCGGCCCTGCCCTTCGGCCGCAGCCTGACCTACCGCATCGGGCAAAGCGCCTTCTATTCTGCCTGCATCTGGGCTGGGCTGGAACCGCTGCCCCTGCCGGTGATGAAAGGCATCATCGTGCGCAACCTGAACTGGTGGCTGGCAAAGCCCATCTTTGACCGGGACGGTGTGCTCACCATCGGTTACGGCTATCCGCAGCAGTACATGGCCGAGCAGTACAACGCCCCCGGCAGCCCTTACTGGGGTCTGAAGGTGTTCCTGCTGCTGGCCCTGCCGGAGGACCACCCCTTCTGGACCGCCGAAGCCGCTCCACTGCCTGCCGAGCTGGCCGCGTCGGGTGTCGTCAGCCAGCCCTGTTCCGACCTGCTGTTGCAGCGCCTGCCGGACGGCCAGCTGAATGCCTACTCTCCCGCCAACTACGAGAAGGGCGACCACGGCCAGTTTGTGGAAAAGTACGGCAAGTTCGTCTACAGCACCCGGTTCGGCTTCTCCGCCAGCCGCAGCTATGTGCAGCTGGAGCAGGCCGCCCCGGACAGTATGCTGGCTTTCGTCATTGACGGCTGGACCTTTGTGCGTCGCCATAGCGATTGCTTCATCCTGATGGGCGACCGTATGCTCAGCCGGTGGAGTCCGTTCCCCGGCATCCGCGTGACCACCGAGCTGATCCCCACCGAGTGGGGGCACATCCGCAGCCATACGATCGAAAGCACCATCGCCTGCACCGCCTACGATTGCGGCTTTGCTGTGCCCAAGTTTGCGCCGGGCTTTACCGCCGCGGCCGATGGTGACCACGCCGCTGCCCAAAACGACAACTGCAGCTGCGCCGTGCAGGGCGCAGGGGGCGAGGGCTTTTTGGTGAACGCCTACCCCAACACCAACGTCTACGACCCCAATACGGTCATCCCGGCCGTGAAATACGAGATCCCGGTGGGGAACGTCAGCCTGACCACCACCGTGGAAAGCCACGCCCAATAACATGTGTGGGCATGCGCGGGGGAGAGGGGAAAGCTCCCCCGCATCTTTTGCTCAAAGCAGTAAAACCATAGAGAGGTGTTTGCTATGTATCCGCAAACCAATGCTGCCCGCAGTGTCCGGGACCTGTCCGGCGTGTGGGATTTCCGCTTCAATGCCAACGACCCGTGGCAGCCCATCGCCGTGCCCGCGTCCTATAACGACCAAAGCCCGGACCCGGAGTTCCGCCGCCATTACGGCATGGCCTACTACCGTACCCGCTTTACTGTGCCAGAGGGTGCCCGCCGTGTGCTGCGCTTTGACGCTGTGACCCACAACGCCGTGGTGCGGCTGAACGGGGAAGAGATCGTCACCCATCGCGGCGGATTCCTGCCCTTTGAGGCGGACATCACCACCCTGGCCCAGCCCGGCAAGACCGTGACGCTGGAAGTGGAAGTGGACAACCGCATCGGCCACAGCACCCTGCCCGTGGGCAACGAGGGCGGCACTGCTTTCTTTGGCTCCGACAACGCGGGCATCCCGGCGGTGGAAGCCGGCAAGGCCCGCCAGCAGATGCAGGGCGTCAACCTGCCCAACTTCGATTTCTTCAACTACGCAGGCATTACCCGCCCGGTGCATCTGTACACCACCCCGGCAGCTTACATTGCGGATATTGCCCTGGCGCCCGCGATGGATGGCACACTGGACTACAAAATCAACACGATCGGAGACGGACTTGCCAGCATTGAGATCTTGAACGACGAAGGCAAGGTGGTAGCGGATGGCAAGGGCGAGAGCGGCACCCTGCATGTGGAGGCCCCCCACCTGTGGCAGCCCCGCCCCGGCACGCCCTACCTGTACACCGCCCTAGTCAAGTTCGGCCAGGATGAATACCGCCAACAGTTCGGCTTTCGCAGTGTCGAGGTGCGCGGCCACCAGTTCCTCATCAATGGGGAGCCATTCTATTTCAAAGGCCCCTGCAAGCACGAGGACTCGGCCTTTCGCGGCCGCGGCTATGACGCCTGTGTGACAGTGACCGACCTGAAGCTGTACCAGTGGCTGAACGCCAACTGCCTGCGCATGAGCCACTACCCCTATGCCGAGGAAGTCTACGACCTCTGCGACCGGCTGGGCATCGTGGTCATTGATGAAACGCCTGCCGTAGGCATTGGCGCGGGGGCGGCCTGCGACCCGTACAAGACCTTCCCACTCAAAGCCTACCACAGCGCCGTGCTGCGCGCCATGATCGACCGCGACAAAAACCACCCCTGCGTGGTGCTGTGGAGCCTTGGCAACGAGCCGGACACCGAGCACTTTCCCCAGAGCGCCTACGATTACTGGCGCCCGCTGTATGAGCAGGCCCACGCCCAGGACCCGCAGGACCGCCCGGTCACGATGGTCTGCTGCCAGAACGACTATACAAGGGACATCACCACCCGCACGATGGACGTGGTCTGCATCAACCGCTACTACGGCTGGTATAACCTGAGCGGTGACCTGGAAAACGCTGCGTATGCGTTCCAGCAGGAACTGGACTTCTGGGCAGGCATCGATAAGCCGCTGGTCCTCTCCGAATACGGCGCGGACACGGTGGCGGGCCTGCACGGCACCGCCCCCGAAATGTTCACCGAGGAATTCCAGGTGGAATATTACAAAACCATCAACGCCTGCCTTGACAGCCGCCCCTTTGTTGTGGGAGAATGGCCTTGGAACTTTGCGGATTTCTCCACCCAGCAGGGCCCCATGCGCGTAGGCAGCTGCAACCGCAAAGGCCTGTTTACGCGGGAGCGCACCCCCAAGCTGGCCGCACACTACTTTAAAGACCGCTGGGCCAAAAAACAGCCCAATGACCGATAAAAGAGGATGACACTATGACACCCGAACTGAACTGGCTGACCGACCCCACCGTGTTTGCCGTGAACCGGCTGGATGCCCACTCTGACCATGTCTGCTATAAAACCGAGGCGGAGGCCGAAACCGGCCTGACCTCGCTGCGGCAGTCGCTGGACGGTGCCTGGCGCTTCGCCTGGAGTGCCAACCCCGCCGCACGCCCGGCGGATTTCTATAAGCCGGATGCCGACCTGACCGCCTTTGGCACCATCCGCGTGCCCGGGCACATTGAACTGCAGGGCTACGGGCAGATCCAGTACACCAACACCCTCTACCCCTGGGATGGCCGTGCCGCCCTGCGTCCGCCGCAGATTGATTGGGATGATGACCCCGTAGGCAGCTATGTGAAAGAGTTCGACCTGGACGAAGGCCTGCGCGGCCAGCGGGTGTGCGTCAGCTTCCAGGGTGTGGAGCAGGCTATGTACCTTTGGTGCAACGGCCGGTTCGTCGGCTATGCCGAGGATACGTTTACTCCGTCTGAATTCGACCTGACACCCTATATTCAAGAGACCGGCAACCGTCTGTGTGTCGAGGTCTACAAGCGCAGCAGTGCCGCCTGGATCGAGGATCAGGACTTCTTCCGCTTTTCCGGCATCTTCCGCTCAGTGTATCTCTACGCTAAGCCCAAGGTGCATGTCCGGGACATCTGGCTCAAAGCTGAATTGATGTCCGGCAACACCACCGGCCAGCTGACACCTGTCATCAAGCTGGACGGCGAGACCGAGGGTGCCAAGGTGCATCTGCGCCTGACTGACCGCGAAGGCTATGCCCTGTATGATGACTTTACCGATGGCAGCGCCATCACGCTGGAGGGTATCCACCCCTGGAGCCACGAAAAGCCGATCTTGTACCATGCTGTGCTGACCCTGCAGGATGCCAGCGGCGCTGTGCAGGAGGTCGTGCCCTACGACATTGGTTTCCGCCGGTTCGAGATGTTGAACGGTGTCATGTGCTTAAACGGCAAGCGCATCGTGTTCAACGGCGTCAACCGCCACGAGTGGAACCCCCAAAAAGGCCGCGCCATTGATGCGGACGACATGCACGCCGCCATGGCCGTGTTCAAGAAAAACAACATCAATGCCGTGCGTACCTGCCACTATCCCAACCAGAGTTTGTGGTATGACCTGTGTGACCAAAACGGCATCTATATGATCGATGAGACCAACCTGGAAAGCCATGGCAGCTGGCAAAAACTGGGCGCTGTGGAACCCAGCTGGAACGTGCCCGGCAGCCTGCCGGAATGGCGGGACTGCGTGGTCGACCGCGCCCGCAGCATGTTTGAACGGGACAAAAACCACGCAGCTGTGCTGATCTGGTCCTGCGGCAACGAGAGCTACGCCGGCGAGGACATCCGTGCTATGGCGAACTTCTTCCGCGCCAATGACCCCGGCCGATTGGTGCATTACGAGGGCGTCTTCCACTGCCGTGAGTTCGATGACATCAGCGATATGGAAAGCCGCATGTACGCCAAGCCGTCCGAAATCATCGCCTACATGGCCGAACACCCGGCTAAACCGTTCATTTTGTGCGAGTACATGCACGATATGGGCAACTCCCTGGGCGGCATGGAAAGCTATGTGGCCCTGATCGAAAAGTACAAAAAGTACCAGGGCGGCTTCATCTGGGATTATATGGACCAGGCCCTTTGGCACCCAAATACCAAAAATGACAGTATACTGGGATATGGCGGCGATTTTGGCGACCGTACAACAGATTACAACTTCAGCGGCAACGGCATTGTCTATGCCGATGGCACCGAGAAGCCTGCTATGCAGGAGGTACGCTACTGGTACAACACCCCTGCCCGCCGCAATGCCCAGGATGCCCGCAACAAAATGGAGGCTGCCCGCAGTGCCGCCGCCCTGCGCACCGCCTGGGATAAGCGCCGCCAATTGCCCCTGACCGTGATCTGCGGCGATGGAAACATCGGCGTAAAAGGCAGCGGCTTTGAGTTGTTGTTCTCCATCCCGGAGCAGGGGCCTGTCTCCCTGCGCAAGGACGGCAAGGAGTGGCTCTGGCGTGCCCCGACTCCGGCGTTCTGGCGTGCCAGCACCGATAACGACCGCGGCTGCGGCTTCCCGCAGCATGCCTCGGCCTGGATGGCGGCAGACGTGTTCCTGCGCAAAGAGGGCTGCACGGTGCTGGAAAAATCCGAGCAACGGGTGCAGATTTGCTATAAATACAGCGTACCGCTGGTGCCCGGTGCCGACGTGGAGATCACCTATACGGTAGAGCCCCAGGCCGCCCTGCGGGTGGATGCCGTCTACCATGGTGTGCCCGGCGCGCCGGAGCTGCCTTGCTTCGGCGTGAAATTCCAGACCTTTGCCCCCGTGGCCCGCGCCCAGTGGACCGGCCTGTCCGGCGAGACTTATCCCGACCGTTACAAGGGCGGTGTATTCGGCTGCCACGAGGAAGTGCCCCACATCGCCCCGGCGCTGGTTCCCCAGGACTGCGGCCTGCACATGGACACCCAGCAGGTGGTTTTGCAGCTGGCAGACGGCAGCGAACTGACCCTGGAACAGACCGGTGAGCCGTTCGCCTTCAGCGCCCTGCCCAACACGGCCCAGGAAATCGAGGCGGCGCAGCATATTTCGGAATTGCCCAACACCGGCCGCACCAGCATCACGGTGCTTGGCGCAGTCCGTGGTGTCGGCGGTATCGACAGCTGGGGCACCGATGTAGAAAAGCCCTACCACATCCCCGGCGACCGCGACCATAGCGTAAGTTTCCGTATTGTGCTCTAAAAATCGATTTTAAGATGTTCCAAACCAACAGCTCCCCCGCACCATTTGATGCGAGGGAGCTGTTGCCTTATGTAAATGGGAAACTGTTTATTTTGTTTTGGAAGCTTTTCCCGCAAGCAGCCGCCGCGATAAGAATACCCACAATGCAAGCAAGCCTAATGCAAGCAAAAATCCGGGCTGGTAATTGCCGCAGATATCGTAAAGAAGCCCCCACAGGGGAGAACCGACAGAGTTACCGATGCCGCTGGCGGAAGAAAGTAGCCCCCAAACAACGGCAAATTCCTGCGCAGTGTACAGCTGCCCGGCCATCAGCAGGGGCGTCAGGGCCACCAGAGAGCTGTTGGCGGAAAACAGTACAACAGCCAGTGTCAGCAGTGGTTTCCGCCCGAAGTAGAGTAGGAGCAGGGCGAGAAAATCGACCGCGGCCGGCAGCGGGATGCCGTTCCGTAGACCCTTGTGCTCAAAGTGAGCGCCTAGCAGCAGCTTCACAAACACAAGTGCCATGCAGAACAAGCTGATGACCCGCCCGGCCTCCACAAGGGCATACCCGTGGTCTACCAGATACGCTTGTGTGTGAGGGAAAAAGCCGTTGACAAGGCTCAGGGAGAAAAAGGTGTAGCACAACAGATAAAACATGGGCTGCCGCAGCAGTGTATTGCGGGCTGGGGTCGGGCCTGCAGCGGCGGGCTGCTCAGAAGGAGAAGCCTGACCACCGTAGGGCAGGACGCCTACATCCTGCGGCAAGCCTTTGCATAAAAAAGTGCATAGCAGCATCAGGGCCAACCAGAGCCCACTGCAAAACGCATACCCGGCTCGGTAGGAAAACCGCTGCACCAGTGGGGGAACCAGTACGCCCCACAGAATGCCGCCGACCCCGGTGCCTGCCATAACAATAGAACACGCAAGCGCCTGGTGCTTTTTGAACCAGCTGTTCAGCAACAGCGAAGCAAGATAGCTGCTAGTAGGGCTGAATACAAACCCGCCCAGGAAAAACACCAGATAAAATTGCGGGAGCGTGCAACAACAGGAAAGCAGCGCCAACGCTGCCGCACCCCACAGGCTGCCGACCAGCAGCATCCGCCGCAGGCCGAAGCGGTCAACGAAGCTCCCCAGGAAAGGAGAAAGCAAAAGGCTGGGAATCATCAGCAGTGTGGTGCCCAGGGTGAACGCTCCGCGGGAAAAGCTGAAATAGTTGACGACAGGCAGCACCATCAGGTTGATGGCAGAGGTGATCAGTGAGTAGGCGAACATCAAAAGAAAGGCGCTGAGCAGATGACGCAGATAGACCCACTGTTTCATTTTTGCGCTGCCTTTTTCGTAAACTGCCCCAGGCAGATCACAAGTGCCATCAGACAGTAGCCAACGATGCAGACCACAAAGCTGGGACGGCCCGGCTGGTAGCCGAGCACCTCCACAATTTTGGTGACTACGAACGAGGAGATAAAACCGCCGATGCCGCCAAAGACATTCAGGTAAGAGGCTGCTTCACTGCGGGCATAGCCGGGCACAGCCAGGCCGGTAAAGATCTGCAGCGCGGGCATGTTGATGCCAAATCCGATGCCGACAAGCACCGACCCCACTGCCATGATCCATACGTTAGGGCAGATGGCCAGCACTAGGTAGCCCAGGGCCAGGGAGATGTAGGCAAAGGTCAGGACATGCACGCCCCAGGATTTGATGCGCTTGTACAGATAGCCGCCCAGCACACCGCCGCCGGTAACGACGGACAGGATGATGGCCGCCGTATCGGATCCACCAAACCCGCTGGAATGTACGACGTTGGAGGTCTGCAGGACCGATACATAGAAAAGGATCATGTGCAGCAGATAGAAGATACACCATTTGCCGGCGGCAGAAAAGATGGCAGCCGGGCTGAGCTTTTTCTCATCCGCATGGCGCTCCTGCTTGGGGGGCTCCGGCAGCAGGAAGAAGGTTGCCAGCAGGCTGGGCAGCAGCAGAACATAAATAATAAAGGTGGCGCGCCAGCCAAAGGCGTTACAGGCATAGCCGCCCAGCATCTGGAAAACAACTGCGCCAATGTTGGTGGAAACGGCGTTCATGCTGGTCTGGCGATAGACATCCTCGCCCTCAAAGTTCGCCATGACCATCGGCATCATCAGGGGCGAGATGACGCCATATCCCATGCCGAACAAGGCACGCCAGACAAGCATCAGGGCAAAGGAATTGGTAAACGCTGGGGCAATACCGCATACCAGCGAGACCACCATGCCCAGGTTGGCAAGGGTGCGGTAGGAAACTTTTTGGCCCACAATCTTGCCGCACACCAGCGTACAGGGAATCCCCAAAAAGGAAGGGAGCGTGCTGAGCATGCCGATCAGGGCAGGGGAGACATCGGGGAAAGCCTGGCTCATGTTGGCCAGGGCAGGACTTACAGCGCTGGAAGCAAGCTGTACGAAGGCCAGTGCCAGCAGCGAAATCGAGGCTGCTCTTTGACCGGCACGGCCCTTTTGTGAAACCGTCATGGGTGAATCCCTCTCAATCATAAATGAAAAACGGGAGGGAACGCTGGTGTTGCAGGCGTTTCCTCCCGTTCGGCGTATGGTTTAGGTGCTGCTGGGGTCGTTCAGGTGGCAGGCAACCAGGTGGCCGCCGCCGATGTCCTTCAGCTTGGGCATCGTGGTCTTGCAGCATTCCTTCGCATACCGGCAGCGGGGATGGAACGGGCAGCCCTTGGGTGCATGGATGGGGCTGGGGACCTCGCCCTCCAGTAAGATGCGCTGGCGCGTCTGCTCGGCGTAGTAGTCGGTGATAGGCACGGCAGAAAGCAGCGCCTTGGTGTAGGGATGCACAGGATTGGTGTAGATCTCGCCGGCATCCATGATCTCCACGATGTGGCCCAGGTACATAACGCCGATGGTATCGGCAATGTAGCGCACAACGGCCAGGTCATGGGCGATAAAGATGTAGGTCAAGCCTAGCTGCTTCTGCAGCGATTTGAACAGGTTGATGACCTGTGCCTGGATCGAAACATCCAGTGCAGAGACCGGCTCGTCGCAGACAATCAGTTCTGGGTTGCAGGCCAGGGCGCGGGCAATGCCCAAACGCTGGCGCTGACCACCGCTCATCTCGTGGGGATAGCGCTCACCCATTTCGGGGATCATCTCGACTGTGGCCAGCAGTTCGTTCACGCGCTTGTCGATCTCTTCCCGCGTGTGTGGCTTGCCGTCGGTCACGATCGCTTCCTTGATGATCGAATAGGCCGACTGGCGCGGGTCCAACGAACCGTAGGGGTCCTGGAAGATCAGCTGGATCTCCCGGCGGATCGGGGCCAACTCACTCTTGGAGGCATGGCTGATGTCCTTGCCCTTGTAGTAAATGTGTCCATCCGTAGGGGTATTGATACGAAGGACGCATTTGCCGGTCGTGGTCTTGCCGCAGCCGGATTCGCCTACCAGACCAAAGGTCTTACCGCGCTCGACTTCAAAGCTGACATCGTCGACCGCCTTGACGTAGGACGTGACTTTTCCAAGCAGGGTCTTATCTACAGGGAAGTACATTTTCAGGTTTTCTACTTTGACCAGGATATCTTTTTCGGCCATTTAAAAGACCCCCTTTCCCTGCAGATGGCAGGACGAGAAGTGTCCCTCCTGCCCGGTCGGCTTCAAAGCGGGATGCTTCTTGGCCTTGCATTCTTCGGTCGCATAGGGACAGCGCGGATAGAACGAGCAGTACTCCGGCACCTTGGCCAGGTTCGGCGGGGTGCCCTCGATGGGAATCAGCTCGGCGTCCTTGTCGCCGTCCAGCTTGGGCACCGAGGCCAGCAGACCCAGTGTGTAGGGGTGCTGCGGGTTGGTCAGCAGCTGCTCGGTAGTGCCGGACTCGACGATGCGGCCAGCGTACATGACATAGATGCGGTCCGCATAGCGGGTGACCAGGCCCAGGTTGTGGGTGACTACGATGATGGAAGTGCCACGATCATGTACCAGCGACATCAGCAGCTCCATGACCTGCGCCTGGGTGGTAACATCCAGGGCCGTGGTGGGCTCGTCCGCCACGATCAACTGAGAGTTGCAGGCAACGGCGATCGCAATCATTACGCGCTGCCGCATACCGCCGGACATCTCAAACGGGTAGTTCTTCATACGCGCGGCAGGATCGGGGATGCCAACGGCGGCCAGGGCCTCAATGCCCTTTTGCCAAGCTTCCTGTTTCGTCATTTTGCGGTGTGCGCGCAGCACTTCTGTCAACTGGTTGCCGACCGTATAGACCGGGTTCAAGCTGGTCATCGGCTCCTGGAAGATCATGGAAATGCCGTTGCCGCGCACATTGCGCATCTGCTTGGGCGTATAGGTGAGCAGATTTTCTCCGTTGAACCAAACCTCGCCGCCAAGAATCTTGCCGGGAGGGGTCTGGATCAGCTGCATGACGGACAGCTGCGTCACAGACTTGCCGGAGCCGGACTCGCCAACCACAGCGACGACCTCGTGCTCATTGACATGGAAACTTACATCGTTGACGGATTTGACCTCACCAGCATCGGTAAAAAAGGAGGTGCGAAGATTTTTTACATCCAGCAGAACTTTTTGTTCCATTACAGTTTCCCCCTCAGTCTCGGGTCAAGTGCGTCACGCAGCGCATCGCCCACGATGTTGAATGCGATTACTACCAGCATAATGCAGATGCCGGGCAGGATGGCAATCAGCGGCTGGTTGAACAGATACTTGTAACCTTCGGATACCATGACGCCCCAGGCGGGAGTCGGCGGTACGATGCCAACGCCCAGGTAGCTCAGGGTCGCTTCCAGCATGACCGCGGTGCCAAGGTTCATGGTAAAGATAACGATCAGCGATGCAAAGCAGTTGGGCAGCAGATGCTTGAACATGATGATGCTCTGCTTTTGGCCAATCAGGTTGGCGGCCACGACGTAGTCGTTCTCGCGCAGACTGACGACCAGGCCGTTGACCATACGGATGTAGCTGGGCATGATGGAAACGCCGATAACAACGCTGATGCCCAGCAGGTTGCCGCTGACGATGCTGGAAAGCACCATGGTGAAGATCAGCGGGGGAATGGCGATCATGGCGTCGGTCAGACGCATGATGACGGTGTCGATCCAGCCACCGAAGTAGCCGGAGATCAGACCCAGCGTGGTGCCGACCAGAGCTGCCCAGATACTGGACAGCAGCCCGGTGATCAGCGAGACGCGGGCACCGTACAGCAGGCGGGTCAGGGTATCACGGCCCAGCATGTCCGTGCCCAACAGATGCTTGGCAGACGGACCCTGCAGCATGGACAGCAGGTCCTGCTCATAAGGGGTGAACTTAGTCAGGACGGGCGCAAACAGCGCGCAGAAGACGAATACGACGATCAGCCCAAAGCATAACTTCGTGACCCAGCCGCGGCTGAAGAAGACACGGAAGAACTGACGAAGATCCTTTTTGAATTTACTCTGTGTTTTCGCCATTTTCTTACCTCCAAGACTTGCGGATGCGGGGATCCACAACGCCGTACAGCAGATCGATCAGGAAGTTCACGGCAACGGTGACAAGGGAAATCATAAATACGCAGCCCTGTACGACCATGTAGTCACGGCCATTGACCGCGCTGACCAGCAGGGTGCCGATACCAGCAATGTTGAAAACCTGCTCGACCATCAGCGAACCGCCAACGACCACGCGAACCTGCATGCCGATGGTGGTGATAACGGGAATCAGGGCGTTTTTCAGGGCGTGCTTGTAGATGACGCTGCGCTCCGCCAGGCCGTCGGCGCGGGCAGTACGGATGTAATCCTGGTTGACAACTTCCAGCATGTTCGAGCGGGTCTGGCGTGCGACAGAGGCCAACAGGCTGAAGGAAAGGATCAGGATGGGCATGATGCCGTAGTAAATGTACTGGCCAAAGTCCTCGCTGGGGGCAACATAGCCGGAAAGCGGCAGCCAGCCCAGCTTCATGCCGAAGAACCAGATGCCCACGATGCCCAGCCAGAACTGCGGGGCACCCAGGCCGACCGTTGAGATAAAGGTGATGAGGTTGTCGATGAATTTTCCTCGATGGATCGCGCTTATGATACCGGCCAATATGCCCAGTATACTGGAAATAATAAGGGCGGGCAGACCAATGGATACGGTGCGGGGCAGGCGTTCTGCCAGGCAGCTCAATACAGGGCGGCTGTAAGCGATGGAGTCACCCAAATCGCCGTGTAACATTCCCTTCATCCACAGTAGGTACTGCTCTACCACTGGTTTGTTCAGGTTGTATTTTTCGCGGAAGTTCTCTACGTCGGTCTCCGATGCCTCTGAGCCAAGGGCCAGGACGGCCGGATCACCGGGCAGCATATGGACCAGCGAAAAAGAAAAGATAGAGATGAGCAAGATTACCACAAGGGAAATGCCCAAGCGTTTGATGACAAATTTGCCCATGTTTTCACCGCCTAAGTCAGTGTGTGATTGTAAAAAAGCAGGGCAGGCGGCCCAGAACGGACGCGGCCTGCCCTGTGGATCATGTGTTTACGTTATGCGGGGTTATGCTCTGTAGGGGAGATCAGGCCTCTTTCCAGACCAGGTGCCAATCGGCATGCTTGGACTGGCCAGCGTTGATGTCACCGCCGTGGACCTTCGGGTTGATAACGGCAGTGCCGTAGATGATGGAAACGGGGTACAGCTCAACATTCTGCTGGAACAGGATGTCAACCACTTCAGCCATGTCCTTCTTCAGGGTGGCTTCGTCGGAAACAATCGCTTCGTTGATCAGACCGACGGACTCGTCGTCATGCAGGAAGGTCTCGCTGCCGAAGCGGGCACCGGGGATCATGTTAGCAGCAATCTGAGAGTACTGGCCGTTGCTCAGGCCCATGGGGTGATAGAGGATGCCGTCCCACTCGCCCAGGTAGTTGGCGTAGTTGGCAACTTCGATCTGGTTCAGGGTAACATTGATGCCGATCTCACCAAGCTCAGCCTGGATGATCTGGCAGACGCTCTTAGCAAAGTCGCCGACCTGGAAGTTGATGGTCAGGTCGAAACCATCGGCATAGCCGGCATCGGCCAGCAGGGACTTTGCCTTTTCAACATCGTAGCCGTAGCCCTCGATGTCAGTGTACTCGCCGGAGGTGGAAACGGCCCACTGGGTGGAAGAGGTGCCGTACTTCCCGTTGGACAGCAGAGCGGCGTTGATGGACTCGGTGTCGACAGCCAGTGCGATGGCCTGACGGACGCGGACATCGGTCAGGGGGCCGTCAGCCTTGCTGTTGAAGCAGAGGGTGTGGCCGCTGTCAGGAATGCTGGAGTTGGTGATGGTGTAGCCGCTGGCCTCCATGGAATCAGCGGTAACAGCGTCGCCGGTCAGGTACATGATGTCCAGATCACCGACTTCCATAGCAGCCTGCTGGGTAGCGGTAGAAGCGTAGATCTTGAAGTTGACGGAATCCAGGTAGGGCTTGCCCTGCCAGTAATCAGCATAAGCCTCGGTGTAGATGCCTTCGCCGTGGACCCACTTGGTGACCTTGAACGGGCCGGTACCAACAGGAGTCTCATTGAAGCCGTCGGGACCAAGTTCTTCTACAGCGGTGGGGCAGCAGATGAAGCAGGTGCGGGCCAGGCCATAGTCAAACAGGGCGTCCCAGCTGCTCATGTGAACGACAACGGTCTTTTCGTCAACGACTTCTACGTTATCAACGTAGCTGAAGTAAGAACCGGTCAGAACGCCGTTCTCTTTGTAGTAGTCCAGGTTCCACTTCACAGCGTCGGCATCCAGCGGGGTGCCATCCTGGAAGGTGATGCCGTCTTTCACGACCATCGTGTAGGTCAGGGCCTCGGGGTCACCCTCGAAGGATTCCAGCAGATAGGGCTGCGGGGTACCGGCGTTATCGTAGGCCATCAGGGTCTCGTAAATGGCGGGGGCAACGGTCATCTCGTTGGTGTTACGGACCATCCAGCCTTGCAGGGTGGTGGGGTCGTCGGTGATGGGAATGTTGATCTCACCGCCGGAGACGGGGTCAGAACTGGTAGCGGCGGCCTCGGTAGAGGAAGAGGCTGCGCTGCTGTCTGCGGTGGATGCTGCCGTGGAGGCGGTTGAGCTGGCGCTGGAACCGCCGCATGCTGCCAGAGAGGCACACATTGTGGCTGCCATCAGCAGTGACACTAACTTTTTCATTGTTTTTCTCCTTTTTCAAAGTGGTTTATTTGCACGCACGAACGGTCCGTGCGCAAGTCCATAAGAAATTAGGGAATCAGAAGGTGCGGCGCATCGAAAGGATCTTCTTCTGCTCCGCCTCGCTCAAGCCGCCCATGGCGTGTTTGGTGCTGAACACAACGTTCTGGGCGGGGATGTCGTGATTGCCGTACTTGAAAATTCCGTAGAGGGCAGATTTTTCAAAAACATGCATTGTAACGAAGTTGAAGCCTAGCCCTTTGATGTCGGCCAGCTCCACAGCGGGCTTGCCGTCAATGCAGATGACATCGGGCCACATCTTCATGCCGTGGTCGCGGGCGGCCAGGCGCTGGCCATCTTCCAGGAAGGTGATACCACCGCACATTGTCATCGGGGCGCCCAGTTCTTTGGCTAGCTCGCAGCGGGTGATGGCTTCTTCCATGCCGTAAGCGCTGGCGGCGTGGGTACGGGCGATGCAGATGCAGTCGGTGCCTTCGCAGGCAGCCAGGGCGGCCTTGATTTTGGCCAGCCAAGCTTCGCGACTGATGCAGACGGTTTCGGGATGCTCCTTGGCGGGGTTGACCACATCGGGGTTGGCGGCAAAGTACTCACCGCGCTCAAAACCACGGATGCCGGTGGCATCCTCAAGAGTGAAACCGGCAGCACCTGCGCGGATCAGACGCTTGACGTTGCGGTAGACGACCGCGGGGCTTTCGCCGTAGCCATCGTCGAAGTCGGCAATCAGCGGGATATCTACGGTGTTGGTGATAGCTTCCACCACAGCAATGACTTCGTCCAGGGTTCCGAAAGCCATATCCGGCTGGCCATCCATGCTATAGGCAATCGCGCCGCCGCTGAGCATCAGGCAGTTGTAACCGCTGAGCTTGGCTGCCCGGGCGCTCATAGCGTCATATACGCAGGGGGCGAAAATCTGTTCGCCGCTTTCAAAAAGCTCTTTGGCAGTGATTTTCTTTTTCATGGCTTAACCCTCCCGTTTCGGCTGATAAGCGCGGCTGCCAAGGTCGCTCATATCATTGAACTTGTTCTCCAGCGGCATCCACTTTTTCCAGTAACTGAAGATGATGTGGTAGTCCATCAGGCTGCCATCCTCTGCGCGGAGCATGCCGTCAAAGTCGTTGTTGTCGGCGTAAGTGGTGTTGCCGTTTTCGTGGTTCTTCACGCCAAAGTCCATGTCGCCGAAGAAGGCGGCCTTTTCCATAAAGTAGATGAACACTAGCTTGTAGCCCAGCTCATCCAGCTGTACGGTGGTGACCTCGGGGGCATCGTCTACAGCGGTCAGTGCATTCCAGATCTTATCACCGGGGACCTGCTCGGCAAAGTCGAGAGCGTCCTGTACGCTGTGCAGGCAGGCTGCGCCAACCAGCTGGGCGCCTGCTTCTTTGGCGGCCAGGCAGCGCTGAACGGCTTCGGCCTTATCGGGGGCAAAGCTGCGGGCCAGCACCATGCAGTTGGTGTTTTCGGCGGCGTGGACGGCCAGCGCAATCTTCTTGGCGAAAACCTCCTGGCTGATTAGCGTCAGCGTTTCGGAATCATCACCGCAGCCAAAGGCGCGGTCATCCAGCATGATGGCGGCGGCGCCAGCCTTGACGACGCGCTCCAAATCGTAGGGGATCATGGCTAGATTATCACTGAAACCGGCGCGCACATCGATCACCAGCGGAATATTGCAGTTGTCTTCCACCAGGCGGGAAACGGCCCAGGTCAGATCGGTGCTGCCCATAACGCCTTCATCGGGAATGCCGTGAACGCTGTGGGCCAGCGCAGCCCAACTGAACAGGGCACCTTTGCAGCCCAGAGTTTCAGCGGCGCGGGTGGAGATGCCATCGAAGGTGTCTGGGGCAACCAACTGCCCCTGCGCCAGGACGGACTGCAAGGTAGGGATACTCATGAATAACTCCTCCTTATAGGAAAACGGATGCCGCCACTATGTAGGCAACGGAAAAAATAACGCAACCGATTTTCTTGTTTTGCTGCGCATGGCGGGAACAAACATTACATAGATTGCGAAAAAGCAGCTCATAACGCAAGAAAATTGGCTTTTATTTTGTCAAAACTTGAAGGATGCAGTTACGCAATCGATTTATTTGTTGTGAGCTTACTCTATCACACTTTTGAAACCGTTGCAAGAATTTTTTGACGTAAAAACCAAAAAATGTACGTTTAAACAAAGGAAGAGTGGCTAAATTGGTGAAAATAGAAAAATGAAAATATAACTCTGTGCAGGATGCTCAGAATTCCAAAACAAGAATTGTGCAGAAAGCGGGATTGCACAAAGAAAAAAGTGTGATATACTGTAAATGTAACTATATCGATTGCGTAGCAAAAGAGCCGCTGCGAAATACTATGAGGCAAATATAAGAAAGAAGGAACCCCCATGATTAGAAAATCCGAAGAAAAAGTGACCGTCCGCAAGCCCGCCCCCTTTAATGGTGTAGGCGAGATCACCGTCCGCAGCCTGCTGAACGGCCCAGAGGAGATGTCCCAAAAGGGCCGCGTGTTCGGCCACACCACGGTGTATCCCGGCAGCGCCATCGGCTACCACATCCATACCGGTGACAGCGAGACCTACTACATCCTTTCCGGCAAGGGCAAGTATAATGATAACGGCACCTTTGTGGAGATCGGTCCCGGCGATGTGACCTACTGCGCGCCCGGGGAAGGTCATGGCCTGGAGTGCATCGGGGATGAGCCGATTGAGATGATTGCCCTGATCCTGTACGAATAACTTGTCGAATTTTGCACGAATCATTTTGAAATGTTTAGATTTGTTGAAACAGGCTTTCTATAACCAGGTGATGTGCTATAATAAATAGGTTATGAGCTGATTCAAAAGAAAGAGAGCCCCTCCCTATGACCATTTATGATATAGCAAAGCTGGCAAACTGCTCGGCCAGCACGGTATCCCGCGTAATCAACAACCGTGGCGGCGTGGGCAGCAAAAAGCGGGAAGAAATCGAGTCCCTGCTCAGGCAGCATAACTACGTACCGGATGAAAACGCCCGCAGCCTGGTTATGCAGACCAACAATATGATAGGTATTCTGGTGGATGCCATTGATTCTGAGCATATGACGGAGGGGATCATCCGTATCGAGTACGAGCTGATGCAGCAGGGGTATTTCTGTTTTATCAAATGTATTGAGCCCAGCAAACAGGGCGTTACGGATGGTATGCAGACCCTTACCCGGTATCGTGTGGCGGGGGCCGTCTGCGTAGGGAATACTTTCCGCGATGAATATACCTATGTTTCTAAAGAAGTGGAACGCTTCATCCCCAACATTCCTGTTGTTATGGTCAACCAGATGAAAGCCTTCCCGAATGCCAACATCTATACCGTGGGCACCGATGAGCGCACCGGCTTTGAAAACAGTGTGAACCTGCTGGCAGAGCGCGGATGCCGCCATATTGCCCTGCTGCTGGATGTAGGCCGCCGCAGCGGAAAGATCATCCGCAGCGGCTTTGAACTGGGGATACAGAATCACCCCGAAGTGACGGGCGCAGTGTTTGATGATCTGCCAGTTGGTATGCAGTACGGGCAGGAAATTTGCGATCATGTGCTGAGAGAAATGCCTGATGTGGATGGCATCATCGCCTGCCGTGTTATGATGGGCGTGGGGGTCCTATATGCGCTGAACGACATGAAGATCAGCGTGCCGGGCCAGATTGCAATGATTGTTGAGGGCGGTGATAAATCCTGCCGCATCTGCCGCCCCACAATCACCAACCTGGATACCATGTTGACCCTTTGTGCTACTCTGTCGGCTAATACGATTTTGGATGTGTTGAACGGTCGTCCGGTGGCCCACAGCGTAAACCTGCAGCTGGAACTGCACGAACGTGCAACCACTAGCCGCTGAAGCATGCTGCAAAAATGCCCGCAGAACTGCCGATAAACAGCTCTGGGGGCTTTCTTGTTGCCTTTTGGAGAATTTGGGAATATACTAATATCAGAGTTCTATCGGGCCGTGGCATAAGCAACGCCTGCCCAAGCGGTCCGATTGCAGAAAAAGTAGACAGAAGGCAAAAATGCAAGGAGTTTTCTATGAGGGAAAAAATGGAGACCCGTGGGGTAAGCACCCCGGAGGCGGACGAGGTCAATCCGCTGCGGGTGGAAAAAGAGAGCAAATTGATCGTCAACTTTGCGGTGCCCTGCATCATCTCGATGCTGGTGACCTCGCTGTATAACATTGT